>Ga0209223_10001212_pt1 | contig 28595 bp, 23 predicted proteins | sample COG_06_FD_184750 | JGI IMG/M metagenome (GOLD analysis project Ga0209223, IMG submission 184750) | Pelagic Microbial community sample from North Sea - COGITO 998_met_06 (SPAdes) (version 2) | ecosystem: Environmental > Aquatic > Marine > Neritic zone/Coastal water | place: Helgoland, sampling...
GAACAAATTCGCTACTTTGTTGAATTGAGGTCAATAACTGGCGGCCAAAATCGCCTGTACCATAGATAATAGAAGACTTTCCCGCCGAGTGGCCTGCTGACCTAAAAAACGTTTGCAAAATAAATCGGCCACCTGAAAAAAGCACGCCAGACACTAGGGCAAAGTTTACAACTACAACCCAACCTAGAGGCTCGCCAACAACAAAAGAAAAGGCCAGCAACAAAAAGGCAGAAGCAACACCTCCAGAAAATAGCATGGCGAGCATTTTTGCTGCAGAAAACCTTAAGACCGTACGATAAACACCTATAAAATGAAAAGTTACAATACAAAAGGGTATGCCAAGAAGTAGAGCTGACCAACTTATATCACCCATCGCCTGAGAGACATTTTCGACATCCAGTATGTATGCCGCCACAAATGAAATGGTCAGTACCATTACATCAAAAATCACTTGAAGAACCATTTTAATTTTTCTTGGTAAGCTTAACAGCCAGGCGCGTATGATTATCATAACTACATTACTAATTTGCATACCAAGCTTGTGCAATACTTCGATATGAAACAAAAACCAACTCTAGATAAATTTTGACCCGTACATAATTTCAATTTCAAAATTAAAAAAATGAACCAATTGGGCATTTAGCTCCTTAATCTGAGGACGAGGCTATTTTATAACGCTATAATAAAATTTAAAGGCAAACTGACAGTAGAAATGTCTGGTATCAAAGTTACTTTTGGTTCATGTTCCAAGCCGATACAATACTAAGGTTTTCTATGATACACTCAGCGATGTTTCATCATTTCCACAATAAAAGTCATCCAATGGGCCAAGGAAGCCTCAATGAAAGCAATCTAACAGATATGCTGGATTGGTTGAGAAAACGTCATCGTTTGATCAGCGCTAGCGACTTTAAAAAACGATTTGAGTCAGGAACCTTATCTTCAGATAGTATTTGTTTATCGTTCGATGACGCTCTCAAATGTCAATACGATATAGCCGTACCGAACTTAGAAGAGTATAACTTAAATGCAGTCTTGGCCTAAAGCTAAATACGTAATGGTAGTAAATTTCTTGTTAGTTGGCATTTATTTAAAGCATCAAATTGAGGATTTGAAGGTCTCCCATTTTTGAATATTTGATAGAATTTATTGATTTTTATTTTATTACATTCTTTATGACTTCGCAGGTTTTATCTACTTCATCTCGGCTTAAGGTTGGGTGACAGAGAAACATGAGACTTTGTTCACCCAGCTTTTTAGCTGTGGGCAGCCGCTCCCTAGGTCTAAAATCGGTGTTATCAAATGCTTTTTCACGATAAACTTCGGAACATGAACCAGAATTACAGGGAACGCCTCTTTCGTTAACCGCAATTATTGCCGCATCTCTTTCCGCTTTAGTGCCGTTAAACAAAACATAGCACTTGTAGGCAGCGTGTTTACATCCGACACAGCAGCCGTTCGGATTAGAACACCCTGAACAACCTAATTCAGGTACTAATAGCTTATTGTTATCCCTTGCAGCACTCCATATTTGTTCTGCGAATTTTATTCGTAGTTCTTGCCACGCTGATAATTTCTTTAATTGGATGCGCCCTATAACTGACTGCATCTCAGTCATACGCCAATTAGTTCCAAAACTTTCATGAAGCCACCGGTAACCAGGAGGATGTTCTCTTTCATAAACTGCATCCCAACTTTTTCCATGATCTTTAAACGACCACATTTTTGACCATAACATCTTGTCATTTGTGGTTACCATTCCACCCTCACCACCCGTGGTCATTATCTTATCTTGGCAAAATGACCAACATCCCACGTGCCCAATAGATCCAACTGAACGGCCTTTGTATTGAGCGCCGTGGGCCTGTGCACAGTCCTCAATAACATAATAATTATGGGCTCTAGCAAGCTCCATAATAGGATCCATATCACAAGGCCAACCTGCCAAATGGACGCAAACTATTGCCTTGGTCCGATTAGTTATGACTTCCGATATAGTATCAACAGTAACATTTTGAGAAGCGAAATCCACGTCAGCAAATATTGGGGTTGCCCCAGAATTAATTATACTTGAAACAGACGCCAAAAACGTCCTAGAGGTAACGACTACTTCATCCCCTTTTCCTAGGCCAATTGCCTTAAATGCAAGGTCTAATGCAACAGTCCCGTTTGCTAAAGCAACAGCGTGATCACAACCAGCAAATTCAGCAAATTCTTTTTCAAACATTCTTCCTTCATTGCCGGTCCAATAATTAACTTTATTTGATAGCAACACATCATATACTGCCTGGGCCTCTTCATCCGAAAAAGATGGCCATGAGGAAAAATGTTCATCAATCATTCAAATTTACCTTTTACCAATTGGCTTTCAGCGGGGCTTTGCAGGAATACCAAAAACCACCAAGTTTGATTTCACATTTCGTAAAACCACCGATCCTGCACCTACAACCACGTTTGCTCCCACAGATAATCCCTCTTTAATTGACGATCCTATTCCGACCCAACTAAGCTTTCCAATTGACACACCGCCTGCCAGATGGGCACCCGGACTCACATGTACAAAAGCCTCAATGCGACAATCATGTTCTATTATACAAGCAGTATTTAAAATTACCCCATTCCCCAGAATACTGTCAGCATTTACGACCACACCCGGCATAACTGCAACCCCTCTTCCTATCTGGGCCGAAGAACTGACAACTGATGACGGATGAATCAAATTTACTAGTTTTGCCTCAACAGAAATTAGTAAGCTCGATAAATTACAGCGTGCTTCATTATCACCAATTGCAACAAAAAACCCGTCAAAAGAATTAATGTGATTAATTGAATCTGAATCACTTCCCACAACAGGCCAGCGTGCATGCGTTTTCATTTTGGGCCACTCCGCATCAAAGAACACGATCGTGTCCCAACCTAATTCAACAGCAATTTCTGCAACTACCTTCCCATGGCCGCTTGCTCCTATTATCGCAAGCCGCTTCAATCAAAGTCACCTTTAAATTTTTGCATAGTAGCTTGTCCCTCAGCAGATATCCCGGTTCGCAAGATAACTTTAATAATAGTAAAAAATACAATTTTAACATCTATCCAAAACGTCTGATTATCAACATACCAAACATCTAATTCAAACTTTTTATCCCAAGAAAGTTCATTTCTACCCTTTATCTGTGCCCATCCAGTTATCCCAGGCAGTACCTCGTGTCTTCGTCTTTGAAACCTGGAATAAAGCGGTAGATATTCCGGCAGAAGCGGTCGTGGCCCAATAAATGACATATCCCCAATTATTATATTTAAAATTTGGGGGATTTCATCTAAACTAACGGAACGGAGAAACATTCCAAGACGTGTCATTCGGTCTTTATCTTCATGCTCAAATGCGTTCTCTCCAGTTCGGTTTTGCATGGATCTGAATTTATAAAGAACAAAAATACGCCCTTTCTTACCGACTCGTTTCTGTGAAAAAAATATAGGCCTTCCCTGCAAAACATATATAAGACAGGCAACCACTATTCCTATAGGAAGAAATATTGGTATCAATAAAATACATAAAGTAATATCAAATGTTTTTTTTAACATAAGTAAATGATCCCCAAGTTTAAAATATTTTTCAGCGACCAACCATTATAAACACATCAAGAAGCTTATTATAAAGTAAATCACGTGCAAAATTTTCCTCCGCTAAACGTCTTGAGTTTCGGCCCATCACAATCGACTGTTGCGGATCAGTCCAGATTTTCTGCCTTAATTCCTCCGCAGCCAAAGCTGCATCAGAGGAAAGCTTGAAGCCACAATTATGCGTAACTATAATTTTTTCTTGCCATCCCCCATAATTAATTATTACCGGAAGCCCAGCGGCAAGATAATCAAAAAATTTATTTGCAGAGTTTTTCTCCATTTCACCAATAGGACGAAATAAAGAGACCCCAAAATTGGAGGAGCGCACCGCAATTGCTACCTCTATTTTCGAAATACCACCCAGATAACAGACCTTTTGCGTTAGACTTTCGGAGTTTGAAATTCTAGTTTTTATAACCTCCGCATCCGCACCTTCACCAATTATCAAAAATTTCAACCTGTCACATTGAGACTTTTCTGCAAGATCCAATAAATAAGGTACATTATTTAAAAAACCCAGTGTCCCAGCATAGATTAAAACTATGTCGGTAGGCTTAAAACCAAGTTTATCCCGGTATTCGCTTATCTCACCGGTTGATACTTTATCAAATAGTTCAATATCTGAAGAATTTGGTATACAGAAAACCGGAACATTCGGTGACTTGGCTTCAACTGAGGCTTTCATGTCTTCAGACAATGCGACTACGGAGGCACATCGTCTATAAACGAAACTCTCAAACCAAAGTAATAACCTAATTAAAAAACGGTTTTTTAAAATGCCAGCAGCAATTGGCATCTCCGGCCAGAGATCTCTAACTTCAAAAACAAGGGGCGCCCTACAAAAAATAGATGCGATCCAACCTGGGATAAAAACTGTTAAAGGCGTACTAGTTGCGAACACGAGATCACTTTCAAATCTAATAGCTTCACAGGAAGCCCTAAGCATAAAGGAAAGAAATGCGAATAATCTTGAGATAAAGCCCATCCGATTATTATACTTGATTCCTAGCCATACAACCTTAAAATTTCCTAACTCTACTCTGCGGTTGGGAGCATTCTCTGTACGGTCAGCAGTTATAACAATCACTTCATGACCATCATTGGCTAACCGCCTTGCAAACTCATATGATCTGGTACTTCCCTGCATCTCCGGCGTGTTGTAGTATTGGTGGATATATAAAATTTTCATGAATAAGTTACTTTTTCTCGGGAAGAAGATCGTATTTCAGCAAGCATTGTACTGAATATTATAATGAAAAAGAACGAAGCCTTTGGATGCTCGATGTGCATACTTGAGCTTAGTAAAAGTGGAAAGGAAAAAACATATAAAGCTATTGCCAAGTGAAGCGATGATTTAATTTGTACTGCTCGTTTTATTGCAAAAACGAAGATACTGATAAACATAACTAAATAAAATATAAAACCTATTAAGCCATGACGAAATAAAACATAGGCGTAACCACTCTCAAGAAGCCGAAACTCTGTTTTGGCCGGCCCAAAACCACCAAAGATTGACAAGGGGAATTCGTAAAAATAATTAAAAACCTTCACTATCTGCTCTACGCGCACCCCAACCGAGTCAGAGGTATAGGCCCTTTGTCCAATCGCCTGTTCTAGCAGGTCGATCGTATATCTAAGGTCAAGAAAGTAAACTCCGAAATAAAAACCAAATAAGGTTGCAACGCCAAAAATTGTGACCACGCTAACATTCAAACGAAGAGCTTTGCGGTGCTTTTTGGAAAGAGTTAAAACAAAAAACGCTGGCGAAAAGGTTAAAACTAGTACGGCTCCAAAAAGAATTGAACGTGATTGAGTTAGAAACAAGAGGGTCAATGAAATAACAAAAAGGGCAAATGAAAACAGCTTTTGATAAAAAGAATTTCGGCCCATTAACATATCTAAGAAGAATAAATATACAAAAAACGTAATACAAAACGCATAAGTATATGGGTTTACAAATGGCGCTGAAAGACGACCAACGTAAACCATTTTACTTGATGTATAAAGCAGAGCGATTGGGTCAAAGAAATAAGACAAAAAGCCAGTTACAAATATAATATAAAAAAACGAAATAAAGGTAAATTTTATTAAGTCAGGACGGTTACTAAAAATATGGTAAAAGAAAAATGATAAAGTCACATAATATGGAAATTTAATAAATTCAAAGATATCGTTAAGGGAACTTTTTAGGTTATATATACCAATAAAAATACTGTAAAATAGTAATGAAATAAACCAAAAAATAAAAAGTAGGAGAATGAAAATGCGAAACTCTTTGCCAATAGTTATATGTAAGGAATCCTTTGAGGAAAAAAACAACGACACCCAAATAATAGAAATAATTAATAAAAACCCAAAATAAAGCGATGAGTCAAATAGAGGAAAAATCAACGTAAATAGCAGAAACAATACGCAGGAAAATTTTGATTTATCAACCACCAGTGTTTTCATCGGTGCAGCCCCAAACAGTTTTGTAATTGATAATTGTGGAGTCTATCGAAAAATTTTCAGTAATTTTATTAAATGCTCGTTCACTTATAATCTCTAATTTTTGTTGAGGCAAAGATAAGATTTCATCAATTTCATTATAAGAATTGATTAAAAATCCATCTACTCCTGTCTCAATTAATTCATCAATGCCTGGTATCGATTTACAGATCACAACGCAGCGAGCAAGCATCGCCTCTTTAACCACATTGGGTAAAATTTCACCTGGTTTTTCTGACAAAAAAATAAAAAATTTCTTTTGGCAAAAGGCATTAAACAAATCAGTTTGCGTTGAGAACCCTTTCAAATTTACTAAGCTTTTATTTTTACTTTGTAAAAAATCTATTATCCGCTTTTCATCAGGACCATTTCCATAAATTGATAATGGGTGCCTTGGCAAGTTTTCACAAAAATACGCTACCATTTCAAAAAAATTTTTTTCTGGAATCAACCTTCCAGCACTGATACAGCCGTGACGGTCTTTAAATGGAAGTAACCGCATAGTTTGTGAACTTGTAAGTTTCTCTATGTCGATACCTCTATGAGATAATCGAATGAGATCAGAAGGAATATCTAAGACTTTCAATTTTTGGACCCCAACATTAGAGTGTGTTATTACACAATCACTAAAATTTTTTGCCATATCAATGCTAATTGGAAGTTTCAGCTCTAAGTCATAAGCACCTAAAAATAAAATCTTTTTCAACCTTTTGTCGCTCTTAAAATAGTACAATAACCAACTTGGATAATGCCCCCAGAACAAGTGAATGACATTTATCTTTTTTTTCCTAAGCTGCACAGCTAGAGCCGATGACAAAAGTATAATCAATATCTGTTTAAAAAATTCCTTATTAAATTTTTGTGTGATTTTAGCTAAGTGAAACATAGAAATCGTGACATTTTTCATAAATTGGATGAAATCATTTAACGATTTAGGAGCCTCTGGAGTCACTATTGTAATATTTGAAATATTCAATTCATTTAATGTCATTTTATCTGTTTCCGACAACTGCCGGTAGCTAACTACAGTTAATCTTATGTCATTTTGTTGTGATAACCGTATTACTTCATTAGTTGCAAATACTTCTGATTTCACCGGGAACTTCATTAATACAAAGATCACTTCAATCATTTAATATCACTTCTCAATCATATTTGATATTAGTTCCAAATTCTGCTCACCATAGAATTTATTTAGTATTTCTTGATTTTCTATTTGGCAGCTTTGATACTTTTGCGTGTTCCATCTTGATATCGCAATAAGGGCATCCACCCAGTCATCAGTACATGAAGTGCCCAATAGATAACCATTAATCCCTGAGTTAACTAATAAGTTGTTATCACTAACGTTTGACAAACAAATGGGCAACCCAGCTGACATGGCCTCCAGGGCAACATTTGGTGTCCCTTCACTAAATGATGGAAGCACAAAAACCGAAGCCCATCTATACTGTGAAGACAGGTCTTTTGTTGGCGCACTGAAGGTAACTTCCGAAACAATCCCTTTTTTATCTAGTTTTCTAACGCATTTATTGAAATATTCGTTTTTTTCCTTACCATCCAAATCGCCAAACCACCGCAATAAAACTTTTTGGGTTGGAAATCTTTTTGTTAATTGACTAATTACATCTATCAGGAACAGAATGTTTTTTTGTGATAAATATTTTCCAACACCCAACACTCGCAACTCTGACGGGAGAGTTTCTTTTGGTAATTTTTTATATGTGTATTTTTCTGGCGACAAAGTATTCTTCACTAGTTTAACTTTGAGGAATGGGTACTTCATATTTAAATCAACAAGCTGGGCATTTGAATTAACAAAAATAACATCTGCTAATAAGAAATGTAATAGCCTGCGGATATGGAGTAACCAAAATGATGAATTTGGTTTTAAGTTTCTTTCAGAAACTACTAGGTGAAACTTTACAAATATTTTGCTTAATTCACACAACAGCGCGCTATTAAGACCGTATGCGATTATTACATCTGGCTTTTCGTTAATAATTTTACTAACATACGAGGGGTACAATCCAAGTCTTCTAAGCCTGCCACGCTTTACGTGAGCTATTTTATCTAACGGTATTTCGTAAAAATTTTTGTCGTTATGGATAAGAAACCTAACATCATGTTTATACTCTGATAAGTACTTATCCAGAAGAATAAGTTGACGCTGTGCTCCCCCAGCAACGAATGAGTCAATGGCCAAAAGTATCTTTATAACTATAACCCTCTAAACGCTATGAAGTTTGAGATGACATTCAATGCTAGAGTTAGCAACGCATGAACGGCTATAAGCAGCAATGCGAGGGTTGGAGATAGTGCTAGTAGGTAAACAGGCAACAGGAACAGAAATGCGTTATGATTTAAACTGAGGTGAAACTTTAATTTGCGCGCCAGATGGATGACTTGACCTTTAAAATTAAGAGACTTTAATTCTGTGTTTATAAACTTTTTATATGCATTTTTATCACGAGCTTGTAGGAAAGTTGTATCATTTAAAATCAAGACCATTTGATTAAAAAATATTGACGCCATGGCTACCATACCCAGAAATATCAAAGAGGCTTCGTTAGTCTGCTGAAATACCAAATATGAAATACTTATTATCAAAAGCGCGTCAATTAATTTATCAAAGAAAATATCTAACCAGTAGCCAAAGGAGCTCTGCATATTTCGGTGCCGAGCAATATCTCCATCCACCAAATCTAGGATTGAATATAAGTTAATACATATGAAGGCAATTAAAGGCATGCCCATTGCCACGAATACAGCACCTAAAACTCCACAAATGCCGGAAAAAACTGTTAATTGATTGGGCGTAAGGCCCAACTTTATGCATGTATTTAGAAAAAAACGTCTACCGATATAAGAATACATATATTCAAAGAATGCGCTTCGTTTCGGCAACTTATCTACAGACATCGCATCCCACCATTTTTAAAGCCTCAAACAAACATTTACCAGCCTAAGCAACCAGTTTAATCCGATTGAAGACTTGTCTGTAAGCTAAACTATAACCTGAGTACATCGCCATAATGACTGAGTCTTAATAAATCAATCCCATTTTGACGTAACCGATGTATCTTTATAGTCCTTATTAGAAGTAAAATTTAACTCATTTCACAAAATTAAAATTTGCCCCGACTTTGGACTATTTGCTTACAGCGAGAAACATTGATGAATTACGGTAATCTTATTTTTTCTGTGAGCTCATCGGTATACCTCTGGCATTCTGTCGTTATGTTTAGGTTTGAAACTTCAAGGCTTTCTTAATTTTATATGCACAGGAAATAGTTTTTGAAGTTTGGTGCTGTGAGAGACAATGATAATAGGAATTTCCTGAAAATTTCTGAATATATTTGTTAAAATCTTGTTTTCAGTTTTCTCATCAAGCCCGCTAGTTGGTTCGTCCATAATCAGAAAATCGGGGTTAATATACATGGCGCGAGCTATTAAAACACGTTGCCGTTGTCCGCCACTCAATGTTATCCCACCCTCTCCAACATAGGCGTGAACACCATTTTCCTTCTTTGCCAAGAAGTCAGATAAATCTGCTACTTCAACAACATCTCTAACCCTTAATAGATCGACGTCATCAGAACCAAATGCTATGTTTTCTAAAATCGTTCCCTCAATGAGTTGCGTATTTTGCCCAACATAACCGAATTTAATATCTGCAGGCCAAAACTTTTTACGCTTTCCAGATTTTGTTTCGACAAATGAAGCGCTGTCAAAACCTTCGGGAGGTTTGATCAAACCAGTGATTAAATCAATTAGTGTACTCTTACCACAGCCACTTGGTCCACTTATTAAGACTGGAGTGCCTGCGACAACCGTTAAATCTGGAAACTTTAAAACCTGTGATTTGGACGAAAACTGAAACACGAGACCATGAACATAAACTTTTCTTAATTTTTCTGCGTGCTCATAAAGGGTTTTGTAAGTGGAGCGTGGATTCAAGCCTTTATCAATAGTTAGCTCTTGGTGAATTACATCCACAGAAGCTTTAGTAAATGAAAGACGTTGTGAAGCCCCCAGAATGCGTGAGATGCCCGGCATTACTCTTAAAAGCATACCAAAAAATACAGCCAGAATGGGTGCCATTTGGCTGCTTAAGGTAGTAGAGAACGAAAAGAGTGCGGCTGCTATTGATATGAATAATATGAATAAAAGCTCAACAATACTCCTCGGCAAAGTCTCTGAAAAGTTTTGCTTTCTGCCTATATGAGTACTTTTAAGGTTAAATGCTGAAAATTCATTAATAAAAAAGTCTTCTTTTTTAAATATCTTGATATCTTTATTAAAATTTAATGCGTAGCGTAAGTATGCAATCCTTCTCCCTTCCAGAATTTGTCGCTCCTGGCCCCACCTAATTAAAAGTGGCTTTAAAAAATATAAATAGCTTAAGGAAAGCACTAAAAAAATACCTATGGCAAACAGTGCGACCCGATAGTCAATTAATAATATAACTAATAGCAAAGTAAAAAGTACTATCAATTCAGTGCCAAGTAGAACACAAGATTTCAAAACGCCCGCTAATAATGCAGTTTCGGTTGTGACATTGCGTATAACTGCCGACACATCTACGGAAAAAAAGTATTCGTAAGGCCTACTAGCGTAATGCTTAAACAAGTCACACCCAACCGAATTAATAGCCGAATAAATAAATCCAGATTGTATCCAAGCCATCATTAGAACAAAAACTATCTTAAAAAAATAAGCTGAAACTAGGACAATTGAATAGAACAGAACACTTTCTAAATTTAAATAACGCCGTATCCATTCAGCGTTAGTATAATTACTGTTGTCACCCCCAATAATACTGGAAATAAACGGCGCAAGACTTACGACTGATGCCGCTTCCAATGCCGCGCACAAAACAGTTATAAAAATAACTAAAACTAAAGATTTTTTTTGTTTTCGTGATAATAATTGAATTAATTTTTTTAATGTCTTTAACAGCATCAGATTTTTCTTGTCCTTCATTCCTTTAAGTCAGAAACATTATCAGATTATCTAAGGTGATATGCTCTGATCCAATATAATATTGCGAGAATTTTATTTTAAAATATGTACGCGTTTTTGCCAAAAACCATAAAATATTAGGCTTGGTTTCGAAAATCGAAGAACCCCATATTAATAAAATAAAATGTTTTGGTCTTTTTATAGTTAACCAAATCCAGATTTGGTCAGTCAACGTTAATTTTTTTCTTTATGTTCCTCAGTCATAATATAATCTTTTGTTAAATGTTGGGAGCATAATCTCATAAATTCTTTAACTAATCTGGGATGCGAGCCAGAGACATCGTTGTTTTCATTAAAGTCATCACTTTCGCGCTCAAATAGTAGAATTTTGCTAGGCAGTTCTACTGTGACTTGTCCACCTCTAATGCAATCAATAAATAGTACCCAAAACTTATAACCTTCTGTTCGAACTGCTATCGCTAAGGAGTTTTTATTTGGATGATAAATGGTTTCACTTATCGAATACGCGCCAAGCACATCATCCAGCATTGGGAGGCCAAAGCTAGGATTATCCGCTAGAATTTTGAAAATGACGGCTTGTGAAGAAACAGGAAGGTTATTTACTTTTTTAATCCTGCTTCCTCGTTTCTTATAGATCAAAGGTACGCGTATGTGTTCCTCATATAAATCGTAATTTGGATCTATTTGACCCTTCCACTTAGGAGGCATTTTGACTCCATGATCGCCAGTTAAAATGATATCGAAGTCCTCTATACTGTCACTGGTTTCTAAAAAGCCTAAAATTTGTCCTAATTCGAGATCAAATTCCTCATATTGCTTTTTATAGAGTTCTGAATAATCGTTGGCTGATAGTATTTTTTCAGTGGCAGACATTGGAATTCGACAAGGCGTTTGGGTCAAACTTGTACTCAGCAAAGGGAGATGGAGGCGCGAAAAGTGAAAATAAAAGAATGTTGGGGTATTTTTATTAGCGGCCATATGGCGCACAAGTGTAGAAGCGTTAGCCGCATTATCCTCATACGGAATACGCACGTGGTAATATTCGTCAAACAAACTTGGCCAGACATAATTAAAACCAAAAACACCGTAAGAAGCGAAACCGACCAAACGCATTTCTCTTTCTCTCATGACGCCTAAAACTGTCTTAATATTTGGGTCAAGCTTCTCTTTATCTGGTGAATTTAAATAATCTCCTATTTTGTGTTGAGATGGAAACAATCCCGTTAACCAACTTCCTATGTGAGGCAGCGTACTATCAACCATAGATACTGATTGACTAAAAACATGAGACATATCAGCTAACCTTGAATAATTAGGCATTCTCAGTTTAATTTCATCAAAATCCATAAACAGTGTTGGATCTGTCATGGACTCTGCTACTATCAATAGCTTGTTCTGAGAAGAATCTTTCTCCCAAAATAGTGGCTTAGAAGTTGCAACTATGGGAAATGCAGCCTTTAACTCTCGGCTCTTTGTACTCCCTGCCCTAATCGCTTGAAAAATGCCTTCTATTAGCATGAAGCGGACACTAAAAGATTTGAGGGCTACGTCATATTTTTCAAAATCTATATCTAATTGAAGCCAACCAGTTCCTAAATTATTTTGGCCAATACCATGTTTTTTTGGAGATATAGGAAAACGCATACGTAAAGCGTCAATTCTATTTGAATTTTTATCATATAAAATAACTTCGGCAAACAGGTCAGACTTCAAATATCTACCAAGATATATTCTAAGGCTCTCCAGCACCGCAACATGAATTGACATCCCATATTTTTTTTCTGAAATTTCACCACTGAAAGTATTCAAAACGTTTGGGGGAAAACATTTGTGACCAGTATTACCATAAACAATGAAAACTTCATCTTCAGATTCATCAAAGTTAACAAACTCCGCACAACGCGCTTTTGCATATGCTTTTAAGAAGGAAAGAAACATCAATTTGTCAAAGACATAACTTTTAACGATTAGCTGAGTTATTTTTAATTCGAATATAAATAACTCTATAAGTCGAAACCATTTAGGAATATTTACCCTAGAGAAATTTCTTTTTAAAATTTTCATCTTAAAATAAGTCCAAAACTTTATCTAAACGGGAGTTATTTTCATTTTGCGAGTTCGATAGACTAAACTTCTCTGTGAACTCATAAGATTTATTTCGAACCAACCGAAGGTTATTTAAGGAATCAATCGGTATTTCGGGATGTTTCTGGTCTAACTCAAAATACTTTACTCGTCTAAGTATCTGTTTCTGACCCTCGGTTGTTGCGCCGCCATCGGTCATCTTAAAATAAATTATCGGTAACTCAGATGCTGCCATTATAGCAAAGGCAGTAGTCGCCACATTGTCAACCATCACTGCATCATATGTGCTCAATAAGTCCTTCAAATCACCAGTTTTAATCCGACTATCCTCTACGCCGTAGTTAATCATATCACCTTTTGGGTGAGTCTTGACATCTACGTTTTCAAATTGGTCCAAAATTTCTCTAACAAATGATATATTAACAGAAGGTGAAAAAACGATTGCCGGATTAATGCAGTCCACTCCTCTTACCCGCGATGCCACATATAAGACTTTTGCTTCTTGAAATTTTAAAGACGCTTTAACCGTTTTGTTTTTTTGAAGATCCCGGACCGCCTGAACATTTTCACAAGATGATTCCACATAATTAAAACTATTATTGAGTTCTCCAAAGAAGTTGCTTCGGGCAGTCTCTGCTAGCTTCCGCCCCGCAGGTCCATAGCCTAACAGCACATCACAGCATGTGAAGTCGTTATAAACCCAATTATACGCTCTATTTGCTCCACATTCAGAGCCGTGCAGGCAACCATAAACTGGGATAGTGTGGGCCGCCGCAGAAAAAGAAAGAAATCGATTATGTAATTTTGCAGGTGACCCAATTAAAGCGACATCTTTTTGACTGCGCCTATCGAGGACATCCAAATTTTGTGTCATTAAATTTTGAATTTGATCAAGGGCTTTGTCCAGGTCATACCAAAACTGTTCTCTTTCTTGAGCAGTTGCTTGTATTTGATGGAGAAGATCCGCGCATAATTTAAGCAAAATATCTTTTTGAAGGCCATAACTATTAAAATAGAAGCCACCAATTTTAAAACGATAGGGAATGTAACCTTTTCTTAAAATTCCAAAAATTAAATCCTTAAATTTAAAACTTGTCTTTCCTAGATACACCCTTGGAATCTGATGGCCCGTTAAAAAACTTAAAACTTCAAAGAACAGGAACACTATTTTCTTTTTGAGATCCATGTCTTCAGTTGGGCTTATGGGCAGCGACACGTTGTTTCGGTGGCAAAACCTTAAATCTGAAAGACCTGAAAACTCCAACATATCTTCTGGGCTTTTATTTTTTTCAAGTATCTGCCGAAAACATTTGGATAAAAAATAAAAAGCTAATTCATGCATAAAGAAATGTACTAAATTCATTCGGTCCCCAGATTCTTTAGCACATTTTTTTTGTGCTGCATCAAGATGACTTTCAATCAGATTTAGTTTTGTAACTTTATATATCATGAACTTAGGGATCAAAACCACGCAATTTTATTTGATTTTCGCCAAAACTCGAGGAAGTAGAGTGATAACAATTTTCGACTGACGTCATATCCTGCATCAAATTTTGAAAATAACTCGCCTATACACTGATTGTTAAACTTACAGGCCTTTGAATATAGAAGAGCTTCAGCATGCACTCTTAATTCCTCTCCCTTTGAAAACCATTCGCTGAAGGGTGGTGAGAACCCATTTTTTGAATTGAATTTGTACTCCTTGGGAAGAACTTTTTTGCCATAATCTTGTAAAAAAACTTTACCGCCTATTCGGTCTACTCTATCGGCATCACAAAGGGATGCCGCAAAGATCTCTATTGATGGCGATAAAAATGGTGAGCGTGCTTCAATTGAATTTAACATGGAACAACGGTCTACCTTTAAAAGTATATCATTCGGTAAATAGTTATCCTTATCAAAACACATCATTTGATTTAATAAGGAAGTCTTTTCAGTGTCGTTCATCCATGATATTTTTCTTACTTCAAAACTTGTTGCGCCCAGATACCTCTCTACTGATGAAGTGTCAAATAGTGTAGGTAATGAAACCGCTGACAAAAGATTTTCGGCAGATGACATCAATGCAAAGTGACGTCCAGCTACGCCTTCCTTGATAGATTTTTTCACAACCGAAGCGAGAACTCTTTTTACAGGTCTAGGAATTATAGTGTTCAATTGTTCGATCAATCGCGCTCGATAGTAGCGTCGGTAGCCACCAAAGAGCTCATCTGCACCATCACCGCCAAGAACTACCTTACATTTATTTGAAACCTCATTATAGATGCCGTAAGTCGGCAAGATCGAAGGATCATTAATTACCTCGTCAAAATCATTTAACAATGAATGAAGTTGATCAACAGATAGGGATTGTATTACCAGCTCATGATGCTCTGTTTTAAAAGTTTTAGCAATTAATCTGGCATTTGCAGAATCCACATTTGATTTTTTTTGGTTTTCAAAACGTACATTAAATGTTGCCAATTTTGACTGTTGCTCAGCAGCTTTTGCAACAATTAAACTTGAATCAAGACCGCCGCTTAAAAGCACACCCGCGGGGACATCAGCTGAAAGACGCAATCCAACAGATTCTGATAACAGATCATCAAAAACCGAGTGAGAAATCTCAACCTTTTGTTGAAGCAAGGACCCACATTCAATCTGTTGTTCCTTGATCGAACCTGATCTTAAATCTATCGACATGAAACAGGACGGACCAACCTTCTTTATACCTTCCACTAGTGTTTGCCCACCGTAGACAGAACCATGGGAGAGATAGATCCTGACACCATCCTCAGAAAGCATGTTTCGGCAACCTGGTTGCGAAAGCAAAGGTTTGATTTCAGACGAAAAAAATAAACAATTATCTAAGACTGAGTAGTATAACGGTTTTTCGCCAAAACGATCTCGAAACAAATATACTGAGTCAGCTTTAGTATCGTAAATTGCAATAGAAAACATTCCGTCTACATATTTTACAAAATTACAGCCCCAATGAAGGTATGCGCACATTAATACTTCAGTATCACCCGAAGTCTGAAAACTATGGCCATAACGGCTCAATTCGTTTCGTAAGCTTACAAAATTATAAATTTCGCCATTGAAAATTAGAATTGTGGTTTTGTCTTTACTATACATAGGCTGAGCTGACATATCGGTGAGGTCTTGTATCTTCAATCGCCGATGAAAAAATTTTACTTGACCATTCTTGGAGCAGTACTGCCCCGAGCCATCAGGACCTCTATGAAATAAAAGCTTACTTGCGCCAGTCAACCAATCCAGATGATGCGATTGGTCAGCACCCCCAAAATTACAACCACCTAATATACCGCACATGAAGCATCTGCTCCCTATATATTTTTACCAAGCCTTACTAATTGAATATAATATTTAGACCTGGTTTGTCTGAGCATAATTGCCTTTTATTGCTTCATTAGCTCTGTCGAAATCATCCTTAGTATCTATGTCGATCGAAGCCGTAGGGTTCATCACATATGGTACTGTATTGAAAAAGACAAATTTTTGATATTTTAGAAAATCGGAAACTCGACATATGTAAATAGCACCGTTCAAGACATATGTTGGCCCATTTTTATGACCCTGTGCCAACGAAGGTTCTTCTAGGACGGGTCTCATGAAATTAGTTTTTTTATCATGCCAGAACATCCAATTTGGATTACAATTGCTCTCCACCACACTCACACAAGAGCCAGCGTCGCACCGTAACATAATATCAAAAGCTTCAATTATATGCTTGCCCGTTCTCAGAGGCGACGTTGGTTGTAAAAGTGCTACATAATCAAAGGATACACTATGCATTTTTTTAAAAAAATCTAATGCGTGCATTACTACATCAGATGAAGAGCTTTCGTCTCCAGACAAGACATCGGGCCGAATGAAAGGGACATCGGCCCCAGCAGCAATAGCAGCACTTTTAATTTCAGCGCTGTTAGTGCTTACAATAGTGTGTAAAAAAAAATTAGATTGCAATGCAGCTTCAATTGTCCAAGTTAACAATGGCTTGCCGCCTAATCGCAAAATATTTTTATCTGGTAACCTTTTACTACCTGCGCGTGCAGGAATAATCGCAAGAACATCCATAATGATAAACTTTTTGTTGGCGTGGAAACAATATTACCAAACTTCATTTCATAAATATATAATTTAAAACAGCTGAAATTTTTAGATTATTTGATAACCCAGTATCTTAGTTAATAAGTTTAAGCGACCACAATTATAAATCTTAATAAAAGATACACTTAACTTCAGCTTTCAGCGGGGTCGTACCCCGCAATTTCAAGATAATATGGGAACAACGCTTGATGTTCTTTCAGGGTACAGAGGTCATCTTTTTTCCCATATCCTAGAAAAGACTGTACCTGAAGATATAGACCGGGCTTGTATGAAATATCTAACGTCTCATCAAGAATAACTTCTTCTGACAATAGTTCATTGCGTTTGGTAATCCGTAACTTTTCTAAAGGACATAACTCGTATTTTATATTTTTAGAATGTGCCACTATACTCCACCGCCCTGGTGCATCCCAGTCAGCACGATATGAAAAATTTACTCCAGAAACAGAGACCCCCGCTCCTGAAAACCTCGAAGCTGTATTATGCCAATCTAAAGTTCCTGCTTTAAAACAAGCTATATGCTCGGGAGCTCCTACAAGAAAGAAAGCTAAATCAATAACATGAGTTGAATTAGCCAAAGCCCAACGCTCTTTTACTCTAGTTGTATGGTCTAATGCTGCAATGCGGTCAGCCCATTCAGTAAAATCAAAGCTTATTGAGGTGAGACCACCATCTTGCTGCGCCATAGAACGCAGTTTTTGTACAGAGCTTAAGTAACGTCTATTATAAGCAATAAAAACATTACGTGTTGTATTTTTGCAAATATGTGTAAGCCCTTTAATTTCACTCTGAAATAAAGCAGCTGGCTTTTCAATTAAAATATCTTCAATTCCAGCTTCAAGCAGGATTCTTGTGACGCCAACGAGGCTTTCAACACTTACAGCAACAATAACATGAGTGAACGTACCTTCTGACAGAAATATTTTGCTCAACCCACCGTGGCTGCAACGTGCTTTATGTTTTTCTGAAAACATTTCGGCCTTTGTTGCTGAACGACATATACCCTCAAAATTAATATTCAAGCTCGCCAAGACTTTTGCGTAGGCGTCTGCCATCGGACCCGCACCAATTATTAATATATTCATAGTTCAAGTTATCGGTATATACCGCTCCTCGTTCTGGGAAAGCATTGGATCTTGAAAAATTGCTTTTAACATCATTGCATGTTGCAAACACGAAGCTTTTAAAGTTGGAAGACTACAGTTTCCATTCAAGATGATTTGCTCCACCAACGGTGCAGTTAATTCACTTTGATACTCCAGTCTTCCAGTAGCTATTACATTATTATTCCACACAAAGCCTTTACCCTCGTTGATGCGTGCAATGTTTTCTCCCTGGCAAAGAATAATTTCATCATCTTCGTATTTGCCTGTATTATCAATTAGAAGTTTACTACCACGAGTCGTTTTTGCCATTACCGTTCCATTGAACTCTTTGTAACCAATGCGCTTTGAATCAAACCACAAACTTTTACTCTCAACAAAAATTGAGTCTAAAGGTTCACCAGACAACCACGATATTGCATCAATATAGTGAATGCTATTACAGCCTAACGCAAAATCTTTTTGAATTACTTTAAGTTTTAAAGGCTCATCTAATAATTTGGATTGCAATGTTTTGTATAATCTAGTCAGGCGTCGCGTATTGTTGACCCAAGCGGGACTATCACCGATTGCCACCTGAATTATCTTCAGGTCTTCAATTGAAGTTGCTAATACCTTTTCTATCACCCAAGCACGAATAAGTGTTTCAGAACATATTTCTTTAATAATTTGGGCTCTTGGCACGGAAGGAGTTGCGACAATGCACAAATCGTAATCCGATTTTACTGAATTAATGTTTATATGTCTTAGTATATTGTTATTTATGCCTTTAGAAGCTGCAAGCATTTCATAATTAGCTTTGATTGGCTCAATTATATCAATAGAGATATCGAACTTTATATTCATAAGACCCTCAACATAACGCATCCCAAGGTTGCCCAGTCCGACCAACAGTATATTCCTCATTTACTTGCTACCTATCTGTATCTCAGAATATGTTTTAAATTAGTCCAACGTCTTTGGAGAACTCATGACACATGTTTTTAACAAAATATTGTGTCTCTAGTTATTGGAAAAAGAAAGTCAAATTTAAAAATCATAGAGCTCTTTTATTTCTCTTTGAGCTTTTTCATAATCTTCCAACTTACCAATATCCAGCCAATAGCCCGAGTGTTGCATAGCTCCGATTTTATGTCCGTTACCCATACGACACTCAATATGTTCTGGCAGATCTATTTTTGTATTATAAACCATCGACTTTACAAAGTTTGGGCTCACGATATACGCACCCATATTGATTTTATGCCTGTAAACGGGCTTTTCTTTAAGACTAGTAACGGCGTTTCCTTCCGTTTCTATTACACCATACGATATCTGATTTTCAATTTCTCTTAGGGACATCGTAGCATCAAAGTCATTTTTTTTATGAAATTCTAGCAGTTTAGTAAAATCTAAATCTGTAAAGACATCTCCATTCAAAATAACCACTGGGAGGTCCAAAAATTCTTCTGGCAATAAAGATAGAGCCCCACCAGTTCCAAGAGCTTTATTTTCATGCACATATTTAATATTCACTGCCCACTTCGATCCATCACCAAAATAGTCTTTTATTATTTCTGGTAAAAAGTGAGTTGAAAAAAAGAAATTATAAAACCCCTGACTTTTTAGATTTTTAACAATAAGTTCAAGTAGTGGAGTTCCTCCGACCGGCAACATCGGCTTGGGACATTTGTCAGTTAATGGCTTTAATCTCTTGCCAAATCCGCCTGCCATAATAAAAACTGGGTTTTGCAACTTAGCGAACTCATTCAGAGAATTGCGGGTAAATATTCCAACTAATTCATCAAAGTCTGATAAAATTGGCAAACAATGCAGATTATTTGCATTCAAAACCTGCATCCTCTCCTCAATTGTTGACGAATTAATTAAGCTATGGGGGTGTTTATTCATTACACTACTCACAGGGTCATCAATATTACAGTTTTGCAACAAACCTCTTCTGATATCACCATCAGAAACAGTAGCCAATAATTTACCCGCCTCATCTACAACAAACGCCAGCTTCAACGCTCCACTGTCAATAATTTCCATAGTTTTACGTATGCTGCTGGTTTCTACAACCAAAACATCTTTGATATTTTTCATTATGACTTGCAGCCTTTAGATCATTTAATTGGTTTCGGGATCTAGAAAATTTAAACCACACGAAGACCCCTACCCCTAACGCAACCTGAGCATTAATTTCAACAGAAATTAGTTTTCAGTCGATTTCTGCGTATTCTCTATTTTAAACGGGATGTCATTAAAATTTTTTTTCAATACATCATTTAAAGAAACCTTTGCGATTTGATCCGCAATCAATTTGCTCGCTCCAGTCGGTCCATAAGGGTTACACACTGTTTTGAGCAATAAATTAAATTTACTTGAATATAGCTTATTTAAGGCAGCTTTAATATCTTTCCTATTGGGCAAACAATCAATAACGCTGGAGGCTTTCAATCTTCCTTTTTGACGCTCACCAATGTTAACCGTTCCAACTCTGAAAGACGGAGCTTCCAACAAACCACTCGAAGAGTTCCCAATAACACCATCCACAATTGAAAGGCAGGAATAATATCGCAATTGCCCCAGCGAGGGAAAAAATTTGCTGTTTGAATGGATATCAACAAATTTTTCAACCATGAGTGTTAGTTCTCGTCCAGCGGTATCTGCATTAGGCATTGTAAATATCAAATTGACATCGCTGTAATCCGCCAACGCAGATAACAACTCCCGCATTTGGGCCTTTGAGCTGTCACGACCTTCAAGCGTGATGGGATGAAAGGTAATCAACAGATTTTTTTTTAAAAACTTTAATTTTAATGACGCTTCCAAGTCTTCACGAGCCATAAGGTCAATATGGCTCATAGCATCAACACCCATTCCTCCAACTTGGAATACCCGATTAGGTGTTTCCCCTAGTTGAATTACTCGCCGTCTGTATTCATCGGCTGCCACAAAATGCAAATGGGACATTTTAGTTATCGAGTGGCGGATGGCTTCATCAAATGCGCCTTCGCTTGCCTCCCCACCATGGATGTGTGCAATTGGAATACCTCCAATCATAGCAGCGGTTGCTGCGGCGAATATTTCAAATCTATCACCAAGCAATATCACTAAATCAGGAGAAAGGTTACTATAAGCATCGGCAAAGCCCATAACACCAATTCCCACGGACTTAGTAACGGCCTCGACGCTATCTGAGCCCAGTAGCATATCTACTTTAAAGTTGATTTTGAATCCAGCATCCTCAATTTCTTTGTAGGTTGACCCAAATTCTGGCGATAAATGCATCCCAGTTACAGCGGTCTGAAGCAGTAATTTAGGGTGGTCATTAATTTCTGACATAAGCCAACGAAGTAACCCAAACTCAGCACGCGTGCCGGTAACAACACATACTTTTCTCGTCATAGCTGAATCAACTCATCAACACTAAAATCTCGGATTGCTTCGCGACCAATAACTTTGTCCCAATCCATTGGACAAATTCCAATGCCAGGCCGTTTCACTGATATATTGTTTTCTGTGAAGGTTTCACCCGCCTTTATGTTAGAAGCCGCAACAATTGATTTTCGGACAATAGGTTTATTTTTTAACTCCCTAGCACTAGGGCGTTTGATGCCATCGCCCAGCGCCACCTCTATATTTCGAATTGCAGCTATCATTTCTTTCAGTTGCTTCGGTTCTACGCTAGCGTCGTGATCTGGTCCGGCAAGATTTCGATCTAAAGTAAAATGTTTTTCTATTATCGTGGCTCCTAGAGCGACTGCAGCAATTGGTACTTCGATACCCTTTGTATGATCAGAATAACCAACCTTTACTCCGAACGCACGACCAATATTTCCCATAGCAAGCAAATTTGTATCTTCCATGGCTGTAGGATATTCTGTCGAGCAATGTAGGATAGTAATATTTTCTTTTGGGGTTCCAGCAGAAACTACAATAGTAAGTGCCCTTTCAATATCGCTTAGATCGGACATGCCAGTAGAAATTATTAAATCTTTATTTAAAGACCCTACGTGCCGAAGATATGGCAGGTTTGTAATTTCACCAGAAGGAACCTTCAGCGTCTCACCTCCAAGGTCAACCAGAAAATTATTGCTATCAATATCAAACCCTGTGGACAAAAAAGTAATGTTTTTCTCCAAACAGTGATCCAATAAATTACGATGCATTTCTTCACTTAGCTCAAGCCGTTTGATCATCGCATAATGATCTTCATTATCTCCATCATTTTTCTTCTGATATTCAGCCTTAGGTGCGTTTCTGATAAGTAGTTTATCAGCCTTGAAGCTCTGAAACTTAACTATATCTGCCCCAGCATCTGAAGCCACATCGATGAGAGCTTTTGCCATTTCAAGGTCACCATTATGGTTTACCCCCGCCTCAGCTATTACTAATACGCTCATGCCATCTGTCTCCAACATTAATTTTTTCTAAGGATTCCCATTCAGAAATTTTTATATATGAATCTAGTGTTTTGACTAATATACCAATTCTATCTTTATACAAAACAGATCCTGGAATACCCTTAAAGCTTGGTGCATCAGGAATAAGTTCTGATTTATTTAACTTTATTTCATCATTACGGCAAAACGTTCTTGCCGATGGTCCCGGATAAGAGATTGCACGGATAAAATTAAAAATATCCCTTGATGACTGACACCAATCGATCACTTCATCGCCCAGCTTCCTTTGTACGCAATAAAAGCCATGAGGATGAATATCCTTTTGAATAATACGTTGGTATTTTTGGGTAGCCAACCTAACAAGTGCTTTATAAAGAAGGTCTGAACAGTTTAAATATGAACGGCTTAAAAGTGTTTCATAGTCATCATTATCTGTAATTGGATAAGTTTTCTGAATAATTATGTCTCCGCTATCTACTCCTTCATCGACATGGTGAACAGTGATGCCAAATTCATTCTCACCATTAATGAGCGCCCAATTCAAAACATTGCGACCACGATAGAATGGAAGTTTTCCGGCATGGCAATTTATAATGCCACCTCGTACCGACCCTATTATTCTTTGTTTAAAGATTTGATTAAATGACATGGAAACGTAAGTATCACAATTGTATTTTTGTAAGTCACATATAATTGCCACGTCGTTAATATCTTTATGTACTCGAAACGGTATACCTGCTAACTTTGCTATCTTTTTTAGTTCTGGATCCGGATTGTCAAATCGGGCACAAATGAATTTAACCAAAAATCTTTTATCGCTAAAAATCTTCTTCACAGCCATATGCGACCATGGCCCATCGGCAAAATAACCTATTTTCATAAATTTTCCCTAATTATATGCCAGTATTAAAAGATTATGTAACAACCAAACTGTCCATTAAACTTGTTATTCATCCGACACAGTAGAATTCTGAAGCTAAGGCGTACAACGTTGAGCGCACTTTCAAACCATCAACAACGCTCAAATTCAGTTTATAACCATTGATCTAAACTACATTTTACCATCCAAGAATTTCCCAATTTCTTTATGCTCAAAATTTGGTAAAATATGTTGAAACAGTTTTACAAAATCTTGCTTTTTCCAGTTTAAGTCTAACTTCATCTGAGAAACACGCACCTCAAAATCAATCAACTTCTCGTTATCAAACATAGCTGTATTTTTTATTACGCCTATATCATCAAAGAGGGTCATATCCAATTGTTCCTTACTTGTGTAGAATTCTTCGAAAGATTTTTCGCCCGTGGTATCACTCGAGGAAAAGTAACAAGGCCATTCTCCCCGGGCAGGTAAAGTTTTAGCTAATTCTCTTGCTTCATCTTCACTGCTGCATTTAAAAACTTGATAGCCCCTCTGATTAAGAAACTTTGTCGCAACGTCAACCAAGTTAATTAAATGCTTGGACGAAAGCAATTTAGGAAAGAAAATATCTCGATTATCACCAAAAATACAAGACATTAAACAAAGTTGTCCTGCCTCCTCTGGAGTGACAAAATAACGTTTTATATCACGTGGAACAGCGAGTGGCTGAAGTTTTTCCAAACGCTTATTAAACCCATGCAATAATGAGCCGTCTGAAAAAGCAACATTGGCAAATCGTGCGGTGGAGATGTTAAGATCCAAACTCCAGCGCATCAGAAACATTTCCATGATACGCTTTGATGCACCCATCATATTTACCGGATTTGCAGCCTTATCAGTGGATACACAAAAGTATTTTTTTGTACTTCCACATTGTGATTGCTTAAGAGTTTTATTGGTATTGCTTATATTGACCTCGAGCATACGCATAAGTGTGAACGGATCTTTTTCACTTCGAACATGCTTCATTGCTGAAAGGTTAAGTATGTAATCATACTTTCCGTCAGACTCAAAAAAAGCGTCATACTCCAAAGAACCAATATCCAGTGAAAATGTTTGGAAATCACCGTCAATATACCCAAAAGTACTTCGTATATCTCGAACCAATTCAACCATATTATTTTCGCTATGGTCTATAATATGAAGTTTTTTTGGCTTACGTTTAAAGATTTCTTTTGCAACCGCTTGCCCAATAGAGCCAGCACCACCCAAAATCAAAAAAGTAGATGCGTTAACAACTTCCCTCAACTCCGTCTCTTTGCCAGCTAAATCAGATTTGAACAAAGGCTCATTGCGGCCAATTAAGTTAAGAATATCCAAGTCATATTTCCTAAAATTTGAAATAACAGGCAACGGTTAAGGGCAAGGTAGGATATGAATATCGCCAAGCTCTCTATTTTGAAAGATTATTAGACCGTCAAGATGTTACCTAGCTTCTTTCAATTAAATATCGTTACGTAAAATGGAATGGATTCCAGAGTATATCACTGAAATACAATTACTATTTTATAATAGATTGCAACCTCACCAAAGTTAATTTTTCTAGCAACCACAAGCCCATTATCTTTAATTTTAGCTTAGAAAACATTTCTGCCATCAAGTATCCTGATGAGCTCGGTACTTTTCTAACTAATTTTCTTTTAATAAACACATCCCAAGCAATATCAGGTCTTATTTTGTGAGGATCTCTACAATCGACGCAACACGCTCCTGTAAATCCTCATTATTTCCACGAGTTTCTACATTTAGCCGAACCAAGGGTTCTGTATTCGACTTGCGAAGGTTAAATCGCCAATTTTGAAAGCTAAGGCTCACACCGTCAAGATCATTTACAGCGGCTCCTTTTTTGAAAGCGTCAACAACGGCTGCGATCGATGCATCGGCGTCAATTACTTTGAAATTGCATTCGCCACTGCTCGGAAATCTTTCAAATCGATCACTTACCAAATCCCCAAGAGATCTGCCTGACTTCGAGATCAATTCCGCCACCAAAAGCCAAGGAATCATTCCACTATCACAATAAGCAAAGTCACGAAAGTAATGATGCGCAGAAATCTCACCGCCGTAAACCGCCTGATTTTCACGCATAGTTTGCTTGACAAAGGCGTGTCCCGTCTTGCTTTGGATCGCCACACCACCCTCAGATGCCACAATACCTTGAGTATTCCAGATCACACGCGGGTCATGGACAATTTTTGCTCCACGTTCTTTTTTTAAAAAAATTGAAGCCAATAGGCCAACCACATATTCACCTGAGACAAATCGGCCATTTTCATCAAAAAAGAAGCAACGGTCGAAGTCTCCGTCAAAGGCGACGCCAAAGTCTGCATTAACCTTTTTCACAACATCAGCTGTTGCCGCACGGTTTGCCGGCAGAAGTGGGTTGGGTATACCATTTGGGAACGTGTGATCCGGCGAGTGATCCACACGTACAAATTCTAGCAACGCTTTTTGTTCTGATAGTCTTTTCGCTATCGCATCAAAAGTTGGTCCTGCTGAGCCATTTCCAGAATTCACAACGATATTGAGGGGCTTCAACGCACTAGTGTCCACAAAGCGCAGCACGCGGTTGACATAGGCGTCTCGTGCCTCAACTGTTTTATTTAACTCCACCGCGTCAGTTGATCCACAACTCCAGTTCTGGCTCTCTGCTAGGCGCTTGATCACTTTAAAGTCTTGTGTATTATCTAGAGGTCTAGAAAACGATTTCACAATCTTGATACCGTTATAATTTATTGGATTATGAGATGCCGTTATCTCTATTCCTGCGCAGGCGCCAAATTCGGTCACGGCCCAGTACATCTCCTCAGTTCCAGCCAAACCGATATTTATCACTTCTGCTCCCGCGTCGAGCACACCGCGCCTAATTGCCTCAGCAAAAGCAGGGCTAGTTTCACGGGCGTCGTACCCGACAACGACAGATTTCGCTCTAAAGTGCTGCGCCACAGCACGACCAATGCGATAAACGATACCTTCATCAATATTAACATTAATTTCACCACGTATATCGTACGCCTTGAAACAAGTTAGATCTACCGTTTTCATTTAAAAATAGTCCGTATACCAGTCGCAAAATTTCTTTACACCATCTGCTATGCAAGTCTCTGGAGCATATCCAGTTAAAGATTTCAACAAACTAGAGTCTGCCCAAGTCGCTTGCACGTCCCCCTGCTGCATTGGCAAGTAGTTACGGATAGCTTTTTTTCCAAGCGCATTTTCAAAAGCCTCAATAAAGTCTTCAAGCTTTACTTTAGTGGAATTACCTATGTTTATCACGCGAAAAGGTGCTACATGAGATAAGTTATCGCAGTCAATGGCTTTTTCTGAATGCGGAACAACTTCAATCAACAAAGTAATGGCCCGTACAAGATCTTCAACATAAGTAAAATCTCGCCACATTTGACCGTGGCCATAGACATCAATCGGTTCGCCCTTGAGAATTGCCCGTGTAAATTTAAAAGATGCCATGTCTGGACGGCCCCATGGGCCATAGACAGTAAAAAAACGAAACATAGTAATGGGTATTTTATGAATGTGGGCCCAGGAGTGCGCTAAAGCCTCATTCGCCTTTTTAGTCGCCGCATAAAAAGACATTTGGGTATCTGCTTTATGCATTTCTGCATATGGCATTTCTACATTGGAACCGTAGACGGAACTTGTAGATGCCATTAGGAGATGCGCTGGTTTCACCTGCAACGCAGCTTCCATCAAATTAAAACTGCCAACGATATTGGCATCGACATAAGCACGCGGGTTTTCAATTGAATATCGCACACCAGCTTGCGCCGCAAGGTGAATAATAACATCCGGTTGGGCTTCTAAAACTGCCCTTGAAAGCGCTTCTGCATCCTCAAGCATAGCCTCTTTTGAACTAAAGTTCTTATGCTGACGCAATATTGAATGCCGCTGTTCTTTAAGCTTGACATCATAATAATCAGTCAGCCCATCAAACCCCACCACCTGCCAGCCATCTTGCAGTAAAAGCTTTGCTAAGTGGAACCCGATAAAACCCGCAGTTCCAGTTATAAAAATGCGTTTCATTGAGAGTTGCTACTTTTTAAAGTGCTTATAGTTAAAGAATTTTTTCGGCCAACACTATCGTACTGATCAAAGCCTGCCTTGGTAGCATCCTCTAAAGAATAAATATTACGTAGATCTACCAGCCTCGCCTGTCTCATCAGGCCGGCCAAGCACTGTAAATCAAGCGTATAAAACTGGCTCCATTCGGTCAGGATTACAAGACAATCAGCATCAGTCACTGCAGTGTAAGCATCATCAAACCAAACTACAGACGGAAGAAGTTCTTTCCCCTCCTTCTCTCCATGCGGATCGACCACACGTACCTGCGCACCAGCATTAATCAGCGCGGGAATAATGGTCAGAGAGGGTGCATCGCGCATATCATCAGTTTCAGGTTTAAAGGTAACTCCCAGAACGGTCAGAGTTTTGCCATTAACCGTGCCATCACATAAATCAATAATTTTTCCCGCCATGCGCTTCTTGGTTTGCTCATTGACGGCAATTACTGTCTCCGTGATCAGTTGAGGCACGCCGTATTCCTGCCCAATTCGAGCGAGAGCCGATGTATCTTTAGGAAAGCAAGATCCCCCAAAGCCTGGCCCAGCTCGCAAAAACTTATCACCAATCCGGTCATCTAGCCCCATGCCCTTGGCAACTAACTTTACGTCGGCACCAACATTTTCACACAATGCAGAGATTTCGTTAATAAAACTAATTTTTGTTGCCAAGAATGCATTTGCTGCATATTTGATCATCTCAGCTGACTCTAGGTCTGTATACAGGATTGGGAAATCAAGTAGAAAAAGTGGCCTGTAGACATCTTCCATTACCTTTTGGGCCTGCTCTACTTCTACCCCAACAACAACACGATCAGGC
>Ga0209223_10001215_pt1 | contig 28505 bp, 19 predicted proteins | sample COG_06_FD_184750 | JGI IMG/M metagenome (GOLD analysis project Ga0209223, IMG submission 184750) | Pelagic Microbial community sample from North Sea - COGITO 998_met_06 (SPAdes) (version 2) | ecosystem: Environmental > Aquatic > Marine > Neritic zone/Coastal water | place: Helgoland, sampling...
GGTTTCCAGATAAGTCAAAATCAGCATTAGGAGCACCTGAATTACTGATTGAAATTGGGCCATAAGAATCTGTACATCCGTTATCATCTGTTACCACCAAGGAGTAATCGTTGTTGGATAAATTAGTGGCATCCAGGTTTCCAGCTACTCCATTCCAAGCATATGAATAGGGACCAGTCCCACCTATAATAGTTATTCCAGTAATCGAACCATTTCCTGCATTACAATCTTCATTTATAATACTAATAAGAGTTGGGTCAATTGATGGCCCACTAATAGAGCCGACAACAATAGGACCGAATGTAGAAAAACAACCATTATCGTCTGTTACAGTAAGTGTATAACTTCCTCCTGCTAATCCCAATGTATCAGCTGAAGAGCTACTTACCCCATTCCAATCATAAACATGAGGCAGCTGTCCTCCGGAAGCGACTATTCCAGTAATCGAACCATTTTCAGAAGCGCATGTTTCTGGAATTATAACAATGGAAGAATTGTCAATACTGGGTCCAGAAAGAGAAGGGTTTATTGTAAGATCCAAGGTAACAAGGGAATCACATCCAGCTATATTCGTTAAAGTCCACTGAGCGGTATTATTTGATGCTGTATAAGTGTTACCGTCAATCCAAACATATGAATCACAAGCTAATTGAACATCTGTTCCAGTATTGAATGTAGCAATATCAATTGTAAAAGAATTTTCATCTGCACAATTAGGCACGGTTCCTGAGTCTGCATAAACATAAATTGTCTGAGTAGCAGTAATAGTTGAACCAACTGAAATAGGTCCTACACCACCGGGAGATGAAAAATAATCCCCAACACCTAAAGATGGAAGAACATAGCTATCGCAAGCAGTTACATCAGTTGGTGAATCCGCCACTGGTGTCGAATTAATCGTTACTGTAAAAGAACTTTCATCTGTGCAATTAGGAACAGTGCCAGTCTCTGCATAAACATAAATGATCTGAGTAGCAGTAATTGTTGAACCAACTGAAATAGGTCCTACTCCGTTGGTAGATGAAAAATAATCCCCAACACCTAACGATGGAAGAACATAACTATCACAAGCAGTTACATCAGTCGGTGAATCTGCTGTTGGTGCGGTATTAATTGTTACTGTAAAAGAATTTTCATCCGAACAATTAGGAACAGTGCTAGTCTCTACATAAACATAAATTGTCTGAGTAGCAGTAATAGCTGAACCAACTGAAATAGGTCCTACTCCACCAGGAGATGAAAAATAATCTCCTACGTTTAAAGATGGAAGAACATAGCTATCGCAAGCAGTTGCATCAGTTGGTGAATCTGCTGTTGGTGTTTGAATAACTGTAATCGTTCCTGTAGCAGTTGCAGTTCCACAACCACCTGTAAAAGGAATTGAATAATTGAACGTACCCGCTTGGGTGGGAGTTCCACTTATCGTAACGACACCATTTGATGCATTACCAGAAAAAGAGGCACCAACGCCAGGCGGTAATCCGTTGGCTCCACTAATACCATCACTATCTATACCTGTGGAATTGGTTGTGCCTTGAGTCACGTTTACTAAAGGTGTAGAAATACAAACTGTCGGAGTAGTAGAAGGAGCACCTACCGAGTAAGGAGATGGACAATTACAAGCAGGGTCTCCTGCATCCAAAACTGTAACGGTAAGACTAAGTGGAATGCCAAAACATCCTGAATTACTCTCAGGGTAAACATTATAAATCACTGTCTGAGTACCAGGCACACCGTTGATCAATGTTTCACCAATAATAAAGCTTGATGATGTCTCATTAGTTATTGTAGTAGTTTCTCCATTAACGTTCAGATTATCTGAAGCTTGCCAACAATAAGACGTTCCGCCGGACCCAGAAATAGATAAACTTGTTGTTTCTCCTGAGCAAATTGTTTCCGTTAATGGGTTACCTGTTACTGCTGGGGGTGTGCATGTTGAACAATTAGACACTGTTAACGATTGGTTCTCCATTACAACATCACAAACTGTTTGAATTTGACCTCCTCCAGCACCACATCCCGAAGTAAAGCCCCAGTTAGGAGAAGAATTATTACCCAAAAGAACCGCAAGATCACCAGAATAGGTTCCAACCACATTACCATCAAAAGTAGCAGTTAAGTTTCCTGTGGTTCCGGTTAACACATCCCAAGTTATACAAATATCATAGTCGGAACCATCAACTATTGATCCGCAGCAAGATTTCAAAGGAATTGGAGAAGACAAGTTGTTTGAAAATCCATTTTGATTGATTTCAGCATGATGGCAATTAATATCTGCATCAGGCCAGGTATCAAACTCCACCGCAACTGCATTGTTGAGAGCTTCATAACCTATATTTCCTCCAACACCCCCTAAAGACGCATCATTATTTCCGTTAAGGACAAAAGCTATTCCGTCTCCTGAATTTGGATTTGTTCCAAAATTTGCTGTAAATGTGAGATTGAAATCATTGGTTAAATCTAATGCTGAACAAACCCAGACATCACCTTCTCCATTCGCTGGAGTTCCATCAGTAAGCACAACGCAATTACCCGAAATAGATGGGGTTGGAATACCATTATTTAGAAATTTGTAATCACCATTGCAAGATCCAGGTCCTCCCGGACCAGAAACAGAGGTTAGACCTACTCCATTAACCGTTATTGCTTGAGAATAAGACTCATGCAGATATAGACTAAAAATTAAATAAATTAATACTATTCTCATAATATATGTTGTCTTTCTTTATTAGCACACTCCTTTCTATTGATGAAATTATTTCAATAACAGTTCCATTTAACCTACTTATTGTTTATAAAACAATAAGCTAAAGTAACATATTATTTTTAATAAAATTATTTTTTCAAGAATAAATTGCATTAAGTTGATTTTTGTTATATTGCATTCCATGAATTCGAATGCACTAATTCCCAAAGAACTAAAAAATTATTTCACCTTAGGTTTATCGATTGATTGTGTGGTATTTGGATTTGATGGTGAGAAACTGAAAGTCCTTTTAATTGAAAGAGGAGATAATCCATTTAAGGGATACTGGGCACTGCCTGGAGACCTTCTTGCACCAGATAAAGATCTCAATTCTTCCGTCAATGAGGTTCTCAATGACCTTACAGGACTAAATGATTTATTTTTTGAACAAGTAGAAACATTTGGAGAAGTTGATCGGCATCCTTTTGGAAGAGTTCTAACAACCAGTTATTATACCTTAGTAAAGATTAGCGACTATGAGTTAAACCCATCTTCTTTTGCTTGCGAAGCAAAGTGGTTCAATATCGAAGATGTTGCAGAACTAGCCTTTGACCATAATAAAATTCTAAATACATGTTTTAATAAACTTCAAAGTTCAATAAGAATAAAACCGATCGGCTTTGAGCTATTACCTCCAAAATTTACGTTAACGGAATTGCAACTTCTCTATGAAGCTATTTTGGGGTTGAAATTGGACACAAGAAACTTCAGAAAGAAAATTCTGAGTATGGAATTTCTTATTAACACCGGGAGTTTACAAGAAAATGTTTCTCACCGGCCAGCAAAACTTTTTGAGTTTGACGAAGTGCGTTATAAAACAATAACAGAAAATGGGTTTGCATTCGAAATTTAATTATCCATTTGCTAATTTTTCTTTTCAAAACATCTTGGTTTTATTGCACTTGTTTATATTAGTTATAGGTCAATAACTGCAGATAAAATGAATTAAATTTCTATGATAATTGTAGTTTTTACTTGCTTAATGTAATTTTTACAATATCTTAGCAGTCATAATTTAAGATCATTAAATGATGCTTACCACTTTAGATGTTTCAATTCTTGTTGTCTATTCAATTCTTATCCTAAGTGTTGGATTATACATGTCACGTTCTAAAAATGGAATTGAAAAAAACTCAAAAGATTATTTCCTAGCATCAAAATCCCTTCCATGGTGGGCTGTGGGAGCTTCTTTAATTGCTGCCAACATATCTGCAGAGCAATTTATTGGTATGTCGGGTTCTGGTTTTGCCATGGGTTTAGCGATTGCTTCTTACGAATGGATGGCTGCACTAACGCTTATCATAGTAGGTAAATACTTTTTACCAATTTTTATCGAAAAAGGTTTATATACAATTCCTGAGTTTCTAGAAAAACGTTACAATTCTCAAGTCAAATCCATATTAGCTGTATTTTGGGTTGTGCTCTTTATATTTGTTAATCTAACGTCGGTGCTTTATCTAGGGGCAACAGCGCTAGACACAATACTTGGAAATGGAGATGGTTCAACCATAGTATATAGTATAATAGGACTTGCTTTATTTACAGCCGCCTACTCTCTTTGGGGAGGATTATCTTCTGTTGCATGGACGGATGTAATTCAAGTAATTCTTTTAGTTGTAGGAGGACTAATTACAACATTCATTGCACTATCTGAAGTTTCTCCAGACAATACTATAATTAATGGGTTAAAATACATCTATGAAAAAGTTCCGGAGAAATTTGACATGATACTAGATTCAAGTCACCCCGAATATGCTAATCTACCAGGCATCGCTGTTCTAGTTGGCGGTATGTGGATTGCAAATATTTATTATTGGGGATTTAACCAGTATATTATTCAACGAACATTTGCTGCAAAAAGCTTAAAAGAAGCTCAAAAAGGAATTGTGTTTGCCGCTCTACTAAAAATGATTATACCATTAATTGTGGTAATTCCAGGAATTATCGCATTTGTAATGTATACGGATAGTCCACAAGTGGCAGCTGATTTCATAGGGCCTAATGGTGAAATTATGAATGACAAAGCATTCCCATGGCTAATCTCAAACTACGTTCCATCCGGCTTAAAAGGACTTGTATTGGCAGCACTTGCAGCAGCAATAGTATCGTCGTTAGCCTCTATGCTGAATAGTACTTCCACTATATTTACAATGGATATCTACAAACCTCTTATCAATAAAAATGCAAGCGAAAAGCAATTAGTAAATATTGGAAGAATTACAGGATTAACTGCTTTGATAATAGCCATTTTTGTAGCTCCAATGCTAGGTGGTATACCACAAGCATTTCAATATATACAAGAATATACGGGAATCGTTAGTCCTGGAATACTGGCTATATTTATTCTTGGCTTATTCTGGAAGAAAACAACTGGAAAGGCGGCGATAATAGGTGCCTTTTTATCTATTCCTATTGCCTTCTATTTCAAAGTGGGGTCAAAAGGATGGATCGATAGTAATCTCTTCCCTGATCTGCCATGGATGCACCAAATGGGACTTACTTTCCTAATTACAGCTGTTCTTATGATACTTATTTCTTTCCGTCAAAACAAAGGTCAAGATGATGAAAAAGGAATTGATTTAAATAAATCCTTATTTACAACCTCCCCTGTGTTCAACGTACTTTCTTTTGCTGTAATTTTGATGCTAATCGTTTTATATGCATTATTCTGGTAATATGAAATTTTGGATGATTACCATATCAATAATTTGTTCGTTATTCACGAATGCTCAAGACAGTCTTGTAAAACCATCTCCTTTACAAGGACTAAGCATCAGCGGTAATTATAGATTTTACGGTCAACACAGATTTCTAACAGATCCTTACGCTTTTGAAATAGCAAATGGAGAACCGGTCTATATGGAAGGAAGAAATATTCTTATTGGTGACGCTACACAATTGCCAGAGTTGACACTAAATATTAGTGGAAGACCTAATTCTAAAACATCTTTTGGGACAGATTTAGTAGTCTGGAATCAAATGACCGGAGATTTTGATTACTACAGAAATCTGCAGCTAGGAATCAATTTATATGGCAATTTTTCTACTGATTTTGGAAATGTTGGAATACGAGCAGGAGGAATCCATTGGCACCAAATGACTCCGTTTACAATGCGGTCTTTTGCCGGATTCAATCGTTACAGTTTGTTCGAGAGAAACCCTTGGGACCCACAGTTTAAAAATGTTGACGAAAGATACTCACAATACTACAAGCTAGGTGCTATATCGCAAGATACCAGATGGGCACAGCAAGCATTTCAAGGGCTTATTATGGATATAACAGAGCTCCCTCTAGGGCTCTCATTGAGCTTGATTTACGGGAAAACACAAAATGCTGGCTCTGCATTTGCAGCAGCTAACAGTATTCCCGAAAACTCTTCTTCGGTTACATTTCTTGGGTTGCTAGAAAATACCATCCCCAACAATGTCTATGGTGGTCAGTTTACCAAAGTATTTGGAAAACATTCAATAGGTTTAAACTCGTTTAATCGATATAGTTACAGTGACCTACTTGCTCAAGATGAAATTCATAATAGCGTGCATACAACTACTTTTAACTTTATGTTCAATAAAATTGAAATAACAGGAGAAGCTGGTATTGGACAATATAGAGATGTTTATCAAGATTTAGGGATAGGAGAGCTCATTTCTACCAAAATAAAACTGACTGAAAAGTTAATTCGGAAATTACCTATGGAGATCCACTTATATCGCATCGCTTCGAACGTGGTAAATAACAATTCTGAATTTGTTAACACCTCCGTGGTCGAAGTTCCATCGGCTGCGGCTAGCTCACAACAAGTTATCGGATCGAATGGTGTACTGCAACAAACGGGTAGTGCCATGCTAGGGGTTGGACAAATGGCAAATAACCGACAAGGATTAAATCTTAACTCAGACTTCAAAATTAAACTAGGTTCGAACCACATCAAAGGGGTCATTGGAATGGGGATTTCTCAAGAAATTGAAAACCTCAATAATCAAATCACCTATGGACATGCAATTAATGGTCTAACCATGTCAAGGCTTTGGCGATGGAGTTTCCCCGCCAATGTTGGACCATATAATAGACTCTCTGTTTTATACCGAGGCGTATTCGAAACAGTTAATCTAACTGATTTAGATGCCAGTGGAAATGTTGTAAACGACAAACACTTCAACAATATTGAAACTCAATTGAAATACGAGTTCAAATTATTTGACAGACCATTTTACATGTTTTATTTGGGAATGTATAACTCAGTCCAACCTAATTTTTCTACGATAACTGTATTCACAGAAGATGCATACATAAGGTACTATGCTCACCAGTTTGAAAATTATTATAGAATTCATCCTAAACTAGTTCTGGCTCAATATTTAGGGTTGGAGCGTGTAATTGGAAATTATTCTACACAAGTAGAAATTGAATCTAATAGACCTTTGAATCAAAATGGTTTAGCAATAGGTTTTGGTCTAGATTACGTATTAGCAAAAAACACAATGCTTTACCTTAGACATAGGTATTTCAAATTTGAAGACACGAGTTACGCTTTGTCAAAATTTGCGGGGAATGAGTCTACAATCGAACTAAAAATTAACTTCTGATGAGTAAAATTTCTCTAATAATAGTATGCTTAGGGCTAATTCCAGCAGTATTAGCCCAAAAACAGAAATCCCAGATTAATGGAAGTGCTAGAACCTATATATTCTCGAATAACTTGGATATTGATGATGATATAGACACCATTACCACCAGAAAAGCTAACTACGGTCATTCTTTACTAGATTTCGGAGTAAGTGCTTTTCCAAACAAGAACACAGAAATAATTGGTATGTTTAGAATTCGCAACGAACTAGGAGGTTTCTGGGGCGGTGGCGTTTCTTTTAATGTAAGACAATTGACTTTAAAAGGAGTAGCGGGCGATATTGTTCGCTATGAATTAGGAGATATTGACATCAAACAAACTCCCTATACCGTTTGGAATTTTGGGGAAGAAGGGAATATAAATGAAGCGGATATATTCGCTTCAAGAAGACAAGTTGTTCATTATGATATGTTTTACAATGACTCTTCAAATGCTTGGCGTATGCAAGGAGCGCAAGCTAAATTTGGATTGAATTTCAACAAAGGTATTAAAGCTATTAATTTTCATGGCTTCATGACGAGGCAAAAAACGACAGATGGATTAACAACACCTGAGAGAATGTTCGGGGGAGGTAAGATTGGAATTGAGGCCTCAGAAAATTTGTCGATCCTTTTTAATAGTGCTAATATATTTGACCTAACTGAGACAATAGCGGATAGTCTTCAATTTAAGAATTCCGTCCATACAGCAAGCCTCGAGTATAAAAACGATTTAAAAGACAGTCTTGAATTTGGATTCAATTCGGAAATGGGATTGTCATCTACCAATTACATCAATTATCAAGACACACGAGCACCCGAATCGCTTTCTGATTGGTTTATAGATGCAAATATTTACACCAACCTAAAAAATAAAGGTGTAATTGTAAAACTTGGATACAAAGATGTAGGAGCAGACTTTAGGTCTCCTTCAGCTCAAACAAAACGTATAGATTATTCAAAATTCCCTAGAGTTTATAAGCAGTTTACAAACAATTCACTCGGAAGAGTATTGAGCTATGCAGATTTTATTAGTGGTAATACGGACAACTCTTTTAAAATTTCTGAAGAACTATTGCCATATTATGCTGCCTACAACAACACTAACCCCTATGGAGCAGCTACTCCAAATCGACGTGGTATCTATCTTAATCTAGCGCGAAAAGACTCTATTGGTTTCAAGACTTCTTTCATTAAAGTTGCGGGACTTACAGAATCTGTTGGAACCGGAACACTTCAAAAGAAAATTTTCCTGCTTACAGAAGCTGGAACAGATCTTTATCTAAATGATTTATTTAAATGGAATCGTTTATTAAAATTAGATCTTGGAATGCGTTATGAAAATACCACTAGGACAGGAAAAGAATATGAAAACATTCAACTAGCAAGCACTTTTATTGATCTTGGTTTATCTTGGGAAATAGCGGAAAAACTCGATATACTAGCCGGTGCAAAACTATGGTCAGTTAGCGGAAATGCCTTTATCAATGAAAGAAACCTATTCAATTCGATTGATGATTTCGATATTGTTGATTTAAATTTCACAGAAAACGTTCTTGCAGCGGGTCTGCAATATAGATTCAGCGAAAAAAATATTTTCTCTTTGCACTATCAGCAATTCAATATTAATCATGCAGATGATGCAGTGATTGATTATGGAATGTCTCAATTTACTATTTTATACAACCTATTCTTTTGAATATGAAACAAACATTATCAATATTAGCAATTGGCATGGTTCTCTTTACAGGCTGCAGAAAAAATGAACCAGAAACTTTCTACGGACCCGATTTAAATGATTTATTTGGTCCTTTCAGCATTGTTCAAAACATCACAGTAAGCCACAATCCAATAAATTTTGCTCTAGATGGAAACCTATCTTTCAATGGCGAATTATCGAAAAATACGGATTGGGTAATTACTATTACTGGAGCAAATTCTGGGGCAATAAGAAACATTACTGGATCGGAGCGCATTTTATCCAGTGCTAACGCAACTTGGAACGGAGGAGCCAACTCCTACCCTGCATTCTCTATAGAGGACGTTTACATAGAAATTACATTTCCCAATGAAGAAGGATCGCCAGTATTGTATGATACAGTGGCAATTACAGGAGAAAAAATAGATGATGGTGTATTAATTACAGGATTTGAAAATGGTGCAGGATCAAATTGGGTCGTTTTTAACCAAACTACGGTAACTGGTGAAATTGTATGTGGAAATGGAGAATCTGCAAAGGGTACTTGTCATTATAGTGTTGAAGGAGTGGTTGGCTGGGATTGGGCTAAAGGATCTGTTTCTATACAGCCAGATGCTGGAACTTTTCCGCTACAATCCAGCCCTAACAATTTGTTTTTTAATATGGCTCTTAAACCAGTTGAAAGTGTTGGACCAACGAGCTCATTCATCCAAATTTGGTTTGATGAAGACGAAAACGATGATGGTATATTTGACCCAAATACGGAAGACCGATATATCTATGAATACTGGACAACTGATACTATTTGGGAATTGGTAAGTGTTGAATATGCTAGCTTAACACAAGATGAAAACGGTGACCCATTAGTTACTAATGGAAACGGTTTACCTGAGCCTTCTAAACTGCTATCGGTCAACCTATTTTTTCTATCGGATCCAAACAACGGAAATGCCAAGGCCTTGTTCGACCATATAATATTCACCTCTAACGGTCCATATAACCCTTGAAAAACACATTTGTCATAGGGATACTAATTATTGTAGGTGCTTGCGGTTCTGTTAAGTTCCAAAAACAAACCCTTTACGATAGGTATGAGAAGCCCCTGCCAAAAAAACAAGGAGCTCAAACCATATTTGAGGATGCACTTGGAACAATGTGGCATGAATTAGCAGAATGTGGTGAATTCTCTCTAACTAATGAGATTCAGCCGCATTCCGGGAAAAGCTGTATAAAAATTATATGGGATAGAGGTAAAGGATGCACATGGGCAGGATTTGGAAATAGTTACAACAATTGGGCTCCGGTTGATTTATCACAAGATAGATTTAAGAAAGCTTTATCGTTTTACGTAAAATCAACTTCTAAACCGGTTAAATCCATTCCAATAGTTGCTAATTTAGAGGATTTTGGAGGTGGTGGAAGCTACTATTTTGTTGATGCTAAAAAATATCTTAACGGTCTAGAAATTGATTCGATTTGGAGACAAATCGTTGTGCCACTCTGGGATTTTCCTGTTAATGAAGAAGAAGTTGATATCTACTCCATAAAGCAGGTTAAATTTCAATTAGAAGGTACTGGTTCGTTTTACCTTGATGACATAGAGATAATAGATTATTCCAAAAAAGAATACCAACAAATGAGAGATGCAGTTGAACTCATGAAACCAAAAGGAAAGGCTAATCAATCAATATATCCGGGAAGAAGCTTGAAAGAGGATATATGGGGATATGAGAATAATAACTGTCAAATATTGGAAGAACGACAAGAGGAAAACAATCCACATATTTATTGGAATTTCAAACCCGATTGTAATTGGTCAAAGTGGGGAATAAACTGGAATAATTGGTACCAAGTGAACTTTAGAGGTATTACAGCAACTTCAAAAATAATTTTTAAAGTCAAAACCAGTCCGGGTGCGGTTTTCAACATAAAACTTGAAGATTTTCATGGACATTCAACCATAATCTATACGCATGAAGAGGCTAGCTCATGGAAACTAATTAAAATATCACTAGCTGAACTAGATTTGAAAGGTAAAAAGTTTAAGCTCGATCAAATTAAACAACTGCTATTCGAAGGTCTTGAACCGGGGGAGGTATTTATTGATAGCATCAAAATTGTAGAATAATGAAAAGAGATGGAATATTTTTATTCATCGGAGTATGTTTATGTTTTCTTTACTCATGTGAATCGAGTAATGAGTCAACAATTAATACGGTAAATGCCTCTACCATAAATAATCCAACCATTTTTGACTACGGAACTGACATCGAAAATTTGATTTCAAATATGTCTATTGAAGAGAAAGTTGGACAAATGACACAAATCAATATAGATTTGGTTTCAAAAGGAGAAGTTTTCAACCTTAAAAAACCCCACGAATTAGATACTGTCAAACTTGATTCTGCAATTAATCATTATTTTGTAGGTTCATTCTTGAATGTAGGAGGACATACATATACCAGACAGCATTGGAAAGAAATCATAAATACTATTCAGCAAAAGGCAATTAGTGAGGGAAATGGAATTCCAATTATCTATGGAATTGATGCAATCCACGGTGTAAATTATACGGTGGATGCTACCCTATTCCCGCAACAGTTAGGTCAAGCTGCTACATGGAACCCAAAATTAGTTGAATCTGGAGCTGGGGTCGCCGCCTATGAGTGTCGTGCTTCCGGAATACCATGGAATTTTTCTCCTGTATTAGACTTGGGAAGACAGCCGCTTTGGTCAAGGTTTTTTGAGACATATGGAGAAGATGTTTTTCTTGCCAAATCCATGACAGAAGCTGTTATGAAAGGCTACCAAGGTGACGATCCTTCCGATTCGTATAAAGTGGCGGCTTGCCTAAAACATTTTCTCGGATACAGCATGCCATTATCAGGAAAGGATAGAACTCCAGCATGGATACCAGAAAGACAATTGAGAGAATATTTTTTGCCAACCTTTCAAAAAGCAATTGAATTAAATGCGCTTACCATTATGATTAATTCAGGTGAAATAAATGGAATCCCTGTTCACGTTAATTACGATATTTTAACCGTTTTACTTCGAAAAGAAATGGGGTTTAAAGGTCTAGTGATAACAGACTGGGAAGACATTATCAAACTTTACAGAGATCATAAAATAGCAAAAAACATGGATGAAGCAGTGAAAATGTCCATAATGGCGGGAGTTGATATAAGTATGACTCCAAATGATTATTCCTTTAATAGAGCATTGATTGGGCTAGTTAAAAGAGGAGAAGTTCCAGAAGAAAGGTTAGATGAATCCTGTCGCAGAATTTTATGGGTAAAGAAAAAACTTGGCTTACTGAGTAATCCAATTCCTGATTTTGATATCTATGAAGATTTTGCTTCTAGCAAACATAAAGAATTAGCTCAAAAAACAGCCGAAGAATCCATCACATTGCTAAAAAACGAAAAGGGTGCTTTGCCATTATCAAAAAACTCAAACATTCTAGTTTGCGGTCCAGCAGCAAATTCACTGAATATATTAAATGGAGCTTGGACCCATACTTGGCAAGGTTTGGATACAAATTACAACACGAAAGGATGTCTAACCATTTACGAAGCGATTAAAGAAATGACCGAAATTGATGTGAATATTGCAGAAGGCGCAAAATTGTATGAAAATAAAGGCATTAACTCAATTATTTCGCAAGCCAAATCTGCAGATGTTGTGGTTGTATGCCTTGGAGAGGAACCTAGCACCGAAAAACCTGGTGACATCGAAGATTTAAATCTTCCCCAAGCTCAAAAAGACCTTGTACAAGAACTCAGTAAGCTTAACAAAATAATAATTATGGTTCAGGTGTTTAACCGACCCCTGATTGTTCGCGATATAGAGCCATTGGTAGATGCTGTTGTCAATTGTTACCAACCTGGAGATTATGGAGCTAAAGCGTTGGCAAATATACTATTTGGAAATGTAAATCCCTCAGGTAAACTTCCTTTTACCTATCCAAGGTATACAGGTTCGCTTATACCCTATGACTACAAGCATACGGAAAAATTAGACAAAAATTTTGGTAACAACGCCTTCAACCCTCAATGGGAATTTGGGTTTGGGTTAAGCTACACTCTCTTTGATTACACTAACCTACAACTAAACCAATCAAGTTACGGAATTTCTGACACCATGGAGGCAACAGTTGATATAACTAATGCTGGAAAGATAAATGGTAAAGAAGTGGTTCAAGTTTACATTAGTGATCTTGTGGCATCGATAACACCCTCCGTAAAAAGACTCAGAGCATTCAACAAAATTGAACTGAAAGCTGGTGAAACGAAGACAGTAACTCTGAAAATCCCTATTCACGAATTAGCATTTGTTGGAAAAGACAATAATTGGACAACGGAATTAGGAGATTTCCAATTATTTATAGACACGTTAAACACTTCTTTTTCACTGAAATAATTTGATTTCACATATGAATTGACTAATTTTAATTTATCTTATTGTATTTTAAACAAAAACCTATTGATTATGAAGAAAATATCTATATTTCTATTGGCTACAGTGATCATAAATAGTGCTATTGGGCAAACCATCTGGGATGATTTTGACAACCCAGAGAATGTAGTTTATGCCTATCACGATGGGATTGGTTTTGATCAAATGTTCACTAATCCAGCAACAGGAGGAGTTAACACAAGCGGAATCTGCGCTAGCTACGATAGAAATCCAGGAGTACTGTATGATGTAATTGTTGTCGATCCTGCGGGCACGAATGTGGTTTCTTCGGTTGCAGACTACGTTATGGGAACAAAAACACTATCTGTAAAGGTATACAGTCCTGGTCCTGGCTTAACAGTGCAAATTACTCTCGAAGACAAAAATGTGGCCGGCCCTACTAACTATCCTGTCGGCAGACATAGCGAGTATACAGCTACCACAACCGGAAATAATGCTTGGGAAACTCTAACTTTTACCCTCGTTAACACACCTGACCCTGCCGTTTCAGATACGAGTATAACTAGAATGGTTTTATTATTTGAACCTAACACGAATAATGCGACCAACTGGCTGTGGGACGACCTAATAGGTCCAGATTTTATTGATCCTTGTCAAGGCGGTATTTTTGACCCATCCATTGGTGATGATTTCGAATGTCAAAGAAACCTAAACTACACATTCACCAATGGAAGTTTGTCTACTGTGACGAACCCAATGTCTTCTAGTAACAACACATCTAGCCACTGTGGTTTCTTTAAAAAATTCCCACCTCCAACAAACGACGGTGCTTTTGGAGGTAATTTAACGACCCCATTCACTACTGCAGATTATAACAGGGTGCATATAGATTTATATGATATGGCTGCTCCACAAGATTTCTATGTTATTGTTCAAGATGCAGGCAGTAGCAGCGTAGCAGAAATTACACATACAACAGCAGCTTCATCAGATTGGCAAACGTATGATTTAGATTTAACTGGAATTCCTTCAAGTACCCAAATAACAAATATTGTGTTGCTCCTTAATCCAGCTACTTCAACTGAAGACTCTATATTCATTGATAACTTTAGGTTTTCATTTGATCCATCTAGCATTTCAAAACAAGACTTAAGCTCAAAAACGAAGATTTATCCAAATCCTTTCGCTGATAATTTTACTATTTCATCAACAGATTTCATTTCTACCATAAAAATAACGGATTTAACTGGAAAACTTATCCATAAAGAAACTCCTGGCAACTTAAAAGAATGTTTAATCAATACAGCATTTTTGGAATCTGGTATTTACATAATTACTATCCAAAATAATCTAGGAACATCTTTTTCAAAAGAACTGATAAAACATTAAAACCATGGAAACAAATAGGTATGAATTATTTTAACACTATATTATTTTTGATATCTATTATTTTGTTTACTTCATGCAAGCAAAGTGATCCCATCCAAACACAATATAATCTTGTTTGGTCTGATGATTTCAACGGAACAGAACTCGATGAGAACAAATGGGATATACAGCTTGGAGATGGTTCCGATTATGGACTATGGCAATGGGGAAATAATGAAGCCCAATGCTACAGAGCTGAAAATATTGAAGTGAATGGAGGCTTTCTCAAAATCAAAGCGATGGCAGAAAATTTTGCAGGCTATGACTATACCTCTGCCCGAATACGTTCGATAGGTAGTGGAGATTTCAAATATGGAAGAATAGAGGCATCTATTCGTATGTCGGATGTTCAAGGATTGTGGCATGCGTTTTGGCTTCTTCCTAGTAACCCAAGTGAATCATGGCCAGAGAGTGGTGAAATTGACATTATGGAATATGTAGGTAAAAAACCAGATGAAATATTAAATACTGTTCACTTTGCAGATCAATTTTCAAATCACCAATACATCAGTGACCCCGAGTACTTCATCCAGAATAATGAATTTCACAAATATATTGTGGAATGGAATGAAAATATTATTACCTGGTATATTGATGATTTAGAAACGTTTAAAGTAACTAGAACAAACAATCTTATCAGTTCTACTTGGCCATTTGATGCAGAATTTCATCTACTACTTAATACGGCTGTTGGTGGAAATTTAGGAGGAAGTGTAGATGCTAACGCACTCCAAAACCCTCAATATATGGAAGTAGATTATGTGAGAGTTTACCAACGCTAATTGATATACGAGAAATAATATTAATGACAAAAACATTTATATCAACGTTCTTATTAGGAATCTTTTGTGGCTTCATTCATGCTACCCCTATTGCCGTAGAAATAGTAAAAAATAAAAATGGCTATCAACTACTTAGAGGAGGTAAACCCTACTATATCCAGGGAGCTGGAGGAACAGTTCATCTGGACAAATTAAAATCTTACGGAGGTAACTCAATTCGAACTTGGGGTGTAGATGCAAATACGGATAAAATTCTTGATGAAGCTGAAAAAGAAGGCTTGACAGTAACATTTGGAATTTGGATGGGACAAGAAAGGCAGGGATTCGATTATAGTAACGAAGAAGCTGTAAAAACACAGCTTGAAATGTTTAGACAAACTGTCCGGAAGTACAAAGATCATCCAGCTATACTAATGTGGGGAGTGGGTAATGAAATGGACTTAGACTATAGCAATTTCGATGTTTGGAAGCATCTTGAGGAGATTTGCAAAATGATTCACGAAGAAGATCCCAATCACCCAACTATGGCAGTTACTGCAGGGTTAGATGTAGCAGAAGTTAAACTCATAAATAAATTTACCCCTAGTCTAGACATTCTAGGAGTAAACACATACGGAGACATTTCTTACCTACCAGAATCGATTAAAGTATATGGCTGGAACAAACCTTACGTAGTTGCAGAATGGGGTCCTTATGGCTGGTGGGAAGTTACTAAAACTAGCTGGGGTGCATCTATTGAAGAAACGAGCACACAAAAAGCCGAAACCTATTCTAAAAGCATCAAAGCCATAGTTTCTGATAAAAACAATTGCTTAGGCTCTTATGTGTTTCTTTGGGGTCAAAAACAAGAACACACTTCCACATGGTTTGGCTTGTTTACTGAAAGTGACGAAGAAACAGCTGTAATGGATGTGCTTATCGAAGAATGGACTAGTAAACCACCAAATAACTTTGCTCCCAGCATACAAAATTTTAAACTTACCAATAAAAGTGCACACGAAAATATCATTGTTAACTCCACAATTCAGCTGGAAGCATCTGTTGTGATTGAAGATGAAGACGATGATAAGTTAACCTATGAATGGCAAATTATTCCAGAAAGCACAGATAAGAAAACAGGAGGCGACAAAGAAAGAGCACCACGTCCATTGAAAGGATTTTTTCCAAAGAATTCTACAAGCAAATCAATAGTTAAATTCTACACACCCAAAAAAGAGGGTGAATACCGATTATTTCTCTATGTTCATGATGGCAATGGAAATGTAGCCACTGGTAATATTCCCTTTAAAGTTCAGGATTAGATTTGTTATGTTGACAGAATCCTAAGCAATTAAATATTTTGAACCATATTCCTTTTACTTTTATGAAATTCCGCTAGTCTATCGAGAGGACGCCGCAGAATCAAACCAATTTGAATACCATTATCCGCACAAATGTCCCTAAGTTCATTTTCTAGTAAACTTGCAATTGAACCCACAAAATTGACTTTTACTCTCTGATAATCTTTATAACATTTAACATGTATATCTATAAATTGTTGAAAATTACTTCGAATAAGTTTTTGTGAATACTTTAATTCTTTATGCTTAATAAAAATAGGCATAAATGAAGCTATATAAACATTGGCATTTGGCTTCATATATACATTTTCATTAATCACAGCGTTTGTCAATCCCATGTCAATAAGCTCCTTTTCTATTGGAGCCGGTAGTCTTTTATACTGGAAATCAGCAAGCAAGATTTTACCAAAGTGACTTCCACTTCCCTCATCCCCCAAGATGTAGCTTAGAGCAGGCAATTCTTCTGAAACAATTCCACCATCATAATAACATGAATTTGAGCCGGTTCCTAAAATACAAGAAATGATAGGTTCGCCTGTATAGCAGGCAAAAGCAGCTGCGGTTAAGTCATGGGAAACAAAAACCTCCGCTTTAGAAAAAAAATGAGAAAGTGCTTTTTCTAAAATTGAATTTAATTTTACCGATGAGCAACCAGCACCGTAAAAAAATACTTCTGCTATTTCATCCTTTATCTGGCATAATTCTTTATGACGGTTTAATTCTCGCAAAACATCTTCTTTCTTATGGAAATACGGGTTAAATCCTTTGGTAGAAAATGTTGTTTCTACAGGAGCACCTATCAATTTCCAATCTGCTTTTGTAGAACCACTTTCAACAACTAAAAACATATTCTGGATTTTCTATTAGATTTCAAAAATAATAAAAATATCTTTAGATATTGTACTTTATACAAAAAGTAATTAACTTTGTTATTTATCAAAGTAAAATTAATTGCAAACAAAACCGAAACAAACTACATAGATATCAATGCAATTCAATGAAAACAGAACAACTTGAATTGCCAACAAAAGAAAATTTTGATTTAATAAAGCTATCAATATGAATTTGAAGCAAAAAATAAGGTACAAAATAAATCCATTTAATATTGTGATTTTTGGTGGAGATGGTGACCTATCAAAACGAAAGATTGTTCCTGCTCTCTTTCACAGATATGCTGCCAAGCAATTAAATGTAGATTTTAATATCTATTGTATTTCGCGATCTTCAAATGATGAGGAGCAATTTAAGACAGTACTTAGAGAATTTATTGTAAAAACCAACCACAAAGGCTCCAAAGAAAAGGCTACAGATGAATTCCTCAAGCATGTCAAACTCCTACAAATCAAAAAAAATAGTGATGCATTTTATGCTGATTTAAAAAATAGTCTAGATGAAAATGCCGAGCGCCAAAGGGTGTTCTATTTTTCGGTACCTTCCTCAGCTTTTTCAGAAATATGCGGAACACTTCGAAGTTCAGGATTAGTTAATGATAGCAGTAAGGTAGTTTTAGAAAAACCATTAGGTCATGACTTAAAATCAAGTCAATCCATTAATGCGATTATCTCTTCAACATTTAAGGAAAAACAGATATTCAGAATTGATCATTACCTTGGAAAAGAGACGGTACAAAACATTATGGTTTTGCGATTTGCTAACCATCTTTTCGAGAGAGCATGGAATGCGGAAAATATTGAAAACATACAAATTACGGTATCAGAAAGTTTAGGTGTAGAAAAGCGAGCGGGATATTATGATAACACCGGAGCTCTATTGGATATGATTCAAAATCATCTTTTACAACTCCTTTGCCTAATAGCCATGGAGCCACCTGCAAGCTTAAATCCAGATTCTGTACGAAACGAAAAAGTAAAAGTTCTTCAGTCACTAAGACTTTTCAAGCCTTCAACAATCAAAGGCAATGTGGTGCGTGGTCAATACACCAGAGGTGCAAATGGTAATGAAAAATTAAATTCTTACCTCGAAGACATTGAAAAATACAATTCAGAAACAGAGTCATTTGTCGCCATAAAGGCCTATATAGATAACTGGCGATGGAAAAATGTACCAATCTATCTCAGGACTGGCAAACGAATGAAAAAAAGATATTCCGACATTGTTATTAACTTCAAGGAATTACCGCACAATATCTTTCCAGACTCTGAACACCGACTAAGAAATAAGTTAATTATTCGTCTTCAGCCTGAAGAAAGAATAGAGCTAGTTCAACTGAGTAAAATACCGGGTCCAGGAGGCTACAGATTTAAACCAATTTCTTTAAAACTTGATTTTATAGATTCTTTCAAAGATCCCATGCCAAGAGCCTATGAAAGATTAATTATTGACATTATCAGGGGAAATCAAACTCTATTTATGCGTCATGATGAATTAGAAGCGGCTTGGAATTGGATTGAGTCAATTAGTGCTTTTTGGAATAAAGAGATACCACTGTCATTATATGAATCGGGAACATGGGGCCCTGGAGATGAAATTCTTGAAAAAAATACAAAATGGGAAACCAAAGATTCGAAATAACTAATATATTCTTCGATAAGAACATACTTTTTAGATCGATGGTAGAATCTATCATTGAAGAGCTCAAAGATGTAATTATCAGAAAAGGAGAAGCCACCATGTTACTATCTGGAGGCAGTACTCCTGGTCCTTTATATAAGTTATTAGATGAAGAATGTGCCTTTTTAGAAAAAATCAAAATCGGATTGGTAGATGAGCGATACGTTCCTGTTTCAAGTGAATTCAGCAATGAAAAGTACATAAAAAACTGTTTTTCCAAGCATCCTGAAGCGTTTTACCAAATAACAGGAATGGTAATAGATTCAGAAGATGAAAAAAAAAACATAGACCATGTAAACTCTAAATATCAAGATTTTCTAAACCAAATAGATATTGTAATACTTGGAATGGGAACAGATGGACATATAGCCTCTATTTTTCCGGAGGACAAGGAATCTTTGCGAGCTCTTTTAACAAGCGAAAAAACAATTCTTAAAACCAAAGCTCCGAGCAAACCGTCTCATCGTATTACTTGTAGTATGAAAATGATAACTGAAGCAACTAGTATATATATGCTTTTTCATGGCAATGAAAAAAGAAAAGTGCTACATGATAAAACTCAATCTTTACCTATTCATGATTTACTTGAAAAAAGAAAAGATGTTAAAATATTTTACCTAGATGATGATAAATAAAAAAATAAAAGAAATAACTGATCGTATTATTGAACGGAGTAAAACAGAACGTGACTCCTATCTAGAATCAGTAGCTTTTAATTTTAATAATTCCGGAGGAAGAAGTCAGTTGAGTTGCGGAAATCTTGCACATGCATTTGCTGGATGTGGAACATCCGATAAAAAAATAATTTCAGAAGGTATTGAACCAAATATTGGAATTATTTCTGCTTATAACGATATGCTTTCTGCGCATAAGCCCTATGAGCACTACCCCGAAGAAGTTAGAAAATATGCGAATGAAATGAACGCAACCGTGCAAGTAGCAGGCGGAACACCAGCAATGTGCGATGGTGTAACTCAAGGTCAACCAGGAATGGACCTTTCTTTATTAAGTCGGGATATAATTGCTTTATCTTCAGCAATTGGACTCTCTCATGATATGTTTGACGGAGTTATGAATCTCGGGATTTGCGACAAAATTGTCCCTGGGTTATTAATCGGCAATCTTAGCTTTGGACATTTACATTCTATTTTTATTCCCGGTGGACCCATGCCAACCGGGATTTCGAATGAAGAGAAAGGGAAAATTCGACAAGATTTTGCAGAAGGTAAAATAGGAAGAGAAGAACTTTTGAAAGGAGAATCAGATTCTTACCACTCTCCCGGAACATGCACCTTTTATGGCACAGCCAATAGCAATCAAATGTTAATGGAAATAATGGGTTTACAGCTTCCTGGGTCGAGTTTTGTAAATCCAGATACTAAAATGAGAAGAGCACTTAACAAAGAAGCTGTTTGTGTTTTATTAGAAAATATTCGGACAAAGAATCAATCAAGAATCATCGGAAGAATAATTGACGAAAAGTGCATTGTAAATGGAATTATTGGATTGCTTGCAACCGGAGGTTCTACAAACCACACGTTACACCTAGTAGCAATAGCCAAAGCTGCTGGGATCTCCATAAATTGGCAAGATTTTTCTGATCTCTCGGAAGTAATCCCATCTATAACAAGAGTATATCCAAATGGACCTGCAGATATCAATCATTTTCATGCAGCGGGAGGTATGGCTTTCGTTATTAGTACATTATTAGAGCAAGGCTTATTGCATAAAGATGTAAATACTATCATAGGAAAAGGACTAGAACTTTACACCAGAGAACCGAAACTACAGAATAGTACAATACAATATAAAGAAGGACCTAAGAAATCTTTAAATGATACCATAATACGTTCTGCAAACAATCCATTCCAAAAATCAGGTGGACTAAAAGTACTTAAGGGAAATATTGGTGTTGCTGTCATTAAAACTTCTGCTGTTGATCCATCCAACTATATTATTGAAGCAGAAGCTATTGTTTTTGATCATCAAAATGATTTAATCGAGGCCTTTCAAGCCGGGCAACTGGAAAAAGATTTTGTAGCAGTAATTCCCTTCCAAGGTCCAAAGCATAAAGGTATGCCTGAATTACACAAACTAACTCCTTCTCTCACAATATTACAAAAAAGAGGTTTTAAGGTAGCTTTAATAACCGATGGAAGAATGTCTGGAGCATCCGGAAAAGTGCCCGCAGCAATTCACGTAAGCCCCGAAGCAAGCACGGGAGGAGTAATTGGAAAAATTAAGACGGGTGATCGAATAACTTTAGATGCATCAACTGGTGTATTCAATTGCTTGGAAAAAGAAATTGAAAATAGACCAAACAGAACAGTGAACTATGATGATATGAGTCATGGTCGTCAGTTATTCAAAAACCTTAGAGGACTTATTTCTGAAAGTGAAAAAGGCGCAGGAATTTTATAAGATAAATATGCAAAACAATATTGAAAATATTTTGAAATGTAACCCCCTTATACCAGTTGTTACAATTGAAAACCTCGACCATATAGAGGGTATCTATAATAAGTTAGTTTCACAAAATGTTAAATGCATCGAAATTACCCTAAGAACTGAAGTTGCTTGGAATGCAATTTCTATCTTTCAAACTAAATATGGTTCGGAATTTAAAATTGGTGTTGGCACCGTTGTTTCAGTTGAAGATATAATTAAATGCGAAAAATTGGATGTCGACTTTATAGTAAGTCCGGGATATAGCGCATCAATGCTAAAGCAATGTAAAAAGAGTAAATTACCTTTTCTTCCGGGTGTATCGACTCCTGGAGAAATAATTCAAGGAATTGAGGACGGCTGCCAATTCTTCAAGTTATTTCCCGCTAATTTATTTGGAGGGATTGATGCTTTAAAAACATATAACAACGTTTTTCCAAATGTTAAATTTTGTCCTACTGGAGGAATAAATGAAAATAATCATCATTCGTTTCTAGCTTTAAACAATGTTATTTCTGTTGGAGGATCTTGGTTAATTCAATAGAAATAACACACTAAAGTTAAAAAGGAAAGGTTAAAGTCTATTTGATATTCTAAATACTTTTTATCAGTTCCGACGGTTTCTCCCGGGATCTTTCTGATTTCATCTGAATACATTTAATGATGTTTCTGGGTACAAAATTACTCATGAATAATTTAATTTAATTCAAAGTAATTATGATACTTATTGTAATTTTTACTATATTCGTACAAACAATACTTATTGTACAATATACAATTACAGTTATTTAACTTTTTAAACTAAAACATTATGAAAATCCTTTCTAGTATTACATTTCTTCTAATGGTGTTTATTGGGTTCTCCCAGACATTACCAGAAGATTTCGAAGCATCCATAATAACCTCCGACTTCACTGATTTCGATGGTGGTGTTGCGACAGTATTACCAAACCCTCAATCTTCTGGAATAAATACTAGCGCCACAGTTGGTCAAATTGTTCGTAATGGAGGGCTAACTTGGGGCGGAAGTAAATATACTCTTGCTGGTAATCTTGATTTCTCTACAATGACGAACATTACGATGAAAGTCTATACAGCTGCTCCAATTGGAACTACTATTAAATTCAAACTTGAAGGAGGAGTTGGTTCAGCGGAAGTAGATGCCTTAACTACGGTAACGGGAGCTTGGGAAGAAATCACTTGGAATTTTTCGGGAACTGCAAACACATTCAACACTATCGTACTAATGTTCGATTTTGGAAATGTAGGTGACGGAACCGCTACCTCTACATTCTTATTTGATGATATTGAACAATCGGCATCACCATTGACGCAAATTGATCTTCCTGTTACTTTTGAATCTGCAACTGTTGATTATACAATGACAGATTTCGGAGATAATATGTCAACATTATTAGTTGACCCAACGCTTCCTACGAATATGGTTATGCAAGTGGTTAAACCATTAAGTGCTCCAACGTGGGCAGGTACAACGATAGGTACTTCTCTTGGTTTTGTAAATGCAATTCCTTTCACAGCAACTGAAACAGAGATGTCTGTTCGTGTATGGTCTCCTGATGCCGGGATTCCTGTTCGTTTGAAAGTAGAAGATCACACAGACCCTGCGATTTCAGTTGAAACTGAAGCATTGACAACGGTTGCTGGGCAATGGGAAACATTGGTTTTTGATTTCGCAAATGAGGCTTCTGGTACAGCAGCTATCAATTTTGCAAATACATATAACAAGGCTTCTATCTTCTTCAACTTCGGTACAGATGGAGCAACGGCTGGTTCTAAAACATACTACTTTGATGACTTGATATTTTCAGCGCCACCACCTTCTGGCGATTTGGTAATCACAGCTGAAGTTTGTGGAAACACAGGAGGCTCTGAAGTTAGGATGACTGGACCTATCTGGAATTGGGATCCAACAACTGGACCAATTGCAGTTGATAATATGGATGGAACATATACATTTACCTTATCCCCTGCTCCTACCACTGATATGGAATACCTACTAATCTTAGATGGAGTGCAAGAAGATATGGTAGCTGCAGGAACCGCATCAGGAGACTGGTCCTGTACTCCGATAACAGATAACTTTAGCTATGCAAACAGACAATGGTTAATGACTGATCCACTTTCTTTAAGCGGATTAGTATACGGACAATGTAGCCCTTGTTCTGCACCACCTTCTGGCGATTTGGTAATCACAGCTGAAGTTTGTGGAAACACAGGAGGCTCTGAAGTTAGGATGACTGGACCTATCTGGAATTGGGATCCAACAACTGGACCAATTGCAGTTGATAATATGGATGGAACATATACATTTACCTTATCCCCTGCTCCTACCACTGATATGGAATACCTACTAATCTTAGATGGAGTGCAAGAAGATTTAATTCAAGAGATGGTGGATGGTGGTAGTTGTGCACCCGTAACCGATTACTTCTCATATGCAAATAGAAAGTGGTTCATTACGGACTCTTTATCTATTGATGCGATTTACAACCGATGTGTTCCATGTAGTTATCCTGATATTTCAATTACGACTGAAATTTGTGATACGGTTGGAGTATCAACTGTGAAAATTTTACGTCCTCCTAACTGGGATTGGAATAATGCAAAAGAAGGTATAAGCAATGGTGATGGAACATGGACATTTACTTATTCTCCTGCGCCAACTGATTCATTGGAATACAGAATAGTGGTAGATGGCGTTGAAGAAAATTTGATTCAAGAAATGATTGATGGAGCCAATTGTGCGCCAATAACAGATTATTCTTCTTATGCAAATAGGCTATGGCAATTATCTGATGGTTCTTCGATAGTTAACACATATAATACATGTGCCGACTGTAGTGGTTCAAACGATATTTTTGAGTTGTCATTAGATTTTAAAATTTATCCAAATCCAGCAACAAATAGTATTACTATTAAAAATGCTCCTGAATCTTATGCATATTCAATTTACAATTCAATAGGGAGCCTGATGATAAAAGGTTATGATGGATCTCAGATAGATATTTCTTCACTGGAAAATGGGATCTATTTTGTGGTGATAAATTCAGATAATTCTAAAACGCAGGCGTCATTTGTTAAAAACTAACTAATTTACTATTTTGATTAACCAAAAAGAGGGAATCTTAAATTCCCTCTTTTTATAACCAACATATTCTGAAATTATGAAGCTTATATTATGGCTCTCTACAATTTTCTTTTCATCACTTTCCTACAGTCAGTATGCTCTAGTTTGGTCAGATGAATTTGATAATAACGAACTGAACCTAAACAAATGGACTTATGATTTGGGTCAAGGTGATTGGGGATGGGGTAATAACGAGCTTCAATTTTACACAAATAATAGCGCCAATATCAATGTCGATACCGGTTATTTGCATATCATAGCAAAAAGCCAGCAATTTGCGGGAGCAAATTATACGTCTGCTAGAATAAAAACAAAAGACCTTTACGAGTTTACTTACGGAAAAGTAGAAGCTAGGATGAAAATTCCATATGGGCAGGGGTTTTGGCCGGCTTTTTGGATGCTTGGAGCAAATATTGACGATGTAAGCTGGCCGTATTGTGGTGAAATAGATATAATGGAACATGTAAATAACGAAAATGTTATTCATGGCACACATCATTATGATAACAATGGCCATAATTATATTGGCAACTCAGTAGTATGCGATGCCTCAGAGTTTCAAGTCTACAGTATTGAATGGACTCCATATAGCATAAAATGGTACCTGAATGGCTCAATCTATTTTCAAAATTCCATAGATCCTTCGTCAGTCTCGAAAGAAGAATTCCATTCTCCTTTTTTTCTACTTCTCAATCTAGCAGTAGGAGGTTTATGGCCTGGAAACCCTGATAGTTCTACAAATTTCCCTGGAATTATGATGGTGGATTATGTGCGCGTATATCAAAATGAATTTACTTTAATTGAAAGTGAAAATCCAAATCAGAACTTCAAAATTTACCCGAATCCAGTTAAAGATGTTCTTAACATATCAAAAGAAAACTTTAAGTCTTACCAAATCTTCACTATTGAAGGTAAAGAAATTACCCCATCATTTAAACAGCAGAAAACCATAAATGTCTCTAATCTTGATTCTGGGTTTTACTGTCTGAAAATAGAGAATATTGATGGAAGCTGCTCAAAAGCAATGTTTGTAAAGCAATAGACTTATACATCCATTTTTCCCATTATCATGAATTCGTATTTTCTCATACAATTTTATTGCACAAAGATTTGTAAAGATCCATATCCTTTTTTTGATTCATAAATAAAAAAGTTTTATATTTGATATTGTAAAAAATACAATAAGTATGTTATGAAAATAAAAAAGCGAACATTAAATGAATTAAGACAAACTAAAGATTGTTACTACGCATTTTCTGGATACGAGAAAAAAAATCGAAATTCTGCAGTTGCTCAAGAATATATTAAAATAATGAAAGAAGAAGATCGGACATCTCAGATCAGTGTAGTAAACTTTATTCAATACCTGACAAAGAATAACCTCTGGATAGTCAAAGAATAACTTGATATGTTTAAAATAGGTCTGGTTTTAGTTGTTTTTTCAATATCTGCTGTAGCTAATGGACAAAATAACTACCAATTAGTTGGCGATGCATTTGGTGTTAGCAACATCAATCAACTACTCTGTGGTGAATCAGATACATGCTTCACTCTAACGCAGAATTTAACCACACAAGCTGGAGCAGTTTGGGATCAAGAACCAATAGATTTATTGGAAAGTTTTGATGCTACTTTTTGTCTTTATCTTGGAGCTAATGATGCTGGTGCAGATGGATTTGCGTTTGTTTTGAGAGGACTTTCCTCGTCTAATAGCGGAGGGTCTGGAGGAGGTATTGGATATGAAGGTATTTCTGATGCATTAGCCATTGAGTTTGATACCTGGAACAATGGAACAGCTAATGATGATATAGCTGAAGACCATACCGGAATGTATCACAATAATAATTGGCTTAACCCCTTGGTTTCATCAATAAGTTTGGATCCTTCTGGAGCCAACGTTGAAGATGGTGATACGCATACTACAAGAATTGTATGGAATGCAAATACTCAAGTAATAGATATGTATTTTGATGGAACCCTGAGAATGACGAATACAATTGATTTAATCAATGAAATTTTTAATGGTGAAAATGAAGTTTTTTGGGGATTTACCGCGTCAACTGGTGGTGCATCAAACCTCCAGCAAATTTGTTTTCCATCAAGAAGTATAGATTTATTGGATGCCACCGTATGCTATCCGGATATGGCATATTTAAGCTATTACACAGAGAATATTACGAGCTATACATGGTATACTTAAGAAGGTGACACATTATCAGATTGGAATAGTATCGATTATCCTTTTCCTTTTCCACTGGAAGATACTATTGTAGGAATAGATGAATCGGGAAACGTTATCTTAAGTATTGACTTTAATAATAATTCTTATACTGATACGGCAATGGTACTTGTTGTTCAAAATCCTGCTTCTCCTTTTGCTTCTGATAGTCTAAATTATTGCCCATTGAACACCTTAGTTGTTTTAGATGCGCTAAATAATGGAATGTCCTACACGTGGAATCCAATTATTTCAAACGATCAGACAATACAAATTGATTCCTCTCAACTTGGTTGGTATAGTGTCATAATTGAAGAGCCAATAAATGGATGTCAGAATAAAGATTCAATTTATGTTTCAACTTTTTGTGAACCGATAATTGAGTTTCCCAATGTCTTTACACCTAACAATGATGGGGTAAATGATTTTTATGAACCAATTTATGTGCTACCTGCAGAATGGGTTAAAATAGAAAGTTTTGAAATATTTAATCGTTGGGGTAATTCTATATACCTTTATACTTATCAATCTGATATCTACCCTAAATGGGATGGCAAACTAAATGGAAAAAATATTAGTGAGGGAGTGTATTTTTACTTAGCAGCTTATTCCAATATAAAGAATGAAAACCAAGAGTTAAAACAAGGTTCTTTTCATGTTTTTAGGTAAAAAATTATTTTACTAACTAAATTATATTATTCGAAAGTTCAAACCAAAAGAGTAAATTCTATTTTCTCCGCTATCCCTTTATTATCAAAGGATTTAGCAAAAATAAAAAGCGGAGAACCAGTTGATTTCAACCAATTCTCCGCTTTAGTGACCTCGGAAGGATTCAAACCTTCAACCGCCACAGCCGTAATGTGGTATTCTATTCAGTTGAACTACGAGGCCATTTTAATTGCTGCAAATATATGCAATACTAATCAGTAAATTCTTCAATAATTTGTAAAAATTCTTTTATATCTGCTATTCTTTTCTCATCACTGGGGTGAGTGCTAAAAATGGCTGGTGGTTTTTCACCACCCGAAGCAGCCATTTTTTCCCAAAATGTTATTGCAGATTCTGGGTCATAACCAGCTAATTTCATAAACACCAACCCTAGT
>Ga0209223_10001219_pt1 | contig 28426 bp, 19 predicted proteins | sample COG_06_FD_184750 | JGI IMG/M metagenome (GOLD analysis project Ga0209223, IMG submission 184750) | Pelagic Microbial community sample from North Sea - COGITO 998_met_06 (SPAdes) (version 2) | ecosystem: Environmental > Aquatic > Marine > Neritic zone/Coastal water | place: Helgoland, sampling...
AATATTCAATCAAAACTTCGGGTAATAACAAGTTAGCAACAGCTAATAAAGATTCAGATAACATACTATAAATTTATGTTCAAAGTTCTGAATTTTTAAACGACCCCACAACTTTTGGTATTGATCCCAAAGAAATACAAACTTATTATATTTCTGAGTATTGGAAAAACCTAAACAATTTAAAACTTGACTCCTATAGTTTTAATAACAACAAAAACTCCGTCACGTTTAATGAAAATGTTTCCGTTTCTATAAAAAACTATGGTTCGTTAGCTGGAGACGACCTACTCATTAGAGTCAATATTTTTAATAAATATAACAAATTACCTCCTAGAGTCAGATCTAGAAAACTACCCATTGAAGTATCCAGAGGATTCAAGGATACGGATTCTTATACTTTCGAAATTCCTGAATCTTATCAAGCCTCCTATTTACCTGAAAAAAAAGAAATCACAAATGATTTTGGGAGCTATAAAGTTTATTTTGAAAAAATAGATGCAACCCACTTCACCTATCATAGAAGCCTATTAATTTATGAAGGTACTTTCCCAAAAGAAACTTATCAAAAATATCGTGAATTTCTAAAATCTATCACAAACTACGACAACCTAAGAATTGCCTTGACAAAAAAACAACTATGAAAAAAAACACATTCCTATGTATCACGCTATTAGCGTTTATTACTTCAGCCTCTTGCCAGACTAGAAAGTTTGGGAAAATAAAAAAAGTAGAATTAGAAGAAATATCTTACAATAGAGATAGTCTTGCTAATGCTGTTTACCTCTACAAAGAACGCAAAACATCATTTCAATTCAATCAACAGCGTATGTCTTTTGATATTGTTACGAAAACCCATGAAATCATAAAAATATACAATACAGACGGTTTTGACCATGCAACTCATATTATAAATTTTTATTCACCTGAAAACGGATCGGACGAAGAAGAGGTTCGAAGCATTAAGGCATATTCATATAATTTAATTGATGGGAAAATAAAAAAAAACTCGATTCTGACAATATTTTTAAAGATCAAAAAAACAAATATTGGGCTACTAAAACTTTTACTATGCCCAATATAAAATCAGGAACAATTATAGAATATAGCTATACTATTACATCTCCTTACTATGACATCAGGGATTTAAAAATTCAATATGGAATCCCTATAAAACAACTTGTTTATACTACAGAAATACCTGAATATTTCCATTTCAGCAAACAAAATACCGGTTATTATTTTATCCAACCAACAGTCCAAAAATTATCAAGAAGTATCAGTTGGAATAATAAGTCAAGAACTAGTACAGGATACAATACTTCCACATCATACCAACAGGAAAAACTCGACCATACATCTGAACTAACAACCTATATTTCAGCAGACATACCGGCCCTTAAGGATAACGAACCTTATATAAGTAATATCAATAATTACAGAGGTGCAATAAAATACGAGTTAAAATCTATCCGATTCCCAAATTCTCCTATAGAAAACTTTAGTACAAGCTGGGAATCTGTAAGTGAAACCATATTTAAATCTCCAAATTTTGGAACAGAGCTTAATTATCACAATTATTATAAAGATGATTTAGAAGTATTACTCATAGACAAAACAACAGACTCAGAAAAAATTAGCAGTATTTTTAATTTTGTAAAAAGCAAAGTAAAATGGAATAGTTATACAGGCATGTATACAAGTAAAGGTGTCCGAAAAGCCTATAAAGAAGGCTCTGGAAATATTGCTGAAATAAATTTGATGTTGGTTTCTATGTTACGCGAAGCAGGATTAACTGCAAACCCGGTAATCCTAAGCACTCGAGACCATGGTATTCCAGTTTTTCCTACACGAGAAGGTTTTAATTATGTAATTGCAGCAGTTCATGCTGAAGGTGCGGGGTATATTCTAATGGATGCTTCAGAAAAATACAGTTCTCCCAACAATTTGCCCTTAAGAGACCTTAACTGGAACGGTAGAATGATAGCCAAAGACGGAAGATCGTCCTCAATAAGTTTATCACCAACAAGGTATTCTGAGTCAAATAACATGCTAACTGTATCTATCGATGCACAATATAACGTTAAAGGAATGCTGAGACGTAAATTAGATGGATTACAAGCATTTAATTACAGAACTAAAAACAACAGAATTAAAGAGGAGGATTTAATCGAAAAATTAGAAAACAAATACCATGTTGAAATCAGGAACTTCCGCCTCGGTGACAAAGAAACTCCTTCTAAACCAATCTCTGAGCTCATTCAATTTGAAAGTTCTGATATGATTGAAGTAATCAATGGTAAAATGTATATAGATCCACTTTTCTTTTTCACTACTAAGGTAAATCCATTTAAGCTAGAAAACAGAAAATTTCCTGTTGACTATGGAAGTCCTTGGAAAGAAAAAAATCAAATTTCTATTAGTATCCCACCTGGATATCAAATAGAATCCATACCAGAGTCTTTTGGTATTGGATTACGCGACAACGTAGGTGTCTATAAGTTTTTAATAAAAGCAAGCACTTCAAAAATCAGCATTACGACTCAAGAGGTATTTAATAAAGCAATCATTTCTCCTATCTATTATAACGAATTAAGGGAGTTCTATAACCAATTAGTTTTTAAACAAAGAGAAAAAATTATTCTTTCAAAAATATAAGTTCCTTACTTTTTATCGACAAACAACAGAATTTCTTCGATAGAAAGACACCCTCATAATTCATTTCATTTTAAATTATTTGTACATTTAAAAAAAGTGAATTATGAGATTCTATATAAACTGTTTATGCTGTATACTTCTATTTGGTTGTACTAAACCAACCAAAGAAACTCTGCTAAAACAAGAGACATTATTTTCAAAAATTCCTGCACTACATTCAAATATCGTTTTTTCTAATACGGTTAAAGAATCTCTTTCCTTTAATTTTTTAAACTACCCATATATTTATAACGGAGGTGGTGTTGCTATTATTGACATCAACAAAGATGGTCTTGATGATATTTATTTTACTTCTAATCAACACTCAAATAAATTATACTTAAATAAAGGAAATTTTACTTTTGAAGACATTACAAAAAAAGCCAATGTAGAAGATATAAAAGGATGGACCACTGGAGTATCCGTTGTAGACATCAATCAAGATTCTTGGCCTGATATCTATGTTTGTAAATCTGGTTCTTTAAGAAACAGCGAGCAAAGAAAAAATAAACTTTATATCAATAACCAAAACGGCACTTTCACAGAATCCGCTAAGAAATACAAGTTAGACCATCCCGGTTTCTCTACACAAGCCTATTTTTTTGACTCAGATTTGGATGGAGATTTGGACATGTATTTGGTAAATCACAGACCCGATTTTAAGAACAATGCAATCATTGAGAAAGAACCCACAAAAATCATTGAAATGTCGGATCAATTCTTTGAAAATATCGATGGAACTTTTGAAAATATCACAGGAAAATCCGGGATAAAAAATTCTGCTTGGGGCTTAAGTGCATCCATTGGCGATTTTAATGAAGATGGTTATCCCGATGTTTTTGTTGCCAATGATTTTTTACAACCAGACTACCTCTACATCAACAATAAAAATGGAACCTTTACAGAAAGTGTAAAAACTTACTTCAACCATATCTCTGCAAATAGCATGGGGTCTGATTATGCTGACATCAATAACGATTTATTACCAGATTTAGTTGTTTTAGATATGATGGCTGCTGACCACAAACGCAGTAAAAAAAATATGGCTACCATGAGTACAGATAATTTTAATGAGCTCGTAGCCTCTGGATATCATTACCAATACATGGCCAATATGCTACAATTGAATCGCGGTGCTACACATTTTAGTGAGATCGGTCAACTAGCTGGAATATCCAAAACAGATTGGAGCTGGGCTCCCTTAATTGCCGATTTTAATAATGATGGATTCAAAGATGTTTTTATCACCAATGGAATAGAAAATGATCTTTCTAATCAAGATTTTAGAACGCAATTGAAAAACAATATTCAAGATAAAAAAAAGGTATCCTTGCAAGAAGCAATCAACATGATGCCTTCTGAAAAGCTTCATAATTATCTGTATATAAACTCTCAAAACTTACTTTTTTCTGACCAATCAAAACAAGCTGGTTTGGAGGAAAAAATAAACTCAAACGGAGCTGCTTATACCGATCTTGATAATGATGGTGATTTGGATCTAGTTGTAAACAATCAAAACGAGAATGCGATTATTTATAAAAATAACAGTCAAAATAATTATATCAAAGTAAGTCTTAACGGACCTTCTAAAAACCAAAATGCTTTGGGAACAAAGGTCATTCTGTATCAGAAAAACCATCAACAACTCCTTACGCAAAATACATGTAGAGGTTATCAATCAAGCATCAGTTCAACGCTTAACTTTGGTATAGGTGATATGAAATCTGTTGATAGTATCCAAGTCGTTTGGCCAGATAAAACCACGGAAACACAATATCAAATTGCAGCGAACCAATGGATTCAGTTCAATTACACCAACAAAGCCAAGCAATACAAAAAACCTGAAGTCAAAAATGTCTTTAAAGAAATTTCCGCAACAGATTTAGGGATCGACTACAGGCATTTTGAAAATAATTTCAATGATTACAGTCTGCAACTTTTATTGCCACAAAAGCAATCAACACAAAGTAGAGCGATCGCAGTGGGAGATGTCAATAATGATGGCTTACAAGATTTATTTTTAGGAAATGGTTTTGGGAAACCAGGTGTCATTTTTTTACAAAATAACAATGGAAAATTCTCTAAATTGAGCAATCCTATTTTCCAAAAACATGCGAAATATGAAGATCAAAACGCGGTTTTTTTCGATGCGGATGGTGACAAAGATTTAGATTTATTGGTTACTAGTGGTGGATATGAATTGAAAGAAAACTCCCCATTACTTCAGGATAGAATTTACTTCAATAACGGAAATGGACTATTTTCTGCCGGAAAATTTCCTAAAATATTATCGTCAACAAATACGATATCAGTTGCAGATATTGATGGAGATCATGCTTTAGATGTTTTTATTGGAGGGCGCGTGGTGCCAGGAAAATACCCCCTAGCACCAAACTCATTTTTACTACAAAACAACAAGGGCGTTTTTACAGACATAACAGATACCTATTCAAAAGGTTTGAGAAATTTTGGTTTGATCAATCAGAGCATTTTTAGTGATTTTGACAATGATGGTGATCAAGATTTAATACTAGCAGCAGAATGGCAATCCATTACTTTTTTTGAGAACAATCTAGACCATTTTAAAAAACGAAAACTACCTGAATTGGATAAAAATAAAGGTTGGTATCAATCGATAAAAGCTTTGGATTATGATGAGGATGGAGATCTAGATTATTTTGTTGGAAACCTCGGGTTTAACAATAAATTTCATGCAACTCCTAAAAAACCACTTCATATTTATGCTGATTATTTTGACAAAAATGCTAGTTTTGATATCATTCTTAGTAAGACTTTAAATGGGAATTTAGTACCGATAAGAGGAAAACAATGCTCTACTGAACAAACTCCATATTTAGGAAAAAAAATAGCGACATACAATCAATTTGCCAATGCAACATTAGATCAAATTTACGGTAAAGAAAAATTAGAGAAAGCTTACCACTTATATGCCAATACCTTTGCTTCTGTTTTATTAGAAAATCAAGGAAATAAAAGTTTCAAAGAGATAAAACTACCTAACAATTGTCAACTAGGCCCTACTTTGGATTTTCTTATCCACAGAAACAAAAAGAAACAACTGGTCGATATTATGGGAGTTGGAAATATATATGAAGCCGAAGTAGAAACCATAAGATATGACGCTTCAAAAGGATTCATTTTAAATGTTGAAAACAAAAAATTAAAAAACGAAAGCACTTCCTTTTTTCCTACAAATAAGAATACGAAAGCTATAAAACAGATAGAAATTCAGGGCGTACCACATTTTATATTATTTAATAATAATGATTGCCTATCGGTATTTAAATACCAAGAATAACAAAGTACAAAAAAACCCAAATAGAAATCTCTTTCTATTTGGGACAACTAACTAAACATACTAAAATTACTGTATCTCTTCAAGAACAATTTTTGGTTCTGAGTATTCTTTATTTTGAAAATGCCTCAATAATAGCAATAGGCTATCGATAATTGCCACCTCAACATCTAAATCATTTTGATTCAAACTAGATATTGCTGCCTCTAATTCTTTATAATTTTCATTATTATCAGTAGCTTGAATTCTTTCTAAGAGCAATCTAGAAACATCAGCCAAGTTTAAAGATAAAGGTTTTAATTTTTCTAATTTTGGGTTCATCGTCAATACCATGAATTTTTCATGATTTTCCAACCAACTTCTCAAAGTCTTTTTTAGTTCTATTGAATCCTTTTCACCAGAGACATATTGCTGTACAACTCGAGCAAAACTTCTTTTATCTTTAGCATCTGCGACACAGGCATCTGCAAACAATGTTAACGGAGAATACATCTGATATTCCACGCCACCTTTATTTCTGGTGTATCCCTTTAAAGGCTCGCATACATCCGATAAAACTTTAACAGGTACTGTAGCTTGATTATGGGTTAAATTTCTAAATATAGCTTCTCGATTTGAAATATGTAACAACCCTAACTCCTCTAATTGATAATTTATAGCATCGAGTCTTCTGTGCATGCTTTCCAAAGAGACTATTTCTTTTGGCGACCAAAAGCGCTCTGCAATTGCGGCAGTACGAGGCCAAATCCTTGAATCAATACTTCTAGAAGAAGTCAACTCACTCCACATGGTTGCCTCTCCCCCCAAAATTCTATTTTTTTCCTCCTCTGTCAAATCAGCGTCAGGCATAGGGTCCACTTTATAATGATCCTCTACAGAATACATCAAATCAATATAATACCCATTAGACAATATCGTTTGGTTTCCATTCTTAGCAGCATTCACCAAAGACTGTTTGGCAGGCAAACCCTCATTCTCTCCTCTCCAGGAATGAATAATTGCTGATGTAGGAATTGTTGGTGTCAAAATTTCTTCCCAACCTATCATTTGTTTTCCGTTTTTCTGAAGAATTTTTTGCAATTTAATATTGAAATAGGTTTGTAAATCATGGTTTGTCTTTAAATCATTCTTCACCATAAAACTCTGAATATTTTGGTTTTTATCCCAGTCTTTCCCTTCATTTTCATCTCCTCCAATATGCACATATGAACTTGGAAACAACTGAGCCATTTCTTCAAAAATATCTGCCAACAACTTGTATGTTTTTTTATTTGTGGGATCTAAAGTCGGATCAAAAATACCTGCATTTCTTTCAATTTCATTTTCTCTAACAGCACTCCCCAATTCAGGATAAGCTGTTACCAATGCGGAAGCGTGACCTGGGACATCTATTTCTGGAACTACTTGTATTCCTCTATTAGCAGCATAGGCAACAACTTCCTTAATTTGGCTTTGAGTATAAAAATCACCATCCGACCCCATCTCTGTAAGTTTTGGGTGTTTTTTAATCTCTACTCTAAAACCTTGATCATCGGAAAGGTGCCAATGAAATAAATTCAACTTTACCGTAGCCATGGCATCTAAATTTCTTTTGATTACATGTACCGGTTGGAAATGACGAGAGACATCAATCATCAATCCTCTCCAAGGAAAACGAGGCGCATCAGTAATAGATACAAACGGAAAATAATAATTAACCTCTGAATAGGTTTGCAATTGCAAAAGAGTTTCCAAAGCTCTTATAGCTCCGAGATCTGTAATTGCTTTTATAACTATTCCATCTTCAGAAACATCTAAAGTGTAAGATTCATCTTCATGCAAGGCAACTTTTCCTGCTCTTTCAATTTCAATTTTCAAACTTGCTTTCTCTGAAAACAAAGTGTTTTTATCAATAATTCCTTGGTTAAAAAACAAGCCAGTTCTTCCATCAAGTCTTCTTAAAAAAGAATTTGAATAGGAAAGAATTCTATCATCATAGCTTCCTTTAATACTTAGGTTAAAATCTTTATGTAATAAAAACGTACCTTCTTTTATTTCAATTTTTTGAGGCCAAGGCATTAGATTCAATTTCTCTTCCGCCTGCTGAGCAAACATTGAAAAAGGAAATAACATCCCTAAACCCAAAAACAATATATTTAGATAGTTTTTCATGGTTTTATTTATTGGTTCTTACATAGGTTTCAATAATTTCTTGATCTACACCTATGGCTTCGTTTTTTTCAAATCCTCTTTGGATTAATGTGTCGTTTTTAAACTCGATTTCAAAAGAAAAATCTTTTCCTTCCCAACTTCTTCCAGTACAGAATTCAAGTTTTTCTTTATAGGTTTTTCCATCAAAGCTATAGGAACCTCCACCAGCAATAAAAACACTGGAAGTATCTGTTCCTTTTTTCAAATCGTGTCGTAAAAACGAAAAATGAGTATCATTTATAATTTTTATCAACCGTTGTCCTTTTGTATAATCTGTTGCTACAGAGTCCTTATTCTTGATAATAATTCCTGTTTGTAATTCCCAGGTGCCAACAATGGTATTTTTATGTTCTTCCTCACAAGAAGAGAGGCACACTAATAGCACTCCCATAACAAATATTTTCATCAGAAGTGATAACGTTTAAAGGCTTCTATCGCTGCATAATCGGCCAAACCTAAATGGTTATATTTATTAGCAGTCAACCTATTTCTATCTTCTACACGAACCCAAAATTCTCTGGAATCATCTCCTTGAAACATAACCCCATCTTTTTGAGACTGATGGAAAAATATAGCATGACGCTTTTTCAAAACTTGATCCGGACTCATCGGTACCGCCATTTCAATTTCATGAGTATCCCACTCATGCCAAGCACCTCTGTACAACCAAACCCAACAATCATTCATAAATTTTTGGGGTTTCAGTTCTTCTAAAGAAGCAAAAATAGCATCCAAGCAAACTTTATGTGTTCCATGTGGATCCGCCAAATCACCTGCAGCATAAATCTGATGTGGTTTGATTTCTGTAATCAAACCATTGATAATCTCAATATCTGCTCTACTAAGATTTCCTTTCTTAACCTTTCCTGTTTCGTAAAATGGTAGGTCTAAAAAATGAACATTCTCATCAGGCAAACTCATATAACGCGTTGCTGCAAGGGACTCTCCTCTACGAATCATTCCTTTCAGTTTTCTTGTCTCAGAGCTATCTATACTATAAGGCTGTTTGTTTTGAATATCATTTATTATCCCCTTCATCAAATCAGACTGAACATTCATATATCCCGTAACCTCAGCAAATTTTAATGCTTCATCATCTGAAACTGCAATATTTCCTGACGTTTGGTATGCGATATGCACCTCATGACCTTGTTCTACCAATCTATCAAAAGTTCCACCCATAGAAATAACATCATCATCCGGGTGTGGACTAAATATAATTACACGTTTTTTTTCTGGAGTTGCTCTTTCTGGTCGTTTTGTTTCATCAGAATTTGGCTTTCCTCCCGGCCAACCTGTAATGGTATTTTGCAATGCATTGAACATTTCTATATTCAATTCATAGGCACTTCCCTCTTCCGCAATCAAACTAGACATTCCATTATTATTATAATCTTTGTCTGTTAATTTAAGAATGGATTTTTGCAACAATTCACTCAACCAGCAAATCGCCTTCTTTTTTAGATCTTCCGTCCATATACAAGAAGTCACTAACCAAGGAGTTTTATTCCTTGTCAACTCTGAGGAAGCCTCTTTATCTAAGATAAAAGTGGTGTTCTCTTGGTTTTGAAGATAGGTTGCAGGGACAGAAGAGGTAACCTCTCCTTCAATAGTTTTCTTAATTATTTCGGCCTTGGTAATCCCCCAGGCCAATAAAACAATTCTTTTTGCTTTTGTGATAGTGCCAATTCCCATCGTAATGGCTTTTCTAGGCACATTATCTAGGCCAAGAAATGCGGGTGCAGCATCTTCCCTAGTCATAGAATCCAAGGTGATGGTTCTCGTACCAGAATTATAATGAGATCCTGGTTCGTTAAAACCAATATGCCCCGTTCTACCAATTCCTAACAATTGAAAATCTATTCCTCCTAGTTCCTTGATTTTCAATTCGTAATCAATACAGTATTGATGTAAATCCGTTCCTTGTAAGGAACCATCAGGAATGTTTATATTTTCAGGCAATATATCTACATGCTTGAATAGGTATTCATGCATAAAATAATAGTAACTCTGTATATCTTCAGGATTCATTGGATAATACTCATCCAAATTAAAAGAAATCACGTTCTGAAAACTAAGACCTTCCTCATTGTGCAGCCTAATCAATTCCTCATAAACTTTTATGGGAGTTGAACCTGTTGCCAATCCGAGTACACAGGGCTTGTTCTCACTCGCTTTAATTTTTATCAAACTTGCAATCTCATTTGCAACTTCAATTGAGGCCTGTTTAGAATCTTCAAAAATCACATTGTGAATTTTCTCAAATCTTGTCTCCTCAAATTTTCCGGCTGGACTATATGCGATGTTATTTTTTTTCGACATTTGCATTCCTTTTACTTACTGATTTTTACTCATTTCAAATAAAAACGGGAGTCTATAGAGACTCCCGTCTCATATCAATCGAAACTTACTCAACTCAAATAACTTGAGAATATTACTTAAAAATTAGGACCATCAACATCCCACCAAAGGCGTGTACCTCCGTTATCAGGACCACCTAAGTATCCTTTAGCGATTTCTACATTTGCTCCGTTGGTGTTTCTTTCACTTTCTACAAAATTGATTCTTCTTATTTGAATATCTGTATCAATAGTTTCTCCACTGTTATTAACCATCACTGGGAATATTTTCGGATATCCAGTTCTTCTGAACTCAGACCAAGCTTCTTGACCATCAGGAAACATCGCAATCCATTTTTGAGTAATAATTTGCTCCAACTGCTCCTCGGGTGTACCGGTAGCATCATATGCAATTTTAACATCACTAGCATATTCAATATCATTATCACTGTTTAAAGCATCTACAAAATCTGCTGGAGTACTCGTATTGTCAGCTAAATAATTAGCCACATCTGCAACTCCATGCTGAGCAAAGGAAGCCGTTACACCATTTTCATAATGAGTAGCCGGTGTTCCTGCACCAGACCAACCTCTCAAAGCAGCTTCTGCTTGTAAAAAGTCAACCTCAGCAGCAGACATCCATTGCATAGTTTCTCCTTCTATCACAGAACCGATAGCAGAATGTCCTACATATTGTGTTTTAGCTTCTATTTCGATACCCATTCGGATTCCTTTGTAAGCTCCGGCTAAAACCTCATCCGCAGAAGGACTAAAATATTTCTCGATTCTACCGTCATTATATCCTGTTAAAATAGATTCCATTTCAGCTCCCATTCTGATATCTCCCCAAGATCCGCTAATCACTGTCAATGGATGCGCAAAACCTGTATTGATATACATATCTGTTTCTAAAAATCCTGCATTACTGGCCAAAGCTAATTCACCTTGTGTTTTTGCCAAGGTAGGATTTACTTTTACAACTCTCAATGCCAAACGTAATCTCAATGAATTTGCAAATGCTCTCCACAAAGCAATATCTCCCTCTAAGGAAGACATATCAAAAGAGATGAATTGAGGTTCTCCTTCAAACGCCTCCAAACCTGAAATAGCTAATTCTAAATCATTAAAGAAACTTGTATAAGCCAATTCTTGTGAATCATACTCTCCTGTTGTAGCAAAATCATCGTATTTAGAATAACGAATTGGTCCATACACATCAGAAACGCGATGCATTGCTGTTACTTTGATAATATTGGCTAATTGCACGAATTTTTCAGCAGCAGGATCTCCATCTTCTGCAATAGCATTTTTAATATCTAATACAAATGGCATTACGTTACCATAAGCATCAGACCATGGAAATCCATTCCATCCATCTACTAAAGAATACGTCATGTTGTTTACATTACCAGCAAATGGTGTTGGTGGGGTCATATAACCCGAGTAAACATCTCCCATTAAGTTTTGTTGCAATTGAAAATTCCAAGCTGGAGTTACATTCACTACATTTAAAAACATAGGAGTAAAAGATCCTCCAATATGGTTGTTCATTTGTGTCAAACTCTCATTAGAAACCCCGGCTTGGTTTGTATTGATGTTTTCAAAGTCACTGGTACAATCCACTAAAGACAGTGCGATCATAGAAGCTAAAGTATATTTTATTAATTTTTTCATCGTCTTAGAAATTTACGTTAAGATTTAATCCTACACTTCTTGTTGAAGGTTGACCGTAGATGTCAACTCCTTGCAGTCCGTTTCCTGTACTGGCAGCAATATTCGGATCGAATGGTGCATTCTTGTAAAAGAAGAAAAGGTTGTTTGCAATCAAAGAAAGTCTTAAGTTTTTTACCACACTTTCTTTAAAATTTAAATTGTATCCTACAGAAAACTCTCTTAAACTTACATTTGTAGCATCGTATACATATTCTCCTAACATTCCTGCTCTACCTCCTGTTTTCAGGTAATAATCTTGAGCTGTCATTTGCAATGAATTTCCGTCTGTGTCCACTACATCAACCATACCACCATTGGTATTTCTTGTATCTGCAGAAGCTTGAGAAACTCCATAAAAATCATTTACTGCTTCGGTAACACTTACTACACTACCTCCTACTTTTGCATCAATTAAAAAGCTTAGGTTAAAGTTTTTGTATTCAAAATTATTGTTCCAACCTAAAGTATAATCTGGCTGCGCATGTGCTATTGTTTCAAAATCTGTAGATTGAATCGTTAAGTTTCCTGCTCCATCATCTGATACAATTGGCAACCCTTGGTTATTTCTAACAACTGATCTACCTCTAATAGATCCAAAATCTTCTCCTTCAACTAATGAATATCCATATCCATTTACCCCTGGAGCAGTAAGTACCGCTTCTCCATTCTCTAAATCTGGATGTACAGAGATTACTTTGTTTTTATTCATTGCGAAATTCAAAGAAGAATTCCATACAAAATTGTCATTTACAATTGGCTTACCGTTAATTACCAACTCAATACCTGCATTAGAAATTTCACCTGCATTTACAATATTCTGAACATACCCTTGTGTATTTGGCTCTGCTTGGATATAGAATATTTGATCTGTTGTTTTTGAGTTATAATAAGTCAAATCAAATCCTACTCTGTTTCCAAGGAATCTCCATTCTGTACCAATTTCAAATGATTTTTGTCTTTCTGGTCTTAATGTTTCTCCTTCTTTTACACCAAAAGTAGGTTTCGAAAAATTCCCTTGACCTAATGGAATATTATTTAGTGGAATAGTAGCATAAGGAGGAATATCCTTTCCTACCTCTGCATAAGAACCTCTAATTTTCGCAAAAGAAATAGCATCAGGTAATTCAATGATATCAGATAGCACCCCTGTTAAACCAACAGATGGGTAGAAGAAAGATTCTGATGCTGTATTTACTAACGTAGAAGACCAGTCGGTTCTACCTGTTACATCTAAAAACACTTTGTTATAGAACCCAATGTTTGCCGATGCAAAAACAGACTGTCCTTCTCTATTAGATACCGATTTTTGAATATCATTTGTAGAAGTAAAGTTTGCAATTGTAAAATAGTTAGGATAGTTTAACCCTGTTCCATTTCCTGAATCTAAAAAGATTTGATCTCCTGTTGAATATTTTGTCAAACTTGTTCCTAACAAAGCTGTTAAAGAAACATTTTCAGAAATATTTTTGTTATAGTTTGCAATCAAATCAATGTACTGCTGCGTGTTTTCCGTTTTCTCAACAATATAACGTCCTGTTGCTGGTACAAAAGTCAAATCACTACCTGCATACATTTTTTTATCAAACGTAAAGAATGACTTGTCGTAACTAACTCTTGATTGTAAAGAGAAAGCTTCGGTTATTTTATAGTTTACAGATACATTTGCCAAAACTCTTTCTGCAATATCTTGAGATGGATTTCTATGTATCAACCAATATGGATTTTGTTGGATGTTCTCATCAAAAGAAGTAGCATATTGATCCATCATATTTGTTGCGTCATTGAAGTATTCATATTTATTTTTATAAATGCCTCTATCAATTCCAACCGGGTGCAAATACAAACCTGTCAATGGATTTGAGTACAAACCATTTGTCGGTCTGTTATTGATTCTTTGATCAGACAAACTCACACTTGCATTGATTTGCAACTTGTCTTTGTAAAAACTCATCGTTTCTCTTAAAGTCAAGTTGTTACGAATCATTTTATTTTGAGGAATCACTCCTTCTGCCATGGTATTTGCATACGACAAATACGTTTGCGCTTTTTTAGTACCTGCTGTTAAAGCAATAGACTGAATTGCCGTATAACCCGTTTGGAAAAAGTCCTCAGCATTATTTGACAATCCATCTGCTTTTGCTCCCCAAGATTTTGGGTCTGCTACATTACCATTTTCTGCGATAGGTTGTCCAACTGAATTAGATTGATATTCTGATTGTAATTTAGGTGTTACAAACACATTATCCATAGTAAAAGCAGAACTCACATTGGCAGATAATCTACCCTCTTTTCCTTTTTTAGTTGTAATTAAGATGACCCCATTGGCTCCTTGTGAACCATATAATGCCGCAGCAGAGGCTCCTTTTAAAACCGACATACTTTCAATATCATCAGGGTTGATCATTGACATTGCATCACCTCCATCACGATTTCCTGTTTGACTACCGAAAACGTTTGTGCCTGGTGCCTCTCCGTTGGATCCATTACCACTATTCTGCATTGGAACTCCATCAATTACATACAATGGATCATTGTTTGTTGTAGAAGAGTTACCCCTTAAAACAACTTTAGAAGCTCCACCAACACCAGAAGAACTACGTGTAATAGTGATACCCGCAGATTTACCAGATAAACTATTTACCGGATTGGTTTGCTTAACTTTAGTCAATTCAGCTCCTCCTACTTCCTGAGCAGAATAGGTCAAAGCTTTTTTCTCTTTTTTAATACCTAAGGCAGTAACTATGACTTCATCCAAAGCTTGAGAATCTTCTTCCAAGGCAACATTGATAGCATTGCTATCTCCAACTGTTATAGAGACATCTTTCATTCCTAAAAATGAAACTTTCAATTTTTCACCTGGTGCTGCATCGATAGAGAATAGACCATCAAAATCCGTAGTGGTACCTCTATTCGTTCCTTCCACAAATACAGACACTCCCGGAAGAGGAATTCCGTCCGATGCAGTAGTAACTGTACCTGTAATACTTTTTTCTTGTGCTGAAACCTGAAGGCTAAACAGCAAAGAAAAAATCGTAATAAATACTAAATTAATTTTTTTCATAAGATATTGTTAATTGATTTACATGATAAAAGTAGTAGGTGATTGGACCTTTAAAAAAATAATCTCGCCGAACAACCCAAAAACGCCAATGAATGACATTTTTTGAGATATCAAGTATATTTCAAGATTTTTCATCAGAATTCTAACATTATAATTATTACATTTGAAAAAACAACCCTTTAAAAAACAGTTATTTAACGTTAAAAAAAAATCCATTGACGATAGTTGACATCTTAAAAAAAGCAAAATTCAGAATTCCGTTAAAGTATCATTTCCTCTTTTGGGGTAGCTATTTCATTCTAAATTTTATTCGATGGGGTAGCTATTTTGATGACTATTGGTATTCTTTAAAATCAAACTTGGTAGAATTCCCTTTACACATCATAATTGTATATGCTACCATTTATTTTCTGATACCTAAATTTATTTTGAATAAAAAATATGCTTGGTTCTTTCTGTTTTTCTCCTTGTTTTTAGCTCTGCTTTACATCGTTCGTACGGGATTTAATTATTTCCTTGTAACGAAAAATATTTGGCCCGAGGCAGAGGGAGTACAAAATGCTTTCAACTTCAACCATATTGTAGCAGTAATTATGGGAGAAATGTATGTTGTAGCTTTTGCTGCTGCGATCAAACTCACTGTGGAATGGATTCATCAAAAACAAAAAGTTGAAAACCTAAAAAAATTACAACTTCAAACAGAATTGAATTTTTTAAAATCTCAAATACAGCCACACTTTTTCTTTAATACTTTAAATAATTTATACGCACTTACACTAGAAAAATCTGATATTGCTCCGAATGTTGTTTTGAAATTATCAGATATCATGCAATATGTTTTGTACGAAGTAAAAGAACCTTCAATAGCTCTTTCTACTGAAATAAAATACATCCAAAATTATTTAGATTTAGAGAAAATGCGTCATGGTGATAACATCAATGTAAAATTAGCCATACAAGGTGATATTTCAGGAATAATACTTCCACCTTTACTCTTTTTACCCTTTATTGAGAACTCTTTTAAACATGGAAGGAAAGGAAACGACAATCTAAAAGTTAAAATAGAATTCAAAATAGTTGAAAATAAAAAACTTATATTTACAACGGAGAATACTTTTGTAAAAGTTACTAAAACTGAAAAACATGGTATCGGCAATCCTAATGTAGCTAGAAGACTTGATTTACTATATAAAAAATCTTATAAATTAAAATCTAAAGTCGATCATAACATCTACAAAGTAAAAATGATAATTCCACTAAATCACTAGTAATAAATCAAACTGAACTGTGAATATAAAAGCCATCATAATTACAGTGCCCCCAAAAAGTTAGACACAATTTGGGGGCACTGTACAACAAGTGGACTTTTTTAATATTATAGATAACACTACTTTTTCCAACTATGAATTTTATGACCCTTTAAGGCAAAAAATAGTATAAATAAATAACAAGGAACCCGTTGTGCATTTAGGGCCGTAGCCGAAGATGTTGTTGCTTCTGCAACTTCCATTCCACCTGCTATCAATTCGTGTTTACTTGCATCCACCAGTCTACCATATAACGGAGGTATCACCGCACCTCCAGAAATTGCCATAATCAACAAAGCTGAAGCCGTTTTGGTAAATTTACCCAAACCGTCCAATGTCAGTGGCCAAACAGCGGGCCATACCAATGCATTCGCAATTCCTAAAGCAGCCACAAATAATATGGAAACAAATCCAGATGTACTTAAAATTCCAATACTAAATACAATCCCTAGAATCGCACTTACAATCAACGCTTTTTTCTGAGTAATATATTTTGGTATCAATACAGCCCCAAGCAAATATGTTGCTACCATTGCCATTAATGTAAATGTTGTAAAAAATTTGGCATCGGCTTCAGCAAATCCCAGTGAAATACCATAAGAAATAATAGTATCTCCTGCAATAACTTCTGCTCCTACATAAAAAAACAAGGCCAATACGCCAAACCATAAATGTGGGAATTGAAAAATACTAGTTTTTTCTGTTTTACCCTCCTCAGCAACTTCTTCAGCAGGTTCAACATTTGGCAAAGGAGCTTTTCTTATCAAAATCCCTAAAATTGCCAATACTATTGCCATTATTATATAAGGCACAAAAACACTATCAGCCATAGTATCTAACAAAACTTCCTTTTCTTGTTCTGATACGGACTCTAATTTTTTATTCACTTCTCCGATTCCAGACAATAACAATGAACCAAAAATAATGGATCCTAAAGCACCTGCTACTTTATTCGCTATTCCCATGATCGAAATTCTTTTGGCGGCACTTTCAATAGGCCCTAAAATGGTAATATATGGGTTCGCAGCTGTTTGCAATAAAGTCATCCCTATTCCCTGAATAAAAATACCCGTTAAAAACACCCAATACGTTCTAGCTTCTGCCGCGGGAATAAACACCAAGGCTCCAATAGCCATCACAAATAATCCCAATGACATTCCTTTTCTATACCCAATTTTATTCAGGATTGATGAAGCTGGCAAGGCCATTAAAACAAAGGAAATATAGGAAGCAGACGCTACCAAATAAGATTGAGCCTCTGTTAATTCATTGATCGTTTTCATAAATGGAATTAACGCTCCATTGATCCATGTTACAAAACCAAAAATAAAAAATACTCCGGCGATAATACTGATAGGAATGATACTTGAACTTTTAGTCTCTACTGTAGCTGACTCCATAATTTAAAATTTAGTTATTGATATATATTTTAATTTGAAAATTCAAAAAGGTGAAAATACAAAAATGAACCTTCACTGAACAATATAGGTCGACATTCATTATTCAAAAAAATATTTCTACCAAAGACAGAGAATTACATACCAAAAACGAAACAGAAAGCATAAAAAATCTATTTTTGCTATCCATACCTTAACATCATGCAAGTACTTGACTATATAAAATCCAATACTGACCTCAGAGACATCAGTATTATCAATACATTGAAATTAATTTCTGAAGATTGTACCGTTCCTTTTATCGCGAGGTATAGAAAAGAGATGACCAATAATTTAGATGAGGTTCAAATTAGTGCGATACTTGATCATAAAAAAGTTTATGAGGATATAGAAAAAAGAAAAAAAACAATCTTAAAAGCGATTGATGAACAAGGTTCTTTGGATGCTTCTCTAGAGTCTAAAATCAAAAACACTTTTTCTATAACAGATTTAGAGGATTTATACCTGCCTTATAAAAAATCAAGAAAAACCAAAGCCGATAAGGCTAGAGAACTTGGATTGGAAGGATTGGCAAAAATTATCATGTCACAAAACTCCAATGATTTAGAATATACAAGTCATAAGTTTGTAAAAGATGCAGTGGCATCCACTGAACAAGCCTTGGAAGGAGCTAGACATATTATTTCCGATTGGATCAATGAAAGAATCGATATCAGAACTTCCTTAAGAAATGAATTCAAAAGAAGAGCAACCATCAGCTCCAAACAAATAAAAGCTAAATCTTCTGATACTTCGACAAGCTCAACACAAAGTGAAAAAGCACAGAAATACAAAGATTATTTTGATTGGTCTGAATCTCTATTTAGATGTCCATCTCATCGATTGATGGCCTTACTAAGAGCAGAAAAAGAAGGCTTTGTTAGAATAAAAATTGAAATCGACAAAGAGCAAGGAATCTCAAGAATAGCTTCAAAAATAATTCGTTCTCAAAACGAATGTTCAGAACAAATTGAATTGGCTATCAAAGATGCATACAAAAGGTTACTGGCTCCTGCACTTTCAAATGAAGTGTTGGCTAGTTCTAAAGAAAAAGCAGACGCCAATGCCATTCAAGTTTTTGCTAAAAACTTACAGCAATTGTTATTGCAAGCTCCGTTGGGTGAAAAAAATATTTTAGCGCTAGACCCAGGATTTAGAACAGGTTGTAAAATGGTTTGTTTGGATGCTTATGGAAATTTAAAACACAACGACACCATATATCTGCAGAAAGACAGAGCGGCTATTGGAAAAATAACAACCGCCATCAATGCTTATAAAATTGATGCAATTGCCATTGGAAATGGAACTGCCTCTAGAGAAACAGAAAACCTGATTAAAAAAATTCGTTTTGAAAAAGACATCCAAGTGTTTATCGTAAATGAAGCTGGTGCCTCCATCTATTCTGCATCCAAAATTGCAAGAGATGAATTCCCTAATTACGATGTTACGGTAAGAGGTTCGGTTTCTATTGGACGTAGATTGGCAGATCCTTTGGCGGAACTGGTAAAAATTGATGCAAAGTCGATTGGTGTTGGACAGTATCAGCACGACGTAGATCAAACCAAACTCAAAGAAGAATTAGATAGAGTTGTTGAATTCTGTGTGAATAAAGTAGGGGTGAATATAAACACCGCTAGTAGTTCATTATTAAGTTATGTTTCTGGAATCGGTCCAAAATTAGCCGATAATATAGTTGCATATAGAAAAGAAAATGGTGCTTTTGAGAGCAGAGATCAAATAAAAAAAGTGCCAAGACTTGGAGCTAAAGCTTACCAACAATCTGTTGCATTTTTAAGAATTATAGATGCTGCAAATCCATTGGACAATTCTGCAGTGCATCCTGAAAGTTATTCGATTGTTAAAAGAATGTCCAAGGATAGTAACACTAAATTAGAGGATTTTATCGGGAATAAAGAAATTTTAAAAGGCGTTCACTTAGAAAATTATTTTACCGATTCCGTAGGAATTCCGACACTAAAAGATATTATTTCGGAGCTTGAAAAACCAGGACTAGATCCAAGAAAAAAGGTAAAACTATTTGAATTCAATGCCAATATAAAAACCATTGACGATTTGAAAGTCGGGCAAATTCTTCCAGGAATTGTAAATAATGTTACAAATTTTGGATGTTTTGTAAATATTGGAATCAAAGAAAGCGGATTGGTTCATATTTCAAAACTAAAAAAAGGGTATGTAGGCAATGTAAGTGATGTTGTTCATTTAAATCAACATGTACAGGTAAAAGTAGAAGAGGTAGATATTGCCAGAAAGCGTATTCAGCTCGCGATGAATTTTGAATAATTCCAAAATTTAACAGTATGCATTAAATTGGTATAGCATAAGTATTCTTAATCTCTCCCATGACAAATGTACTATGAGCACTACCAATATTTTGTACAGAACCTAGATGATTCAAAACAAAATTTTGGTAATGTTTCATGTCCTTGACCAAAACTTTCAAAAGGAAATCATAATCCCCAGAAATGTTATAACATTCTGTAACCTCATCCAAGGTCATTATATCTTTTACAAATTTATTTCCAATCTCTCTTGTATGCTCTTTTAAAGTAATATTGCAAAAAACAATCAAACATTTATCCAATTTTTCGGCATCTAAAATGGCCACATATTTTTTTATGTAACCTTCTTTTTGCAACTTTTTCACTCTCTCAAAAACAGGTGTTGGGGACAAATTTACTTTGACTGCAAGTTCTTTGGTAGTCAAATCTGAATTGTTTTGAAGAATTTTTAGAATCCTTAAATCTATAGTATCTATTTTCATACAAACATATTAAGTAAAAAAGGTGCAAGAACCTCTATTGGATTAATTATCTTTATTTTGACTCAAAAATAGCATAATCCTCTAACAAAAACCAAAAAATCAATGACTACCTCCTCAAAAACTAAACAAACTAGTTACAATTGCAGTTTCTATAAAATAATATAGGGCTTTCAAATTAATGAAAGCCCTATATATAAATAAATCCTACCCCTAAGATCTAATTACTATATTTTGATTCTTATTTATATTGACATAAATAAGAAGTTTGTCCTACTGATTTTACTTTAAAAGAACTATTAGCTTCTACATCAAAAGACGTGCTAGTTTTAAATGATTTCCATTCAGTCTCTCCAGGAAGCAACGCAACTAATTCTCCTTCTACCACAATCATAGTCTCATGAGAAGAAGTTCCAAACTCATAATCTCCAGGCTCCATAACACCTACAGTAGAATTACCTGTTGCAGATTTATATCCTAAAGACTTTACTTTTGAGTCGAAATATTCATTTGATGAAATCATAATCTTTTTTTACATTGGGTTGCAAAGATAGATTAAGTTCTCATTTATGCAAACAGATTCAATATTATCCTAACGTTAAGAAAATGAACTTCTTAAAAGAACACGTTTTTTCGTTACATTATTTTTTTGAAAAAAGCACTACAAACTCCTATTAACACTAGGTTAACTTAAAAAACTACAATGATTAAAAACAAATACTTATGTCAAAACTAAACCCTTTTATTGCGAAAATAAAAGGGCAACATAGGAGTGTAAAACAGAATATTTAAGATATTCTGTCCTCTAATCGATATCAAAAACTATTATTTCTTCTTATAACGTAATTTTCTAGTTTCAATTTCAACCGCGGTTCTTGCCAAAATAGTAAACACAAACGCACCTAAAGCCCATATCCCTAAAGTAACACCAATTTCAATGCCTGTGGATGTATATTCTGCGATTTTACCATATGGCCCTGGAATAAAACCAGGAACGATCAATCCGAATCCTTTCTCAATCCAAATTGCAACAAAAAGCATAAAACAACAAATATATAGGATGGTAAAATTATTCCTAAACCTGTGAAAAGTAAGCGTTATCGTAGCCAAAATATTCATAGGAATGGATGTCCAAATCCAAGGAAGAAGTGCATTTTTTCCGTGCAATCCAAAAAATAAATAGTAAGCACTTTCACTATGGTGTGTAGGGGCATAAAATTCTTTAAGCAACTCAGACACCAACATTATTTGGTTTATTTGAGCAGCAACTACAACTAATAAAGCCATTTTAACTTTTCCGGTTGTGACCGCTGCCATGTTAACCAAAGAAGGCACACCTGTAGATGCTAGTTTTACAGATATGTACGCCGAGGAATTAAGTGAAGGAAATTCCTTTTTTATCTATCAATCTGAAAATGCAGATAGTTTAGCTTCTTGTTTCAGTTTAGTAATGAAATCAGCGATAATACGTTTAGTTATTCATTAGGAGCCGGTGGAGTGGCTACCGGATCTATCAATGTGATTACTCTAAACATGAATCGACTTATTCAAAAGGACGCCAATATTGTAGAAGAAGTTCAAAAAATTCACAAATACCAAGCAGCCTATAGAACTTTAATTCAAGAATATATGGACGCCGGTTTGTTGCCAGTCTACCAAGCCGGTTATATCTCATTGGACAAACAGTTTTTAACCATAGGAATCAATGGTATGGTAGAAGCAGCGGAAAGCAAAGGCTATACCGCAGGAAACAACTCGGACTATAAAAAGTTTGTGAATCATTACCTGAAACAAATTTTTGACGAGAACAAAAAGGCCAAAGAACTATATGGGTATATGTTCAATACCGAATTTGTACCCGCAGAAAATCTGGGTGTAAAAAATGCCAAATGGGACAAACAAGATGGACTTGCTGTTTCAAGAGATTGTTACAACTCATATTTCTATGCTGTTGAAGACAATGACATCAATACTCTGGATAAAATTATACTCCATGGAAACGAAATTATCAAATACTTAGATGGACGCTCTGCTTTGCATTTAAATCTTGAAGAAGCGCCCAATAAAGAAGGTTTTATAAAATTGATACATGCCACTGCAAAGGCCGGATGTAATTATTTCTGCTTCAATATTAAAATAACCGTTTGTAGAGATTGTAATCATATTGACAAACAAACCAAATATAGTTGTGAGAAATGCGATTCACAAAATATCGACCATGCGACAAGAGTTATTGGATATTTGAAAAAAGTAGCAAGTTTCAGCTCGGATAGACAAAAAGAACACCAACTTAGACATTACCATACAGAGGAGAAAAATGTATCCGTTTAAACACAAAAAGCCCCATGTAAAAACAGCATGGGGCAATTATTTTAATAAAACGTATGTCTATTTCTTAACGAATTTAGAAGCAGCAACTCCGCTCGCTGAAGTCAATCTAATTACATAAACACCACTAGTCAAACTAGAAACATCTACGCTACCGTTTACCTCGCTAGTAGTTAACACTGTATTTCCAACTAAATCTACTATTTGAGCTGAAGCAATCTCCTCTTCGGTTGCAATAGTTAATTCATCTTGTACAGGATTAGGATAGATTCCGAAATCAAATGCATTCACATTACCAGTAGCTAATGAACCTGTTTCAACTATTTCAATAATTACATCTTTAACAGTCCCCCATACTGAACTACCAGGGCCATCATAATTTTTACCATTCAAACGCAAGGTATGGTTTCCTAAAGCCGCATCAATTGGAATACTATAGGCACCAGCAACCTCTATATAAGGAGATACTTCACCAGGTTCAGCAAATATATTATTGTATGCATTTCCAATATTATCACTTGTAGCTGGAGAACCAGATTTCACAACCATAAAAGCTCTTTCAATATTATTTGCTCCATGTGTTAATGTGAAAGTAACCATCATGTCAGATCCTCTTTCTGTTTTAACAGGAGTAGCAAATTCATCTCCTAACACTCCAGTTCTAGATGTTCCGTTGATAATAATATTTGAAGTATTTTGACCAATCATTGTTGTTGAAACAAGCAATATCAACAATGAAAGAATTTTAGTGTAATTTTTTTTCATAATAAATAAAATTAAAGTTATATCTACAAAAATAACTCCATAACTATCATTACATTAAACGATCTTTACCCATAAACATTACTATTTTACCCCCGAATAAAAACATCATTAAACAAAAAAAAGCCCCATGAAATATATCATAGGACTTTGAAAAGTTTATGTATAATTATTTCTTAACAAATTTTGAAGTAGCAATCCCATTTATAGTTTCTAGCCTTAACACATAGACACCAGAAATTAAATTAGAAACATCAACATTTCCATTTCCTAATAAAACTGATTGAACCGGATTACCCAACAAGTCTAATACTTGTAATGATACTACATCTTCATCAATCAATATAAACAACTCATCCTCAACAGGATTTGGATACATTGAAAAATTTGTGATATCGTCATATGATGCACCCGCAGTTGGAGCCAAAATCAAATACCCATTCTCATCTAAAGTAACTAGTTCACCTGCATGATCCCCTCCAACTAGAGTTATTTGTAAAAGTTGGGCAGATGACAATGCAGTATCAGAAGAACCAAATTTAACATTACTTGGATTTGCACCATCAAAATCATAGCCTGTAATATTTAATTGCGCACCTGTTTTCCAAAAACTTTCTGCTGTACCGTCCATATGTATATGTTTATCAGAAGCAATCGTTAAATTCACATAAGATTCAGTAAAGATTCTCAATTCTCCAAAATCATCTTGATTTTCGTTAATCGTAAGATTCGTTGTTGAGTAATTAAAAAATTGAAATCTCAATAGTTGAAATGCATCTTCGTTATTAATAACTATATTATACGTTTTTCTACCTCCTTCATTGGAAGCAGAATTCGATGTTATTACTTTTGTGAAAATTGGAGAACCATCAGAACCTGCATTTACATTTAATGTTTGGCCACTACCAAATAGTTTGATATTTTGAAGTGCCGTTGCATCAAATCCTGAGTTGATATTGTAGGTTCCAGTTCCATCTAATCTTAAGTCAATATTACCTCCTGATTGAGTAAATGTCCCTGACATATTAAATATACCTGCGTTATCCACAAAAAGGTGTGTTAAAATGTCAACCGTTGAACCTAAGTTTACTTTATTCGTACTTATTTGATTTTTAAAATATGCATTTCCAGTAAGAGTATTATCAATCACCATATTAGCATTCAAATTAAATGTATTGGTACCTTCTGCATCAAAAACAACCGCAGAAGTTGCAGCATTACCAGAACCTGTTTCTGTAGAATTAATATCTATAGTAATAGTACTCGGTCCGTTAATGGTAGCAGCAATTCCAACATCTAAGGAAGCTACTGTTAGGTCATAATCTATCTGACTAGTTGCTGCAGCAACTTCAACAATATCGGATGATAGTACAGGTTTTGACCCATCTGCCCAGTTTGTGTCATCAGTCCAAGAACCATCTCCTGTACCTGAATTGTCAAATATTTCTTGTCCAAAAGATGTTAGCCCTGCAAGAACAGCAATTAATAAAATGTAATTTTTTTTCATAATTTAAAGTATAAGGTTATTTACACCTCAAAACTAACATATTAACAACCATGCATTTGAACCAACATTACCCTAAAATATCACTATTTTACCCTCAAAAAACAACCTCTCTTAAACAGTTAAAAATGAACTAGTTTCAGATAGAATTGAGGTAATTACATACTTTTATTCTTTGTATCTTGATTTGGTTATAACTTTTAAAAAATCAATTATGAAAACAAGACTACTTAAATCTACAAGGCTATTTATTTTAATTGTATCACCACTTATTGGATTCACACAAACGTACGACTTTAGTACTGGTACCCAAAGTTGGGTAAAAGGCTATGGAGACGGTATTGTAGCACATGATGCCACTGGAGGAGTTTCTATGGATGGAGCCTTGACCTTAGAACGAGCAGGTAATGGAAATGCGAACGTGAGACGAGGTCAAGGTGGAGATGATACATTCGTTGTTCTAGATAGAGCAACGGTAAGTATTGTAAAAATTCGTTTGAAAAACGAAACGGCTGCCACACAACTTCGTATTCAAGGACTTTCTAGAGCTGATGGAACCACTGGAGAAGGAACTGCATTTAGCAATATTGCGTACACTATTTCAGCTGAAATGACTGAGTACCAAACTATTTTCATTGACGTAACAAGTATTCCCGAAAATGATGAAGTTACACGTTTAGACATCTTGATTAGAGAAAACCAAGACAATGATGGAATTGGAACAAAATGTATTTTTGATGAAATTGAATTTCAAGCTGCACCTACTACAACTTATTCAACTATTACTTCCAACCCAAGTTTCGAAGATGCGGAATACTTCCACGAATGGACTTCTGATACCAAATCGTACGGAACCTCTGAAGTAGTTTCTGACGAAAACCACGGTACGGGAACTAATTCATTAAAACTTACAGCAACTGACACACAAAACAATTGGTGGGCCACTACAAACAACAATGTAGTAGATTTAGGACAAACCTACGGCGAAGGAACAGTCATTGAAACAAAACTATGGCTTAAGTCAAACATTAATGGTGATGTAAATTTATTTGTTGCTATATTGGATGCAACCAATACAACCATTATAAGTAAAACTGAGAATGGCATTTCTAATACAAGCTTAGATTGGCAAGAAGTCACTTATACCTTTACTTTAGGAGCTGATAAATCATTTAGTGAGGCAAAAACAAGGATAAGCTTCCCTCCAACAAATGCATTTTCTGCTGGTAATATTATATATGTAGATGATATGACAACCACCATAACTCCTCCTGCAGCTTCAACAGAAAAAAATACACTTACTGGAGTAAATATTTATCCGAACCCAGCAAAAGATGATATAACAATCAACGCCCCTGAAAATAGCTATTTTGAATTGTATGATATGACAGGGTTATTAATTAAGTCTGCTCCGGTATCAAATTCTACTACAATTTCTGTGAATGATGTAAAATCAGGAATTTATTTTGCTAAAATTTCTAACGCTGGAAAAACATCAACTATTAAAATAGTTATCGAGTAACAACTAATTTTCATAAAAAAGAAGAAGCTAGTTGTAGATCAGCCAGACAAAAGGAACCTCTATTAAGACATTATCATATAGATTATCCACTAATCCGAAAAGAAAAACACAATATATAATTGTAACTAAATGATATTTGAATTTAAGAGCAAGTTTTCTATATAAACTTGCTCTTAATTAATCATGATTTTTAGAAATTACAAGTAGATTATTGTTCAATATTTTCTTCATTTCTATATCCAGGACTGTCTTTATACCAATCTTGAAAAACTGCACCTCCAGATGTTGCCCATGAATTAAAATGATTATAGGCTGAATTTACTGCATTGCTTTCTTTAGGTACTTTAAAGTCATGAACAATATTAATAGCCCATGGAAATCCATTGGCACTGATATAATTTCCATCCATATCATTATTGTTTCCTTCTACCTCAAAGGTTTTAGCACCCAATGAAGTAGTAGACATATAAGCCAAATGCACTTCCTTTTCTCTTTCTTTATTTATTATCATGAATGGGTTAAACGGTGCAGCTCCTAAAACACTCGTACTTATTGGGTTTATAAATTTAATTGAAACCTTATGTTCATTATTTAACATAGAATTAGAATCATCGAATAAAATAATCACTGCATTCTCCTGGCCAGCTTCAGTTCCGTTTGAATTTTCACTGATATAATCATGAATCAGAATATTACCAGTAACTCCCTCAATTTCGGAAGGAGAAATATTTTCTATCTCAATACCAAAACCATTCACAAAGCTTGCTCTATTTGATTTTGTACTCAACATAAAGTCTATTTGAACCGCATTTCCTTCAGAGTTTAAAACTGCTATAGCTCTATAATTTATTGCTAAATCATTGAAATCATAATCGCCATTCGTAGGCCATAAATCTTCAAAAGCAACCGTACCCCATCCGTATTTACTTGGAGTAAACATCTCAAAAGCCTTTTCAGCATCATTAGGAAAACTATCTTCTCTATCAACGATTCCATCACCGTCTGTATCTGGATCATCTTCTATTTCTGTTATAATTCTAAAAGTAGTCAAATCGTTGATTGCCCTTCCAAATGATGTATTATTATTGGCAGCTTGTCCATAATTATATTGCCAACCTCCAGTCTGAGTATCCATAATTATTAGATTTGCATCACTAGAATTATTTGCCAACCATAATTCTTTGTTAGAATCAAAGGTCATTGAAGTAGGCTGAAAAGGTAAATTATCAGCACTTATTCGACTTGATTGATAGGTATTAGAATCATCTAATTCTAATCTATATAATCCTGAAAAAGTACACAAAAACAAAACATTATCATCTGAAAAAGCTAAGTCCCCAGTTAAAGGTGCGTACTCAAGAACTTAACGCAACAAATCTAAATTAATAGATTTGTAATTATGTTACGTAAAAAAAATGGTCGACTTACACTCAAAGAAAGAATCCAAATTGAGACTCTTTTGAATGAAAATAAGT
>Ga0209223_10001226_pt1 | contig 28386 bp, 26 predicted proteins | sample COG_06_FD_184750 | JGI IMG/M metagenome (GOLD analysis project Ga0209223, IMG submission 184750) | Pelagic Microbial community sample from North Sea - COGITO 998_met_06 (SPAdes) (version 2) | ecosystem: Environmental > Aquatic > Marine > Neritic zone/Coastal water | place: Helgoland, sampling...
TGATGATTTCGTCACGAATGATGTTTTTATCTTCGTCTTTTTCCGTGTGATAAATTGTCGCCATGAACAACCCTCGGTCAATGGACGCCTTATTAATCAAGACACTATCTTCCTGGTTGTAACCAGTATGTGTCATAATCGCAACATGAATCTGCGTCCCCGATGGAATATTGTTCAAATGGATGAAGTTCATGAGACGCGTATCAACCAGCGGTCGGGTTGGGTAGTTCAATACATATGCGGTCTTATCCATACGACTATCATAATTTGTCGCATATACACCCATCGCCTGTTTACCCATAGCACACTGATACGTATTTCTAGGGGCTTGATTGTGGTCAGGGAAAGGAATACATGATGCTAACACTCCGAAAATCGTGCTGGGGTGAATTTCACAATGACTGTATTTAAAATGCCCTTCGTGTTTGGTGGATTTCATGAACTTGTCTTTGCACTTCATCGCAATCATACTATAGTTCTGTTCTTCCGGGTCAATATATTCAATCACCGACTCGTCTAGAACACAACTGGTAATGAGGTCATTCCATACCAATTCCTTGTTGGCTAGTCGGTCAATAATGTCTTTTGTGATAAGCGCCTTGTTGTCTCTGACTTTTAGAATCGGTCTGGTTAGGCGACCGCCGTCGTTACAAATTCGGATCTCAAGACGCTTGTAGTCAAATATGATAGACGTATAGATATTGATGATACCCTTGTATTTCTTGTCTTTCATGTCATGATACATGTCTAGTGGGTCGTTAGTAACTCCTACCCACGCCCCATTTACAAAGACCTTCACTGCGCTCTGAATAGAAGGGAGCTCATCAAACTCTTTATCGTCAAACCCAATGACAAACTTTTTGATGTATTCGTATAAAGAGCTACTGTTGGTCGGAATCGTGATATGCGCCATGTAACTGATGTTCTTTACAACGCCAATGGACTGACCTTCTGGAGTCTCCGCTGGACACAAGAACCCCCACGTTGTATTATGTAGTTTTCTAGGAGCAATCAACTCACCACTTTTTTCCAATGGAGTATTAATTCTCCGGGAATGACTAAGACTGGATACATATGTAAGTCTATTTAACACCTGGGCAACACCGACCTTGGAACTATTTGATTGCTTAATGCTGAAATCGCCTGTTGAGAGCGCTCTATTGATTCCATTTTCAATCGTGGTTGACTTCATAATTTTGTAAATGTTGGTAGAATTGATGATGTTATCATAATCTTCCGAAGATTTCCAAGACCCATTGTTGATCTCACGAACGATATGCTTCTGCATCTCTTTGACCAATTTGTTGAAATAATTACGAAACAAGTTATTCAGCAAGGTGCCGGTGAGTTCAATACGCTTGTTCGCATACGAATCTCTGTCATCCGGCGGCAGAAGCTTCTGAGATGTGCGAATGAGTTTGTTCGCCATATATCCAAGCAAATACAGTTTTTGTTTAATTGTTTTGCAGTGGGGGAACAAATCATTGTTCAATACATCCAGCGTAAACTCGTACTTCTTCTGAATACCCGTCTCTTTATCCATATTTAATGGAGTATATGCTACATAACTATTGATATGCGCAATCGCATCTTCTTTTGACATATAATTCTTCGCATCAATAACAGACGCTTGTAGCGAGTGTAACATATTTGTATTTTTCTGCTCGTCTACGTCAAGAACGACGTATTTACAAATGTCTTTGTCACTTAGCACACCTAGTGCTCTGAATACAACGAACAACTCAATTGGTTGTCTAACACGAGGAATGTTTACATACATACCATTACCGAACCCATTGTTCTTGGTGGCAATCATCATCTCAACTTGCTTAGGAGAAATACATTTGTTATCTGGGACTGATTTAATTTCAGCATACCAACTCCATTTGGTTGTATTCTTACCATCAAAGCAATATATGCGATTTTCTGCTGCTCTTTCCTGTCCGAGAACAGTCTTTTCTGAACCCTTGATGATAAAGTATCCTCCTCCATCCATATGACATTCTCCAGTAATGCGAGGATCCATATGAGGATTCTGTGTGAGTGTACATATAGATGACTTCAGCATAATAGGCATCTTACCGATATTGATTTTTGGAATTTTTTTCTCAATGATCTGTTCGTTCTCCATATTTTCATTGTTTCTAACAATATATTTGATGTTGATATCAATCGTCATCGCAGACGCGTATGTAAAATTGCGCAACTTCGCTTCTTGAGGCAACATCGTCTTTGTTGCTCCGTTGTTTTCATGGATTTGGGGAGGATACAATTTGAAATTTTCAAATGAAACCTCCACGTCCAGCAAATACTTGTCTTTTTCTGGTATGTAGTCATTTTCGGAATGAATTTTTACAGGATTAAACATTTGTATAGTTCGTTGGATTTGATAGTTAATAAAATGATTGTATGATTCAATTTGATGACGAACAAGACATTCAAGATGTTTTCCAGCAAAGTAGGACTCTATAATGCTGAAAGGCTCTTCAATGAAATTTCCAATATGAGACAATATACGCTTTTCTATTTCATTTTCAGATTGAAAATCGGTAGAACTTATTTTTTCGTAGTCGATAAACGCATCACTATTTTTCATGTCTTTGAGCGCGGTTTTGATATCTTCGGACAGATTGTTGTTGTTGTTGTTGTTGAGTTCGGTAGAGTAGTGTCCGCTCTGTGCGGATTCCATCTTGTATTCCATGGTTGTTTATATCTATACAAATTGATAATCAAATAATCAATTTTATATAATTGAGTTAAAAATGATAAGGTAAATAATGTAAATGAACAATTTTTTTATTGACTATCTAGATAATTTTGAAAGAACTGACGAAACCAACCGTAAGGTAACAGATTATTATGCATTAAATAGTCACATTTTGAGCAACTATTATTATCATAATTTTTATCAAGACCATTTGGATCATATGAACTCGGGTTCTACCTTTTCTATCCAGTCCCCATCCAATCTGTATTATGACTACTATTCACAACCGGTAGGTCACCGTCAACAGATAGAAAATACGTCATCGATGAAAAGCAATTATGATATGTGGAAATCAAGCAACGAATTTAGATTTGATTTATCGAATAGTGAATTGAACTTGTTATGTAATCCCCCTCTACCGTCACCTGAGAAAACCAATGTTCAAATTGATACAAATATCAACAGCATAGATGATTTGATTAAAATTATTGATACATATGAATTACAAGAATCAGTTGAGTATAATATTGATTTGAAATCACTGCATAATATCCGAACCGAACTTGTTAAGTTGAATAGTATGGTAGGTATGGTAGAATTAAAAAAAACCATACTGTATCAACTGTTATATTTCATACAAAAGTTACATGAGGGGCAGAATACATCGGACTTCAAACATACAGTTATTTATGGGCCTCCCGGAACAGGAAAAACTGAAATCGCCGAAATTATAGGCACATTGTATTCAAAATTAGGTATCTTGGCCAAAAATAGTTTTAAAAAAGTGACACGGTCGGACTTGATTGCCGGCTATTTAGGTCAAACAGCCATCAAGACAAAAGGCGTAATAGACGAAAGCTTGGGGGGCGTTCTGTTTATTGACGAAGCGTATTCTCTTGCACCTGATTCAAGCGATAATAACGATAGTTACTCAAAAGAATGTTTAGACACACTTTGCGAGTCCTTGAGTGACCATAAACACGATTTAATGGTTATTATTGCTGGATATGAAGATGAGTTGGATAATACGTTTTTTAGAGTAAATAAGGGCCTGGAATCACGATTTATATGGAGATTTAATACTGATGCCTATACAAACGAGGAATTACATCAAATCTTTCGTAAAAAAGTGCTTGAACAGGAGTGGACGCTAGGTATAGATACGTTTGATATGAATAAATGGTTTGACGAGAGATTAGATTGTTACCCGCACTATGGCCGAGATATGGAACTGCTTCTGATGTATACGAAAATAGCACACGGCAGAAGGATATATGGTAAACCCAAAGAAGAATTTAAAATCATTACAATAGATGACATGAACGAAGGCCAGGAGTTGTTTTCAAGCAATAAAAAAAAACAAAAAAAACAGGTTATATCTGTAGCTTTACAGGGTATGTATGTATAATTCTATTATTTAGAAATATATATAGCGTAAGAAAATACAAAGACTTTTTATTGTTAGAATATAAAGATTGGTATGGAAGAAAGAAAATTGTTAAAAATCAACTTGTCTGATTTTTCGTTTTCAAATGGCAATAAGACAAAGAAGAAGAAATCTGAAAAACAAGAAGGGAATATCCGCGTGAGGAATCCAACTGTCAATACCAAAAAACAAAATAATACCCTGCGTAAGAAATCTTTGTTGAATTTGATACGTCAACAGCAACAAAAGCAGTATGATATTGAAAATAATTTAAAAAAACCCGCACCGACCACCGATGAACGCGTTACATCATTCAATAAAGAGTTTGAAGAGGCAAAGAACTATTTGAATACAATTGCGGAAAAACGAGGGTCGAGTGTTCGTTCTCATAATGCGACTGTCCGCACATATCCGACGCAGGATGTTACATCTGTATCACACAATGTAACTAGTCCATCCGTTGAACAAATTTCGTCAGTAGGTTCTTCAGATGTGCCGTCTTATGGATGTTTGAAAAATGGAAACCTGCCTACTTATCGTAACTACATGAACAAAACGCTGTCAAACAGAGAACCTTTACATATAGGTAACGAAATGAAAGCAGATATTCCTATTGCTACACCAGAACCGACCGAACGTAGTCATATGCCTTCTACGCCTAGTCTTTCAAATAGGTTTCCATCATTATACGCGAAACCAGCCTCGTTACCTACTTATTCTATCAATATGAGGAAATCAAAGAAGTTAAAACAACGAAAAACGATTCGTAGAAAGCACAAGGTGGGTCGTTCCAAATATTATTCCAAAATAGGCGTATTGGTGTCAAACCGGACTATACGAAATAATATCAGTAATCAGATACAACAATTGAAAATGGTTCCCATCCACGACGTGAGAACCTATTTGATTAAAAATGGATTTATTAAGGTAGGTTCAAATACACCAAATGATGTGCTTCGCAAAATGTATGAATCCGCGTTATTAATCTGCGGAGAAGTAAAAAATCACAATCCAGACAATATATTATACAATTTTTTCAATGACACTACAAAAGACGAAGAGTAGTCTAATTATCAGACTATGATGTAATAAATTGATACAAATATAATTAAGAACAACGCCGTTCCTGCTAAACCATATAAAGTTGCTACCATACATTTGGAAATAGAATACACTTGGTTGTGTTTGGTTACCGCATCAACATGTGTATATTTTTTGGGGGTGAGTATATTTCTATCGGGATGATAGGTCTCATCTTCGTTGTAATAAATCGCATTTCCAGCTCTAGAATAGCACATTATTTCATTGTTCTCGCTTATTGTTACAAACTGGCCGTAGCTTGTATCTTGAAGTGACTCTACTAATGGTTGATGAAGTAGAATCGGAGTCGTTTGGTTCATTTGCGTTATGTTCATCTTTGATTGTGTTTGATGTATTGACATATATTGCTATATTATATTTCAATTTTGTCTAGAAAAACTACTGTTATGGTAACTATGATTACAAATTATCATCCGTATCACACGATGTATCGTGCAGTAATCAACCCAAAATATTTTAGTCGTTATTTGTATAGCATCTAAATAAATGTCTGTTTATCAGCATGAATTCAGTGAACCAGAAAAACAAGAAATAGTAGCTTATGTGAATAATTATCGTAAATTACATGGTTGCCCCGACATGATTTGGAACAGCACCATTGCTACATTTTCAAAGAGTTGGGCAACGTACTTGGCCACGAATAGTCTTTTTGAGCATAGTCCAAATAAAACCTATGGAGAAAACCTGGCTTATTTTCAAGGCTATGAAAGCAATGTCATGGCGCTAGTGAAAAAAAGTGTTGATTTATGGTATGACGAGATTAAATTGTATAATTTTGATAATCCTGGATATTCAGCTGAGACCGGACATTTTACCGCGTTGATATGGAAGCCCAGCAAAGAAATGGGATTCGGTTATGCTTATAATGAATCAACGAAGATAGTTGATGTTGCGCAAAATATTTTCCCCCCTGGTAATATTTCCGGTCAATATGCTGAGAATGTGCCACGTTTGATTGCTCCTGTTCCTGAGCCTGTTCCTGTTCCTGCTCCTGAGCCTGTTCCTGCTCCTGAGCCTGCTCCTGCTCCTGCTCCTGCTCCTGAGCCTGCTCCTGCTCCTGCTCCTGCTCCTGCTCCTGAGCCTGCTCCTGCTCCTGAACCTGCTCCTGCTCCTGTTCCGGAAGAAGAAGAGGAGGAGGAATTACAAGAGACATTAGTAAAAATAAAGGAATTGTTTAAAAATGTGCTATTAATGATCCGAATGCGATACAATAAACGCGTTTTGTTAAATGGGTTGGATGTGATTATTAATGAGTTATACATGATAGCAGACGAAGATTTCAAACAGAAGTTTAATATGGTAAACAAATTGTATTATGTAAAGTATTTGATACATGTCCGTAGACCTATGTATTTTGTTTACAAGGCCATTGTCACGCTGATTCAAGAACTAGATGCGATTATGAGCCAAATGTAATTTTGTAACTAATATAGAGATTCCTTACAAAATACTATAACCCATTATGCCAAAAAAGGAGAACTTTTCTATTTTTTCTCATTATTTTGCAGTAACAGACGAGAGTGTAAAAAAATATGGAGAGGAAACCATTGTATATATGCAAGTCGGCGGATTTTTTGAATTATATGGTATCAAGGAGAATGACCTGATTGTAGGAAGTAAGATTGAGGAGATATCCGCAATATGCGATTTTCAATGTAAAGAAAAAAAAGTCACCTATAATGGTCATATGGTCTTTATGGCAGGTATCCCGTTGAATTCATTAGATAAGTATGTGGAAAAGACAATGGGTTCTGGTTACACTGCGGTAGTATATGTTCAAGGGGACGACAAAGATGACAAGGAGCGAATATTGGATAGCGTGTATTCGCCTGGCACATTCATTTCAAATGACAGTAATAAAAGCGTATCCAATCATATTATGTGTGTTTGGATAGACCGTCATAAATCGTTGCTTAAGAAAATTCATAAGAGTGATATGTTGATTGTAGGAATTTCTGTCGTGGATGTGTTGACCGGGGTAACTTCTTTCTATCAATACGAAACCGAGTATAAGATGGTCGCATCTAATTTTGATGAATTACAAAGGTATGTCTCCGTCTATACACCAAGTGAGACAATTGTAGCATGTTCAATTGAGGATTGCGATATGAGTAAAATATTAGATTATTCGGGAATATCCAGTTCTAAGGTGCATTATGTAGATATGAAAAGTCCTCATGCCATAAATGTATGCAAACAGACTTACCAGAACCATATTGTGAGCGATGTATTTCAGAGCGATACGTTTGACGTTTGTTTGGAATTTCGCGAGAAAGATACCGCAACAAAATCGTATTGCTACCTATTGAATTTTGTAAAAGAGCGGAATTCAAAATTAATCAGTAAAATTTCTCTCCCATTGTTTGATAATATTTCGTCACGTGTGATTTTGGCCAATCATACATTGGTTCAATTGAATATATTAGATGATGTGTCCAATGAAAGTAAACGTTATGGTAAAAAATCCTCTGTAATGTCTTTTTTGAACCAATGCTGCACGATTATTGGTAAACGAAAATTCAAACGGTTACTTACAAATCCAACTATAGACGAAGGGTGGTTAGAAAAAGAGTATGGTATGATAGATTATATGTTGAGTGACGGTAATTATGATATGATAGAACGGTTGCGTAAAACACTGTCCAAGGTGAAGGATATTGAGAAAATCTCTAGACAGGTTATTATTAAAAAGATATTCCCTGTATCAATCTATGATTTATATTGTTCTGTTAAACTGATGATGGAAACAACGGAGACGATTCAAGATAAACAACCATTGAATCGTTATTTGGTTAACGATACAGACCACGATGCGCATCAGTGGATAATGAAAAAGTATGAACACATACTGACTATTCTAGACAAGTATTTGATTATTGGTGAATGTGAGAGTGTTTCAAGTAGTTCTATGTTTGCCGGCAATGTTATCATTCGTCCCGGCGTATCTGAAGAGTATGATCAGATTTGTTCAAGGTATAATGAAAACAAAACCCGCTTTTCCAATATTCACCAATTTTTGAATGATATTACAAAGCAACACGATAATCCAGACGGTTCTATTGTCTATGTGAAGATACACAAAACAGAGAAATCTGGCGCATATTTAGAGTCTACCCTATCTCGGAGCAAGATAGTAAAGAAAGCATTGAAGTTGTATGAAGCAGATCCGAATAATACACCCGTTGAAGGAATTAAATGTGCCGATGTAAACTTTGTATCTGGTAACTCGGGTAATAAAAAGATAGAGTGTGAAATAATCAGAGATATTGCTTGGAATATCGTAAAATGCGAAGACGAACTCACCAAGACTACTCATTCTATATTTTCGGACATATTGGAAATCATTGAATACGAACTATATGATGATTTGCGTATAGTTTCCGAATACATCGGTAAGTTGGATTTGATTCAGTGTAAAACGTATAACGCCAAGAAACGTAATTACTGTCGCCCGGACATACAAGACCACGATAAATCGTTTGTAGACGCAAAAGATATGCGCCATTGTTTGATTGAATATCTACAGCAAAATGAAGTGTATGTTCCCAATGATATTACTTTGGGTAAAGAACCGACAGGTATTTTGTTATATGGAACAAATGCCGTAGGAAAGACTAGTTTGATTCGGGCTCTGGGAATTTGTGTAATCATGGCGCAGTGTGGTATGTATGTTCCATGTAGTCGTTTCACATATAAACCATATGCGGCGGTTTTTTCGCGAATTCTTGGAAATGACAATTTGTTTCGTGGTTTGTCCACGTTTGCGGTGGAGATGTCCGAGCTGCGCGTTATATTGAATAACGCTACAAAACACAGTCTGATATTGGGAGACGAGTTATGTTCTGGAACGGAATTGCAGTCGGCGTTAAGTATCTTTGTGTCCGGATTGAAGCGTCTACATGATAGAAATAGTAGCTATATATTCGCAACGCATTTTCACGATGTAATCTATTACGATGAAGTAAAATCATTGACAAATCTTGCAGTGAAACATATGGAAGTGACTTATAGTCCTGAATTGGACGCTCTGGTATATGACCGTATATTAAAGGACGGACCTGGGTCAAAGACGTATGGATTGGAGGTTTGTAAATCGTTACATTTAGATACGGAATTTTTAGATTATGCATATGACATTCGTAATAAGTATTTCCGTGAATCTTCGGGAGCCTTGAATTATAACGCTACCCGATACAACGCAACCAAGCTGGTTGGTAAATGCGAAATGTGCGGTGAAGCGATGGGTTCAGAAACACATCATTTGGCAGAACAACATGATGCGAACATTGACGGATTTATTGGTTCGTTTCATAAGAATCATCAAGCGAACCTAGTATCTATATGCGAGTCGTGTCACAATAAAGAGCACGCGGAAGACCACAACAAACCAAAACGCAAAAAGAAGACTACCACGGGGCAGCATATTATTGAATAATATACCTAGTTTACTCGTATTTGCTGTTTCTCAATGAGCTCAAATATACTGTATCGGTATAGCTTGGAACATACGGTGTAATGCCGTATTTGTAGTCGGCTGGGTCGTTGTATAATATTTTATCCTGGGTCCGTAGCCTAGGTATGGTAATATGTTTGTTGTCTTTTACTATTTCAATTTCGTCATATGTGAAGTCTCCTTTATGTTTTTCTTCGACCAAACTTACAGGTTCGTGGTATTGAACGTTATATTTTCCTGCGTCGTAACCATGCTCTGCTACTTCCATGTATTTTTGTTCTATCTTTGGACCCTCTTCTTCCTCTTCTTCCTCTTCATCTTGAGACGTGTCCCTCCAGTTGATAGGGACGGTTTCAAAATTTTCCGAGAAATTGTATAATACATGTATAGAGAAGAAGATGATTAGCAACAGTTTTATAATTATATTCCAGTTCATGGTTACACTTGGTATTTTATATGTATATACAATTCATATATAAAATTGATAATTGACATAAAATTATATATATAGCATTATTATAAGAAGATGATTATTCCAATTAAATGCTTTACATGTGGGACCGTTTTAGCGGATAAATATAGATATTATCAAAATGAAGTAAGAAAAATGAAAATGCAACGCGGCGAGTCATTAGAGAAGGTGGTTTATTTGACAAAAAATACGGTTGATAAGACTCCGGAGGGCGAGACGCTTGACAAGATTGGATTGACCAATGTATGTTGCCGGCGTCATATACTGACTCATGTAGATATTGAGTAAGCAGATGGTTTACTAAATAAAAAATATACGTCACGAGTATATTTTTTATGCCTTCTTATATATATAATGGTTGGATTGACAAACTTGTGTTCTCCTGCTGAATTTTATTTGGTATTATCTGTAGTCGCATTAGCGATTATGGGATTCCAAAATATTGGTAATAAGGAAATTTATTGTTTAGGTGACTACGCATGCATGGTCCCGAATACGTCTATTATTTTTTTCGTGAAACTACTCTATGTTGCATTTTGGACATGGATATTGAATATTATCTGTAAAGGTGGTGCAGAGTGGTTCTCTTGGTTAGTTGTATTATTGCCAATTTTATTGTCTTTTGTGCTTGTGTCTTTTATTTTCTTATCTAATAGGACCAAACGAGCAGATGACTAATTGTTTTTTGTATATTATTATATCTCACTAATATACACGTTATGGGTTCTGAAGTTAAATACCACTTGTTTTCAAAATTATCAGAAGACACGTTATGTCAATGCATTTATCCATATATTTCTCGCAGCCAACCGAGAGAATTATTGGCGGATATTGAGCAACATTCAACGAGTGTAACCGATTTATATAGTGTTTATGATATGCCAATGGAACAGAATATGTTATATCACGATTTATTGAGTTATATTAACAAACGTAGTGTATCTTTCATACAAATTTATCCTGGGCATGAAAATATTTTGCGACGACATACAATGTTGAAAAATTATAGCGCATCTAAATTACTTAAATTCTATACTCAGTGCTTTTCAGTGAATAAAATGAAAAACGTCCAAACAAAGTGTGGTGTTTTATGGGGACTCTTTACAGACAAAGAAAGAGAAATAATTATAAATAAGCGGATCCATATTTTACATAGTCAATTATAAACAAAATGGATAAAATTGAATTAAACATTATTTAATATACCAATATTAGTTATAGACATAATTTATCATGAACCCATCATTAACGAATATTTCCAGCGAAGATAACAATACCCTCAAGTTTACCTTGAGTGGAATCAATGTTAGTTTAGCTAATGCATTGCGTAGAACCATATTATCGGATATCCCGATTGTCGCCATTTATACACAAACATACGAAGACAACCAGTGCAATATTGAAATCAATACAAGCAGACTTCATAACGAAATATTGAAACAGAGATTAAGCTGCATCCCGGTTCACATGAAAGATTTGGACGTCTTACCTAATAATTATTTGTTGGAGGTAGACGTAAAAAACAATACCGAGGCTATGATGTATGTAACCACCGAAGATTTTAAAATTAAAAACAAAGAAAATGGTAATTATTTGACGAGAGAGGAGGTGAATAAAATATTTCCCATGAATACAAAGACCAATATGTATATTGACTTTATGCGTCTTCGTCCTGGAATCAGTGAACAAATCCCAGGAGAACAAATTAAGTTGACAGCCGAGTTTTCGGTACATACCGCGAAGGAGGACGGTATGTTTAATGTAGCGTCTAAGTGTTCTTATGGAAATACTCCCGATTTGGTGAAAGCAAATGACGTTTGGCAGAAAAAGGAAGATACAATGCGAAGTGAAAACGCAACCAATGATGAAATCAGCTTTGAGAAAAAGAACTTCTACTTGTTGGACGCCCAACGAAGTTGTGTAGATGACAGTTTTGATTTTGTTATTCAGACCCTTGGCATTTATGAGAACAAACAGTTAATTTTGAACGCATGTCAAGTATTAGAGGGGAAATTTAATGAATTGATTCAAAATCTGGACTCAGATTTAGTGTCTATCTTGCGCAGTGAAACAACCATTGATAATTGCTATGATATTGTGTTGGAAAATGAAGATTATACAATTGGCAAGTCTTTAGAATACATCCTATACGAACATTATTATCAATCAGACAAATTGACGTATTGTGGATTTAAGAAGTTCCATCCTCATGACGACAATAGCAAGATTCGTCTTGCTGGAGATAGTGAGTTTGATAAGCAATTAGCGAGTCAATATGTAAGAGCATCCTCCGTAAAGGCGATTGAAATATTCCGTGGTATCTACAATATGATGAAATAAATTGTAATTATTTTCGTGAAATATATAAATAATATGCAGATATTGATATATTTTTTTTATTATATTTTTTGTGTCAGTGCGGTATCTAAGTTTCGACGATTTTATTCGCCACGCTATTTGAGAGATATAGACTATGGAGACTGTAAGCGGTTTATTCCGAATTTGAAATATGTGAAGGTGGTGAAGGTATACGACGGAGATACAATCACGGTTGCTAGTAAATTTCCAAAACAAAGCAATAATATCTATCGGTTCTCTGTGAGACTTGCCGGAATAGATGCCCCCGAGATGAACGCGGATACTATCGTAGAAAAGGAACACGCAATTGAATCCAGAAATCAGTTGTATGATTTGGTCATGAACCAAACAATTGTTCTAGACAACATACGCGTGGAAAAGTATGGGCGATTGTTAGCAGAAGTTTATCTGAATGATCTGCACATAAACAGTTGGCTGGTAGAAAATGAATTGGCCGTTCCATACGATGGAGGTAAAAAACAAAAAATTGAATATTCATAAGCAATCAATTATAACAACAATTACAATTGTTATTATAATCATGGAACGCAGACTAAACAAGAAGTTTGAGACGTATATCACCGAATTTAAGCATTCGATACTTGAAAAGAGCCGAGATTTGGAATTCTCCGAGAAAGAAAAGGTAAATGAAATGCTACGGTATATTTACGATTACGACCGATTACAGTTTGATAAGGAAGACCTGAATAAGCGTAAGCGTGTCAAAAATACAGTCCCAGTTACAAACAGATGCAACGCAAAGCGAGCGAGTGGAGAGCAATGCACGCGCAGAAGAAAAAATGACAGCGAGTATTGCGGAACCCATGTGAAGGGAACTCCTCACGGATTGATATCAGATGTTTTAGCCGATTCAAATGACCTGATTGTAAAATATGAAGTCTACGCCAAGGAAATTAGTGGTATTGTTTATTACATTGATGATATTGGAAATGTCTACAATACAGAAGACGTGTTAATGGAGGTAGAGAATCCACGTATAGTTGCTAAATATGTAAAACAAAACAACCTTTATACCATCCCTGACTTTAACTTGCCTTGAATATAAATATATTATGGTTGCTTGTTTATCTTACGCACAATACTTTCTTTTACTGACTCTTCTCTGTTGTTTATAATAAAATCTTTTACATTGTTCGCCTCATGAATGTCTCCTTCATAATATTTAGTTAATACGTCAAATAATGTTTTTTTTGTAATCGGTTTCTTTACGGTTTTCTTATCATAACATATTTGTCCGTCTTTGAGGTCAAAGCAGTCTATCTCATTGTCCTTCATAATATCCATGAGGGATTTGGAAATTTCTTCCTTCTCTTTCTTCTTGTCCTTTTGAATTTTTTGAATACTTCTAATCTCATTGTCGAGCTTTACCCATTCTTTTACCGCATTAATAAGTTGTCCTTTGTTTTCCATATTTGATATACTATTATATATTATTTATTGCATTTTTTTGTATTATTTTTATTAATGTATTATAATATGTTAATGAAATTCAATAACTCAAGAGCTATTATCAAACATAATACAAACACCAATGTAAAACAAAGTGTTGGTGGGCTCTTACCTATGCGATTGACCCGAAATACAACGCAGCGCCTAGATCAAACTGACAATAACCAAATCATTCGTCGTCTTGAAAAACCAACAGAAAAAACGATGAAGTGGGGAGAACCAATATGGTTTCTATTTCATACGCTCGCAGAAAAGATTAAGGATGAGCATTTCCAGGCGAAAAAATATGAACTGATTACTTTAATCCGTTCTATATGTGCGAATCTTCCGTGTCCTATGTGCACTGAACATGCGGTCAAATACACGAGTAAACTGAATATTGAGTCCATTAAATCAAAGATGGATTGGAAGAAGTTCTTGTTTGCATTTCACAACGAAGTGAACAGTCGTAAAAATTTTCCCGAGTTTCCTTACAACGAGTTAGACGCAAAATACAAAAGTGCTTCTACCGTGAGGGTCATCAACTATTTTATACACTCTTATAAAGAAAAATCCAAAAGTGCACACATGATTTCAACTGAAATGGGACGCATGAGAACATTAAAAAGTGTTCAACAATGGTTAACGAACAATCTTTCTTACTTTGATATGTAATATATGCATTTGTCTATATTACATAGTTATCCTGACATCTTTGTTGCTATTTTCTTACCGTTCTTATACACTTCACACTTGAAGGTCTGCTTAGACGGACGAGAACACACATCCTTTGTGCTCATTCCAGAAAAATAAAGCAAATTATTCGCTTTGGACTTGGTTAAAATTGACCCCCATAGAGAACCAGCAAACATACCTAATGCTGCAGATAAACCTAATTGTCCGAGACTATAACAACTATTCATTTTATTCCATAATGTATCTAATCCTATCAACATGACGAAGAATAAGAAGGTAAACGAGTTTTGTTGTATTACACCATTCGTATTCATCCCGTGCAGTAAATACGCAAATGTAAAAGTCAGCATATTTGTTCCAAGTGGAAGGTTGAAGGATTCACCAGATGTATCTAATAACAAAAAGTTACATACCTCCGGGTAATTTTCGGGTCTTTGGAAACCGAATGTCTTTGAAACCATCATACAGAAAACCGCCGATAGTAACACACCTGCTAAATAAATGAACCCTTTGAAATCTTGGTTGAATATAGAACTAAGCGTGAAGAAACATACCAGAATAAACGGTGCAAGACGTAAAAATAAATAGCCAAAAGCAAGTAAATTTAAATCCATGTTATTTATACTATCCATAGATAATGTTGATTACTCTACAAAAACATATTTAAATACTTCCTTGATATGCGACACACTCACAAAACGAATATCGCCAACTTCTTTCTTGTTATTTGTCTTCCATTCTTCATAGTCTCGTTCATTCCCTTTCGGATACAGAAAGGTTTTTACTCCGGCTTTTATTCCTCCTATAATTTTTATGTCTAAACCTCCAATCGGCGTCACCTGTCCTTGTAAATTAATTTCACCAGTAATCGCAATATCATGTTTGATTTCTTTGTTATTGAAAATACTATATATCGCCACAGTAATCGCCGTTCCAGCAGATGGACCATCTTTTGAAATAGCCCCTTCAGGACAATGAATATGCAGACCTTGTTTCTTTGTATCATTAAACTGTTTCAGTAAACTTTTGATTCGCTTTTCGGGCGTTAGGTCCCACGCTAAGGTTTTTGCTACATTCATACTTTCTTTCATTACATCACCTTGCAATCCGGTAAGACGTAGCTCCAAGAAATTTGAAGACGGAAACAACATACATTGAATTGGAATAATACCACCATGACCCAACACATTCGCCCATAGACCATTAATAATTCCCTTTTCAGGAGAACTATGAATCCTCTTTTCATTGACCTTCTTGTAGTTTTTCAAGTATTTATTGTCAATATCATGTTCAGTCAGTTGTAAAGGTATACTCACATTATGGAGCATATCTATTTTCAATATTTCTAAATTGATTTCTCCATACATATCGAACAATAGTTCTTTCAGTTTGCGAACACCTGGCTCTATCGTGTAATTCTCTATTATATATTGAATTAATGTGTCGTTTAGATCCACGACGTTTTCAAATCCCATCTTCTCGTTGATTTCTGGTAAAATATAATCCTTTACAATCACCATCTTGTCCTCGAGGGTCAAGTTATCAAACTTAATGCGATGTATTCTATCTAATAAAATACGGTCTATTTGCTCTGGATCATTGTATGAAAATATAAATAGCGCTTTTGATAAATCAATATCCACACCGCTGAAATATTTGTCTTGGAAAGAATCGTTTTGTGTGCTGTCTATCATATGAGTCAATATACCTATGATTTCTTTGCCATGCTCGGTTTTACTCACCTTGTCTAATTCGTCAATGTATATAATTGGATTCATGCATTTTGAATCCATCAAGATTTCCACTATCTTTCCCCATGTTGAGTTCATATACGTATAACTGTGACCCTCTATTGTAGAACCATTCGCAGAACCTCCCAATGCGATAAAGGAAAATGGCCGGGTTTCGTCATTCTCGTCCTTCAAACATTTTGAAATACCCTTTTTGGCCAATGACGTTTTCCCAATACCAGGAGAACCTTCAAACCCAAAACAATACCCACTCAACTTACCATTCATCCATTGACCGATTATTTTCATGATTTGACTTTTCGCCCTTGAGTGCCCATAAATTGATTTTTCCATAATATTCATCACATCATCCATTTCCTCCTCCACATTCTGTATACTTGATTCCAGCTGCGTAAGCTGATTGTGTGTTTCTTTTAATGAAAATGTATCATTGTCTGTTGCGTGGGCATTGTCGTAAACTTCGTAGACCAACTCTTGTGGAGAATTAGAGAGAACCTGCTGGATAGTCTGTATATGATTTTGCTTTGTTTGTGTAACCGGGAGTTTCTTGCTACCTCTTGATTTCAACGCATTGTTCATGAATTGGACGATTCCGTGTATCTTTTTGTTCGTGCTACCAGACAGTGTTTCTGTGATAGATTGGATGGTGTTGGGAATGATGCATTGTTGTATCTGTTTGATGTTTTGATAAATCTCAAGTATAGTGTATTGTGTTTTCTTTTTCATAACCAAGTTCGGAAAATGACTTGCGAGAACATTTACAAATTCTTGATTGATTCTATTAAACTCTTTCACCCGCTTTAATATAGGTTCTTGACGGTATATGCCAAACGGCAATTTTAACAAACCTTCAATGTATTGTTTTGCTTTCAGAGAACCTTCATCGGGCCGACCTTTTATTTCCTTGAATTTTATCATCGCCTTTTCTTTCACGCTTTCTGGGGCTTTCATTAAATAAATCTGCTGTTCTATTGATACTTGACTTACTTCGTATTTCTTTGTGATATCATCCGACTTCTTTGACGACACTTTGATCATTTCGTCTAATTTTGTTTTGAACTTCCATGGCAATATTTCATACATCGTCGTCGCCACTGATACGTCGTCCTGGTCCAATGCCAATAATTCGTATAACAAGTAACATATGTATATTATTTCAGAATCCTTTGATAATAGGAGGTTCATAATCATTTTACATTTCATGTATGTAGACAACTCTATAAACCGTTTGAATGACGTCTCTAACTTACACTGCTTCAATGTATTCACTTCACTGACAATGGAGAACATCTGTTTTAAAACATCCCCTCTTCCGTGTATCAAGACGTCTTTCAGCGTAAATGTGCTTGCGATTTCTTGTATAATATGATTCTCGTGTTTTTGACGCGTGGAGCATAATGATATGATGTCACTCATGCGATGTTCTATGTATTTGTTCGTAAAACAATGTATATGCAGGTTGTCTATTATCCCATTTATCACTAACGTCTTTCTCGCCTTTTCATTTTGAATGATGATCCGTATCCCATTCATTTTCTTGTAGAGATTCTCTTGTTCGTCTTCTATTTCATAACATTCCAATGTGTTTGACCGGTCTATTTCAAACACCGTATCTACGACTTTGTCATCGCAATATACAAATCTTCTTTTCGTAGTAGGTCGTTTTTTGTTCCAGTGGATCACTTTATAACCATATGGGGTGACGTGTTCTTTGATTAAATCAAACTTTGACTGTAATATCTCGTCTTGAAACGTTAAGTTCTTGTATTCGGACCCAAAAATAATAAATAACAGATCGGCAATTTTCTTCGTGCCAAATCCACATATAAGCATTGACAAGTTATTCACAATCTTTTGTAATTTATCGAGAGACTGGTCTAGTTGACGTTGGGTTTGATTTGGAATCTCTGCTAACATCGTCTCCGTATCCGTGTATAAATTATTTAATATGGGAATGGCCAATTTAGTATCGCTATTACTAAATAATTTTTCGGTATTATGCCGAATAACTGACGTTATCGTGTTTCGGATAATTTGTTGAATATAAACAGTCTTATTTTTGATAAAAACTCCTATGTTTTCTTTGGTATCGGCCATTTGTTTATATTATACCCCGCTATTATAAATATTATCTTAGAACATAGTAAAATTGATATAGATATATGTTGTGAATACTACTACAACAGTTTAACACTATTTATCAAGATGGGTATTCCTAGTTACTTTTCGTATGTTATTAAAAATTATACCCACATTATACGGAGTTTACAGTCGTTCTCGCCTGGCTCGTTTGAACATTTGTATATGGATTGCAATTCCATCATCTATGACTCTTATTATACTATTATGAAATCAGACAACTCCATAAATATACAGACAGTTGAATTGGAGGCCGCGATTATTCAATCTGTTATTCAAAAGATAGAACATTATATTCACTATTTACATCCCACACAAACAGTATTCATCGCATTTGACGGAGTCGCCCCATTTGCGAAAATGGACCAACAGCGGACTCGCAGAAACAAATCACATTTTCTATCCACAATCCCTTTGTTTTCCAAAGAATGCAAGTGGGACTTATCGTCTATTACACCCGGCACGAATTTTATGAATACATTGTCTCGGAGTATCAATCAACATTTCCTTCATAGTGAAAACAAATACAATGTTCGTCGTATGATTGTGTCATGTTCGGACGAAAAAGGTGAGGGAGAGCATAAATTATTCCAGCATCTTCGCAATCATCCGTTTGAGAACGATAATGTTGCTGTATATGGACTAGATTCGGATTTAATTATGTTGTCTATTTTCCATTTGAAATACTGTAAAAATATCTATATCTTCAGAGAAGCCCCCGAATTCTTGAAAAATTCTATTCCTGTAGATTGTCAGGGCGAAGAGCCCCATTTCGTAGACATACAATCTCTAGGTAAGGGGATTTTATCGCATATGAATTGTAAATACAATAGCATTCGCCGACTGTATGATTATGTCTTTATTTGCTTCTTTCTTGGAAATGATTTCCTACCACATTTTCCAGCAATGAATATTCGCACACATGGAATTGATGTATTGTTGGATATCTATAATCAGTATATTGGTAAACATCCAGATGCATATTTTATAAGTGAACAAAATAAAATACAATGGAAATATGTTAGTCGGTTTATCAATGAATTAGCTAAGCGCGAGCACGAATATCTAACGCAAGAATACTTTGTGAGAAACAAATATGATAAATTTCAGTTTCCAGAAAATAACGACGATGAACGGAAGAAAGCGTTTGAAAATACCCCGATCGTATATCGGGCAGATGAGAAATATATCTGCCCCAAGGAACAGCACTGGGAGAAAAGATATTATCAGATTCTCTTCAAGACAGAACGAAATGCCGAGTTTATGAAAAAACTGTGTAACAACTATTTGGAAGGGTTGGAATGGGTGTTTGCTTATTACACAAACGACTGTCTGGATTGGAAGTGGAAATACAATTACCATTATCCTCCTTTGTTTGCTGACTTGTGTAAGTATGTCCCGCATTTTGAAACGAATTTTGTTGAACAACAATTGACTTCACGGTCAACACACTCGTTTTCGCCTTATACACAACTTGCCTATGTGCTCCCCAAACAACAGTTGCATTTGTTGCCTGATAAAATACGCGGATTTCTATTAGACCATTATTCGGATATGTATTGTGACGAATATGAATTCCAGTGGGCATTTTGTCGCTATTTCTGGGAAAGTCATCCTGTCTTGCCCACAATAGAATTGGATATGTTAGAAAAATGGGACTTGCAATTTCGTATGCATACTGAATAGTTATTTGAAATAATATATCATTGGTTCCTTTATCATATATTATTTTTTATTTTTTACTGGGTTTAGACTTCTTTGACTTGCGTTTCTTCTGGGTCTTTGCCTTCTTCTTTTTTGATTGTTTCTTGGATTTCTTGGATTTTTTCGTTTTTCCACCAAATAACGAGCGACTTACAGATGGTCCTTCATCTTCATCGTCATCATCTCCAAAACTGAGAGCACCCATACTGATAGGTTTGAATTCTCTTCGGGGTTTCTTTTGTGGTCCAACTCTATCGCGTTCGGTCTTTCTCATTTTTAATTCATCCAGTTTGAATTGAATTTTACTTTCTTCAGTCACACGCCTTATACGTTCCACATGTTCTTCGGCATTACATATAATTACTTCTGCGTTTAAAGCATCATCAATACCTCTACTTTCCATAGTATTCGCAGCGTATCCTTGGTATTCTTGTTTACATATATATTGACTAACTTTGTAATCCTTTTCTTCTACGGAATCGCGTTTATGACTACTATATCCATAATTATCTTCTAATATGTCTTGAATCTCTTCAGGAGCTTTCTTGAAAAACTGTTCGCTAATATCATCCATAGCGACGAGTTGTAATTCGTTTTTCGTTTTAAATTCAAAAACTATACCATATTTATCTGCGTATTCAGCGTCAGGAGTGAAGAATTTGTAACCCCCCTTCAGTAATTCAGGATGGGTAATATCCGTAAAGTTACTATCCCCACGATATAATGTTGTCCCAACAGGAATGATATACATGTTTATTCCGTCTACTTCCCTTTTTTCAAAAAAGTCATTTGAAAATGCCGCCATTGCTTAAATAATCTATATACTCACCCTATAAATTATTTTGTTGCTATCAATATCTTTCAAAAATCGGTTTGATATATTGATACATATTATCCGCACAATACCAGGAAAAATTGTATGCATAATAAGATGATACTGATATTGCTAACAAATATACACACCCGATTATGATTCCGACCACCATATAATATAGACAGCGATGATAACAAACACCGTATTTTTAATCCCACTTTAATGTGATATTCATCTTGTTTCTTCCTCCAGCATATTATCAATCAGCGCCATACGAATATAGATTCCGTTTTGTAGTTGTTGAAAATATTTACTTCGTTTGTCTTCGTCCAAATCGGTTGATAATTCACTGTTGCGGGGAAATGGGTGCATGATAATCGCATATTTTGCATGTGTTAACAATTCTTTGTCCACGATAAATTCGGGTGTCCGCGCGTGACTATTCGGGTCGGACAACATAGCTGCACAGTAGATTACATCGTAATCGCCGAAATATACGTTATTTCTTTCTACAAGAATGTCTTCTATTATTTGCTCATTCATATCAGATACATGCGACAACACAGAGTAATGGGGTTCTTTTCCGTTGTATGGTAAAAAGTTGATTTGAATCCGAATAAAGTGTTTCAACAAATGCAATAAAGAATGAATGGAAGGCGATTGATTGACGTCCCCAACGAATAAGATTTTTACATGTTTTGTATCCATTTCTAAGTTAGAATATATCGTGTATAAATCAATGAGACCTTGTATTGAATTGTCGCTATTCCCGTTACAAATGTTGATAATCGGAATCGTTGTATGATGGTTCGCATACTGGTATATCTCCTTGTCTTGATGCTGTAGCGTCATGATATCACCATAATGAGAAAGCGTTTTGATTGTATCTTGTAGAGACCCGTGTTTATTCGCATCAGAAGCATCGATATTGTATTTTATTACACTTCCACCTAGACGATACATGGCGCTTTCGAAAGGCAACGACGCATTTGTATCCGCATTAAAACAAGCATTGACCATCACCTTATTTGTCCATTTTTTCACACTAGGTGATTGTTTGAATGTATCGGCTTTTTTGAATATATTTTCGATATATCTGGATGTTACGTTTTTAGAAGAAATCATTCTTCGCATTTCAGATAATTCTATATATTTTTTTTATATTTTTATTATAAGTAATGTTGTTCAAACCTCTAGTATTAGATTTTATCACTAAATACAAAACAACCTTTATATTTTATGTATTATTAATCGTTATATTCTTTCCAATTGAAGGCATTGTATTGCCCAAGGTATATGGAAAGGTATTCGAACAATTAAAAACATCCAAGGTATTTCCAGATATATGGAATTTTGGCGAAAACATCTCCGAACAGAATTTGCCTGGCATGTTGAGTATGCTAGTTATCGTTTGGGTTTTTATTATTGGTTCAGGAAGTGTAAAGCACTATTTAGAGTCCACCCTCGTTCCAGAATATTTTGCACATATCCGTGAGATTATCTACGAAAAAACCATTTATTCGCAATTAAACAATTTCAAGGATATAAAAACCGGCGATTACCTATCTCGCGTCATGGAGTTGACACGCAATATCAAGGACATGTTTCAATATACCATTACTCGGTTTTTCCCCGAATTAACTGTGTCTATCTTTATTGTCGGGTATTTACTGATGAAAAATCCCATGTTTGGTCTGATTAGTTTGGTAGGGTTTGTTTTATGTATGGTCATTCAAGCAATTGGAGGCATGTATGTTATAGACAAAGTGAGTAAGAAAGAACAGTATTTTAATACGAACTTAAGTGAAAATTTACAAAATAGTTTGGACAACCTCATGAATGTATATATCAACAACGAGTTGGATAGCGAAATTAAGAAAAACAATGATATGGAGAAGATAAACACCGATATGAACAAAGAGGTGATGTATATGCAGAATTGGGTTATTTTGTTAACACAAATTATTACCATTGGCTTATATGCGGTGTCCATTCTGTTGCTATACAATATGTTTGTAAACAAGACTGTTACGACAGGTGAAGGTATCGTCGTATTATTAATTATTGGACAGTTAGTGGGTTATATGTTGAACGTAAACTCCGGTCTTGTTCACCAGATGATATACAAAATGGGCATTGTTTATGGATCAAAGGATTTTTTGAATGATATTTTCGCGGAGCAACATAATGGAACTCAGAAAGACATCATCCACAAAGGAGATATTGAATTTAAAAATGTGAAATACCGATACGACCAAAGCAGTGACGACTTTTTGTTTGATGGTTTGAATATGGAAATCGCTGGAGGGAAGAAAATCGGGTTGATTGGTCGTTCTGGTTCTGGAAAAAGCACGCTCATGAAAATGCTCATTAACTTATATAAACCCGAAGAAGGAGAGGTGCTGATTGATGGCGTCAATATTAAAAACATGGATTTTCAGTATTTACGAGACAATGTAAATTATATCAATCAGAAAACCAATTTATTTGACGAAACCATCGTTTATAACATGTTGTATGGAAATGACCATCTAAGCGAAGATGAATTGCTACACAAATTAAAGCAATATGATTTGATAGATGTCTTTTCAGATTTACCCAATGGCGTCCATGCAACCGCAGGAACTCACGGAGGCAATTTATCCGGAGGCATGCAGAGAATTACACTCTTAATGCGCGGCATTTTGAAACCAGGTAAAATAATGATATTAGACGAACCTTTGACGGGATTGGATGGCGACACGAGACTCAAAGTTATGGATATGATTATCGCCGAAACAAAGGATAAAACCCTTATTGTTATTACCCACGATAAAGAAATACTGCCTTCTATGGACCGGATCATTGATATCAACAAATTATAAGATAAATAATAGACAATAAATCTATATAAAGGACTGTTCCTATGTTATATTGTGTATATACTGTAAATGAAAAAGCGGGTCATATAACTTTGCTCTCTTAGCTTAGTGGTAGAGCATACGCTTAGTAAGCGTAAGGTCGGGTGTTCGAACCACCCAGAGAGCTTCAGGCTGTTTGACCGAGTGGTTAAGGTGGTGGACTAGAAATCCACTGGGATATTCCCGCATAGGTTCGAATCCTATAGCAGTCGTATTGTATATTTGTATATTCACCGCTCTTTTAGCTTAGTGGTAGAGCATTACACTTGTAATGTAAAGGTCGCGCGTTCAATTCGCGCAGAGAGCTTGTATATATTGGGTCAAAATACCCTATATATGCTTAGAAAATTGAACGAACTGATTTGATGTTTTATATATGCACCAAACTAAACCAATCACAACATGCCGTGTACTATTTGCAAAACGAATGGATGTCGCGCTGACGTTTGCGCGTCCCCCATTATTGAAGAATCCTATAGAACATTACTTCATACTTTTGAGAGAGAAGTCGGTTCGACCGCTTCGTTTGCTGAATGGCCTGCTTACAGAGTATCTACTACAACGAATTATTGGTTGTCTCCTGAAATATTTGAAGGTGAACCAGATGTCATCCGAGAAAAAATTAGTGGTGCTCGTGCAAGGTATTTGAACCATCACGTGGCTGTCGAATCAGGAAAAACAATCAACCGCGTTATGTTTTCGTGGGGTATTGGACTGTTTAAACGAATTTTACCTCGATTATTGTCCAATTTTCCAGCAGCATACGCAGAGGACCTTGTAGAATACACTCGTATGCTAGAATCTAATTCGGTTACACCTAGAACGCGCACTGATTATAAAGCCTATATAGGTAAGTTGATGATTTATTGTCTCTTGAGAAGAGTCCCTCCTGGGTTTCTCAATTTGAGGGATGTTCCCAATGAACACCTGATACCACCTACACCTGCTCCAGTTAGACGTCAACCCAATCCAAGACCCCGACCCCGAACAGTTTATCGTGACCGTATTCTCTACAGAGAAATACACATCGCGTCGAAAGTTACATTGAATATGTGTGCGTCAGATGAAAAATACATGATTGGCGATACTTGTCCTATTTGTATGGAAGACACCAAACCGAATAATGTCGTCGCCTTCACGTGTGGACACGCGTTCTGTTGCGATTGTTCAGTTGAATTTCTTAAGAGAGGACACTGCAAATGTCCTATGTGTCGGACGAATACAACCGAGGTGAAATTCAAGGCCGATATATTACCTGATAAATTTAATGCCCTGATGGCAGTAGTGAAATAAATATTAAAAAAAATGTATTCTTGTTTTATGTAATTCGTTTTTATTGTTGTATTCTATGTGGTATGTAATATGAAATGTCCAGTCGTGTATTATGTTATCGGTGATTTACCAACTTTATTAACCTTATATTAATGTGTTTATATAAACCACGTCATTCACTATAATACCGCTGTCCGATATATTTATTTATCCTCTGAACCCTTTATTGAAACCTTTGGGTACAATTTGTTGCTGACTTTTTGTTCCCGTGCGTCATGGTTTAATTCTCTTTTTCTGACCGTATTCTTGTTGATTCTTGGCTACCTTCTCATCATTGCGTGAATATTGTTTGTTATTTTGGGGTGTTTGTTGGTCATCGTCATCTAGAAAATCTTCTAACCTAAGTTTGCGAGAAACCACTTGAGGTTCACTTGTCTTCGGCATCTGTCTTGTTATCGGCAACAAATATTTTAACTAATACTTACATCAAGGTTTCTACTACTTACATCAATTTTATATTGACGGCTATATTTAGATATCAAGCGAAAAACAGGTTGAAAATAAGCATTGTCTATTTTACATTATGTAGTCCGTCACCATCTTTTTTAGGATTAATACATCATGTTCTAATGATTCTGTTCGTACGTTCTGCATTTTAATCAATTGCTCTGACCGCCCATATCTCATTTCTGCGATTTGTTCTTCCAATTTGAATATACGCTCTTCTTGCAGTTCAATGCGAGTTTCTAACTTTTTTATCTTTTGTTTGAGTTTGATATGCAGGAATTTCTCATACTCTTCTTTTCCTTTGAAATCCGTTTGTCTGTCTGATAAAAACGAGAAGGGAATGTAGGATTCGTTGGTGTCTGCTTTATCCATTCAATAATATTGTCGCATCTTTATATATTCATTTATCTCATACTTTTATTATGCGGCGTAAGCAAATTCAGCGAATGCGTTCGTATGTCGTTGGTCTGAAATAGAATCCCGTAATTAGAATTCCAATTCATTGTAATGAACAACCATAATTTTCCTATCTTGTATATATGTCCGTATTTCTAGACCAATACTCCTATTTACATTTTTCAACAGGAATCCTTGCCTACTTCTGGGGGATAGACTTTTATATCTGGGTCATCATACACATTTTATACGAATTGTTTGAGAACCTGCGTGCAAGCATTTACATTATTAATCAATACATCACATTCTGGCCTGGTGGAAAACCATGTCCAGATCCGCTCATCAATCGCATTGGCGATGTTGTGTCAGGCGCATTAGGATGGTTATCTGCTTATTATTTAGATACAATTGGGGCTCGTTATCACTGGTATCAACCACATATCCCGACCACTTGATAAAATTGAAATTGTATAAAACAATCCGTTTTATACCATCTTTCATATGAACGCCGACAAAACACTCGCTTATTTTGATTCATTCCGAACTTATGCTGGTCCTTTTGTATCCATGTTTGGTATCTATGTTGCTTGGATTTGTATCCACTATGCTAGCCCTCGTGTATATGTATCATATTGTGTGCCTGCTACAATCATTGGGTTTGTTTATTCTCCATTCTTAGCACAATCCCCGCATTGTATTGCTCTGCGTTGGGCAATTTCTAAGAGTGGCGAGTCCATTTACAATATGTTTGGTATATTGAGTATGTGGTTATTGACGCAGATTGTTCCCATTAAATCAAAGACATAAAAAACAAATTACAAATGTGTATCCTCATCTTCGTATATTTTTTAGTTATACTGGTAACTTGGTGCTCTATATGTGGTAGGCTCAGGCTCTTTTGCCTCTTTAAAGTTACTCTCTATCTTTTTTAAACAATATGTGCAAAATATCGTATCTATCGCATTGTAGTTAGGAAATTTGCGGCAACATTCTGATTTTCCACATACGGAATCTCCGCATCTATCGCAACATGCGGTTACCGTCTTCTTTTCGCAACTCGCGCAATAGTCTAAGTATTCCACCGAGAATTTGATAGGCGCCATCGTTGATATTTGTTTGATGTCTTTGTTTGTTTCCAACTTTTTTATTCAATTTTATATTGTGAATTCGCGATTTTCAGGTCAGTTGGTGTATTTACATTTAAAATTTCAGATGCGTTTTGAACTGGAAGTCTTACGCTGTTTATAGGAACGTTGTTGTTTCGTGCGATTTCTACTACATCTGTTAAATAATACTCTTCACTCTTGTTGTTGTTTGTGATAAGTGGGATATAGTCAATGATGGTGTCAATGTTTAAATTGTATATACCACAATTTACGTGGTTGCATTTTTGTTGTTCATAGTCGCAGTCCTTTTCTTCTACAATCTTGGCGATTTCGTTATTGTCGTTTAAAAAAATACGACCACAACCAAATGGATTTCGGACAATACTTGTTAATAGGGTATTTTTCGCATCCGTTAGTAATTTGATTGTTGTATGTTTTATTAAAGGGACATCTCCAGATAAAATGACGACATTTTCTTTTCCAGTACGACGGAGTCCTGTTAATTTGGGAATACAACAGCGAATCGCATCCCCGGTTCCCATCGTTTTGGGGCTCCCATTCACTATTTGTTCTTCTTGAATCACATATACTATTTTTCTGTATTCGCTCTTTGTCAGGAATTGTTGAATCGCCGTGTTTATTTTTGTTTTGTATTTACCTACTACTACTAATATCTTGGTCGCGTCTAGCTTGAATGCTTCGCGAATCACGTGACATATCATTGGTATATCATTTACTTTGTGTAATACTTTTGGAATATCAGAATTCATTCTCTTACCTAGCCCTCCAGCTAATACAATCGTATACATTTCTATATATTGTCATTATAATTTTATTTATTTTTACTGTGAAATTATAAATATCTTTTTAGTAATATAATGGATATTGACTTCTCCGCATTAGGACAAAAAGTTGTGTTTCTATTTACAAATTTACCTGACTTTGCGATTTATATTTATGAATTTTTAATTGAAACCCAGTTCTTTTTGCCTATAGATGATATGAGTGATTAAAGGGTGGTGTAGGTGTTGTTGTTGTGTAGTGTGTGTTTGATATGGTTATAGTGTTTTAGAAGGGTGGAATGTTTGAATTGGTGGATGGTATGTGTGATGAGAGTGTGTAAAGTTTGTGGGGG
>Ga0209223_10001227_pt1 | contig 28376 bp, 24 predicted proteins | sample COG_06_FD_184750 | JGI IMG/M metagenome (GOLD analysis project Ga0209223, IMG submission 184750) | Pelagic Microbial community sample from North Sea - COGITO 998_met_06 (SPAdes) (version 2) | ecosystem: Environmental > Aquatic > Marine > Neritic zone/Coastal water | place: Helgoland, sampling...
TTGTACTCATTATTTTTATATGAATAAATCAGATTGGTTTACAGATTGGTTTAATACCTCTTATTATCATACACTTTACAAAGACAGAAATGATAAAGATGCCCAATTATTCATTAGAAATATTATTGATTTTTTAAATATCCCATCATCTTCTCATCTACTAGACTTGCCTTGTGGTAAAGGGAGACATTCAATTTATTTAAATTCCCTTGGCTATAAAGTAACTGGCGCAGATTTGTCTAAAAATAGTATACAAGCAGCCAAAAAACACGAAAACAGCTCACTGGATTTTATGTTGAAAGATATGAGAAAACCTTTTGATATTAAATATGATGCGGTCTTTAATCTTTTTACAAGTTTTGGATATTTTGAAAATGACAAAGATGATATCTTAGTGCTAAAAAACATACATAATGGCTTACATAAAAATGGGTTATTAGTTCTTGATTTTTTAAATGTTATAAATGTTGAAAAAAAATTAGTAACCAAAGAAATTAAAATTGTTGATGATATTACATTTAATTTACAACGAGAAATTAAAGATGGTTTTCTTTTAAAGCATATTACATTTACAGACAAAGGAGTAAACCATTCATTTTCAGAAAGGGTTAAATATCTTACTCTTGAAAAGTTTGGATCGTATTTTTCAGAGGCTGGATTAAAAATTAATCATATTTTTGGTGATTATCATTTATCTAAATTCAATAAAGACACCTCTGAAAGGTTAATATTTGTAGTATCATGATGACGTATTTATTGTTATTAGCCTCCGTTTTATTGGGCGCATTAATAGTTTTAATTTTAAAACCCTCAAAAAAAACTGTTCGTTTATTGTTAGCCTTTAGTGGTGCGTATCTTTTATCAGTTGCAATTTTACATTTATTGCCCGAGGTTTATAATGGGTCGTCAGATAATAACATTATGGGTATTTGTATTCTGGCAGGTGTTATTTTACAATCTGTATTAGAATCTTTTTCAAAGGGGGCGGAACATGGTCATATTCATATCCACACAAATGGAAGAACTTTTCCGAGATTATTATTTGTAAGTTTATGTTTACATGCATTTTCAGAGGGATTTCCAATTATTCATTCTGGAGAAAATTTACTATGGGCCATCATTGTTCATAAAATTCCTATAGCCATTATTTTAACTATATTTTTAGTAAATAGTAATTTTTCAAAAAAAACAATTGGAATCTTTTTAACTGTATTTGCTCTAATGAGCCCTTTAGGAGTTTTACTTTCTGATAAAATTATGTTTTTTGAACTCTATAGCTCAGAAATTACAGCAGTAATAATTGGGGTATTCTTACACATCTCTACGATAATCTTATTTGAAAGTTCAGAAAATCATAATTTTAACTTACATAAGTTTTTAGCCATAATAGCTGGAATTTTATTAACTGTTATCACACTTTAGTTAGCAACTTCATTAATAAATTTAATTCTCATTAATCGTAGTTCTTCTTCGTCATATTCTCCATCAAACTCATCTAAAGCTTCCTGAATATTATCGGATTCTGCCTCCATGAAATATTCGTAGATATCTTCTTGTTGATCTTCATCTAAAAGATCATCTAAAGAATAATCTATATTTAATTTTGTTCCGGAGTAAATGATTACTTCCATTTCTTTAATTAATTGGTCCATTTCTAATCCTTTAGATTTAGCTATATCAATTAAAGGTAACTTTCTATCTGTATTCTGTATAATAAATAATTTTAACCCTGAATTTACACCAGTGCTTTTCACAATTAAATCATCTGGTCTAACTACGTCAAATTCAACAACATATTTTGAAATTAAATCAACAAATTCTTTTCCAAACTTTCTAGCCTTCCCTTCTCCTACTCCATGAACCTTGGACAATTCCTCTAAATTAGTTGGGTATTTTAGGGCCATATCATCTAAAGAGGGATCTTGAAAAACAGCAAAAGGAGGAACACCTTGCTTAACTGCTACTTTCTTTCTGAGACTTTTCAAAAATTTAATTAATTTCTCATCAGCTGAAGCTCCTGAACTTGGTTCGTTTGTTATAATATCTGAGGTATTTTCTTGAGAATAAACATGATCCTCAGACATTAAAAATGATGAGGGTTTGTTCAAAAACTTTTCTCCTTCTTTAGAAAGTTTTACAACACCGTATTGTTCAATTTCTTTACGAATAAAATTTACTACTAAAACTTGTCTTAGTAAAGCCATCCAATAGGATGCATCCTTTTCCTTACCTATACCAAAAAATGGTTTTAAATTGGTTTTGTGTGAATTTAGCAATGCATTCTCCTTTCCAATTATTGCATTTACTATATCTTTTGATTTGTATTTTTCCTTTGTATCTCTTACAACAGATAAGAGCTTAACAACATCATCACTTGCCTCATGTTTTTTCTTTGGATTTTTTGTGTTGTCATCCATTTGAGCACCATCACCATTGATTTCATCAAAATATTCACCGAAATAATGCAACAAATATTTTCTTCTAGACATTGACGTTTCCGCATAACCAACAACTTCTTGAAGTAAAGCATGACCAATCTCTTGCTCTGCAATTGGTTTGCTAGCCATAAATTTCTCTAACTTCTCTATGTCTTTGTATGCATAAAAGGCCAAACAATATCCCTCACCATCATCTCTTCCAGCCCTGCCCGTTTCTTGATAATAGCTCTCTAAACTCTTAGGAATATCATGATGAATTACAAAGCGAACATCAGGTTTGTCTATTCCCATACCAAAAGCTATCGTGGCTACAACTACATTACAATCCTCCATTAAAAACATATCTTGATGCTTCACTCTAGTCTTAGCATCTAGACCTGCGTGGTAAGGAACTGCTTTTATATTGTTTACTTGTAATACTTGTGCAATCTCTTCAACTTTTTTCCTACTTAAGCAATAAATGATTCCTGATTTACCCTCTCGTTGTTTTACAAAACGAATAATATCTTTTTCTACATCTTTTGTTTTTGGTCTTACTTCATAAAATAAATTAGATCTATTAAAAGATGCTTTAAATTTTGTTGCATCACTTATTCCTAAAGTTTTTAAAATATCTTCTTGTACTTTTTCTGTTGCTGTAGCTGTGAGTCCTATTACTGGAACATCGTCAATCTGCTCTATGATGTGTTTTAAGTTTCTATATTCTGGTCTAAAGTCATGGCCCCATTCAGAAATACAATGAGCTTCATCTATAGCAACAAAAGAAATAGTTTGTTGTTTTAAGAAACTAACATACTCCTCTTTTATTAAAGATTCTGGTGCAACATATAAAAGTTTTGTTATGCCTTCCTGAATATCACTTTTAACTTGTGCTACTTCAGATTTATTTAATGACGAGTTTAGTACATGTGCTACACCATTGTGTTCAGATATACCTCTAATAGCATCTACTTGATTTTTCATTAAGGCTATTAATGGAGATATCACTATTGCAGTTCCCTCATTCATTAAAGCTGGTAATTGATAACAAAGAGATTTTCCTCCTCCGGTAGGCATTATTACAAAGGTGTTCTTTTTTTGAAGTATACTTTTGATAACTTCTTCTTGCAAGCCTTTGAATTGTGAAAAACCAAAAAATTTTTTTAAAGGTGAGTGTATGTCCATTATAAAATGTTATTCATTTAGCTCTTTTTTTTTAGGCTAACTATACAAATTTGTTGAGGTCTCTTATTTTTGTAGTAAATTTGTATACTCATTTGACAACTTAAATATAAGACTTTTTTTTATTTTAATATTATAATTAAAGTTATATGTTTTTAATTAAAATTCTCTAAAAAAAGTAGTTTTTGTGAGTACGAACCTAAAAAATAATTAATGACTCAAGAGAAAGAAATGTCATTTTTAAATCATCTAGAAGAACTTAGATGGCATTTAGTAAGAAGTATTGTTGCAATATTTGTAATAGCAATAGTTCTATTTACGTTTCAAGAATATGTGTATAACGAGTTTCTTTTAGCACATATAGATCCAAACTTTGTAACTTATAGGTTGTTTTGTGATTTATTTTCTGTCATAGGAATTGAAAGTAATTTTTGCAGCTTAGACTACCCCAATACATTACAAGTACTAAAGCCTACACAACAATTAATGAATTCTATATGGTCTTCATTCATTTTAGGTGCTATTATAGCTTTCCCATATATTTTGCGGGAATTTTGGAAATTTATTTCTCCAGGATTACATGTTAATGAAATAAAAAAATCAAGGGGATTTATAATTATTGCCTCAATTTTATTTTTTATTGGTGTTTTATTTAGTTTTTATGTTATAGCTCCTATTTCTGTTAATTTTTTATACACTTATCAGATAAGTGATAAATTAGTTAATCAATTTACTATGGAATCTCACATTGGTTTAATTACCAATATGCTTTTAGGAGTATCTATTATGTTTGAGCTACCTGTTATTGTTTATTTTCTTACAAAAATTGGTTTGATAACTCCTGAATTTTTAAAAAAATACAGAAAACATGCTCTTGTAGTTGTTTTAATTTTAGCCGCTATTATAACCCCTCCAGATGTAGCCAGTCAAATTATTGTTGCTATTCCAGTATTAATCCTCTATGAAATTAGTATTAAAGTATCTAGTAGAGTTATAAAAAAACAACAAAAAAATGCCAAAAAATAAAGTCCAAAAATTCAATGATTATCGTTCTGAAATGAACGACAAAATACTTAGCAATGACAATAAAGTCATTAAAAGAATTTTTAATTTAGATACCAATGCTTTTAAAAAAGGTCACTTGCCAGTAAAAACAAAAGAGTTAATGGGTCTTGTAGCTTCAGCTGTTTTACGCTGTGATGATTGTGTAGCATACCATCTAGAAACCTGTTACAAAGAAGGAGTTTCTAAAGAAGAAATCATGGAGACATTATCAATAGCAACATTAATAGGTGGAACAATCGTTATTCCTCATTTAAGAAAAGCATACGAATTTTGGGAAGTTCTGGAAGAAACAGTTGATTAATAATCAAATTATGATCTTATTAAGAGCTAAAAAATATCTAATGATTACATTTACTAAAATTTACACATAATTAATGATTTTAAGAGCTGAAAATATTGCGAAAAATTATAATGGCAGGCAAGTTGTTAAAGAAATTTCTTTAGAAGTAAAGCAAGGTGAAATTATTGGTTTATTGGGACCTAATGGTGCTGGTAAAACAACCTCTTTTTATATGATAGTAGGTATGATAAAACCTAATGGTGGTAACATCTATTTAAATAATGAAGAAATCACCAGTTACCCAATGTATAAAAGAGCTCAAAAAGGTATAGGATACCTCGCTCAGGAAGCTTCTATCTTTAGAAAATTATCTGTTGAAGACAACATTATGTCTGTTCTACAATTTACAGATTTATCTAAAAAAGAACAAAAAATTAAACTAGAATCGTTGATCGAAGAATTTAACATTGGTCATGTTAGAAAAAATAGAGGAGATTTATTATCTGGAGGTGAAAGAAGGAGAACAGAAATAGCTAGATGTTTAGCTTCAGATCCTAAGTTTATATTATTAGATGAACCTTTTGCAGGTGTAGATCCAATAGCTGTTGAGGATATTCAAAGCATAGTAGCTCATTTAAAAGATAGGAATATTGGCATTTTAATAACGGATCATGACGTTCAGGCAACACTAGCAATCACTGATAGAACATATTTAATGTATCAAGGTAGTATTCTTAAGGAAGGAACGCCTGAAGATTTAGCAGAAGATAAATTAGTTCGTAAAGTCTATCTTGGAAAAGATTTTGAATTAAAAAGAAAAAAGGTGTTCTAATTTTGAATATCAGTATTCTTGAAGTTATTTAAAATCGATAAAAGTATGTAACTCATTATAATAACAGGCACTGCCAAGTATTTAATAGTCATCAATAAAATAATTGAAAGTAAGATTAAAGTATATTTAAATAAATTTTCTCTTATACCATAATTTTTAAACTTTAATGAAAACAAGGAAAGTTCTGAGTTCATTAAAAAACTAAACAAAATTACAATTCCAATTAAAAAATAATTATTACCAATTAAATCTTTCACAAAGTCAACATCAGAATGCATCTGAACTAATGGTAATGACACGATAAACAAACTCATTGCTGGTGTTGGTAAACCGATAAAAGATTCAGATTGCCTCGTATCTAAATTGAATTTAGCCAATCGATAACAAGCTGCTAATGTTACGAGTAAGCCCATTAAAGGAAACCCCATTGATATCTTGAATTCTGCATATATTTCATACGGCATTTCTTGATTATTTCCTAATAAAACAAAGAGTACAATACCCGGAACTACGCCACTGGTTACCATATCCGCTAAAGAATCTAATTGCTTTCCTAATTCACCTGAAACGTTTAAAATCCTAGCAAAAAAACCGTCAAAAAAATCTAAGAAAATACCTAATGCAACAAATAATGCAGTCATTTCAAAATGACCACCTACAGCAAAGATAGTTGCTAATGTTCCACAAAAAAGGTTCCCCAAGGTAACTATATTTGGAATGTGCTTTTTGATACTCATAACTCTTAAATCTTTTGCTAAAATAGTAAAACCTTTTGGGTGATTTTAAATATCACGATTTTTTAAGCATATTTGCCAAATTAATTACTAAAAAAAATCTATGCCTATCATTAAATCCAAATTCTCACCTTCTTTTCTATTAAAAAATGGTCATTTCAGTACCATGTATAGATCTATTTTTATGAAAGAGTCTCATAACTATAATCGAAGAAGAATTACTACTTGGGATAATGATTTTATTGATTTAGATTTTTCAAAAGTTAATTCATCTAAATTGGTAGTACTTATTCATGGTTTAGAAGGAAGCTCAGAATCTAAATATATTTTAGCTGCGGCTTCAGAACTAAATAAAGCTGGCTATGATACAGTTTCATTTAATCTAAGAGGTTGTAGTGGAGAAGACAACTTATTGCTCCCCACCTACCACAGCGGAAAAACAGAAGACTTGGATTTTGTAATTAACTATTTGATTGAAAATTATTACTATGATAAAATAATGGTTGTAGGTTATAGTCTTGGGGGGAATATGACGTTAAAATATTTTGGAGAGTATGTAAAAACTATATCGGATAAGGTTTCTTGTGGAGTAGCTATTTCTGTTCCAGTAGATTTAGCATGTTCAAGTAGAATAATGGGTACCTCCAAAAACAAAATATACATGTATAAATTTTTAAGATCCCTGAGAAAAAAAATCCTCATAAAAAATCAAAAATATCCAGACTATAATTTAGATATTAAGAAACTATTGAAATCTAAAACATTTAAAGAATTTGATGGTTTATACACAGCACCAGTTTCTGGTTTTTCCGGACCTGAAGATTACTGGGAAAAAGCAAGTTCCAAACCCTATTTGACTTCAATTAAAAAACCAGTTTTATTAATTACTTCTTCAGATGACCCATTCTTAGCTAAAGAATGTTATCCAATTAAAGAAGCTGAGAATTCTAATTATTTTTATTTGGAAATAACAAAACATGGTGGTCATGTGGGTTTTATTTCTAATTTGTTTTCTAAAAAAAATAGATGGTTGGAAAACAGAATACTTCAATTTATCAAAGACAATGACTAATTGATACAATATCTACAGAAATGTAAAGTTATTTCAATAATATATTAAGATATTTGTTATGTTAATCTATGAATGAATTGAAAAAAATCTACACATTAGTTTTACTATTTGTTTCTCTTATTGTTAACGCTCAAGCCTTTCGCAATTATTCTAATGAATTTTTGACTATTGGTGTAGACGCAGCTTCACTAGGAATGAGTAAAACTGTTGTAGCTACAACAAATGATGTTAATGCAGGATATTGGAACCCTGCGGGTTTATTACATGTAAAAGATTATCAAGGATCATTGATGTATTCCTCCTATTTTGCTGGTATAGCCAATTATAATTATGCAGCATTTGCCATGCCTATAGATAATAAGAGTGCTCTAGGTATCTCTGTTATACGATTTGGTGTTGATGATATATTAAACACAACACAATTAATTGATAGTCAGGGAAATATAGATTTTAATAGAGTTAGTTTATTTTCAGCAGCTGATTATGCCCTAACATTATCATATGCAAGAAATTTAATTTTAAAAAATGTATATTTTGGAGTAAATGCAAAAGTAGTAAGACGAACTATTGGGGATTTTGCAAGTTCATGGGGAGTTGGTTTAGATGCAGGTATTCAATACATACGTGGAGATTGGAACTTTGGATTAATGGTTAGAGATATTTCTACAACTTTTAATATTTGGGCGATAGATTCTGATGCTTTTGCTACTGTTCAAAATGCAATTCCTGGACAAAACCAAGAATTACCAGAAACCACAGAAATTACGAAACCAAAAGTTCAATTAGGTGTGGCAAGAAAATTTAGATTGGGTCGTTTTTTTAATTTATTATCTGAAGTAGATATTAACATGAGATTTGCCAGAACAAATGACATTATTTCAACTGATATAGCTAGTATAGATCCAGCCTTGGGTTTTCAACTTGATTACGATAACTTTGTTTTTTTAAGAGCAGGGGTTGGTAATTTTCAAAATACAACTGAATTCGATGGAAGTAAAAGTTTGTCTTTACAACCAAACTTGGGTGTTGGCTTTATTTACAATGGTATTCAAATTGATTATGCACTAACCAACATTGGAAGTGTTGGTAATGCATTGTTCTCAAATATTTTTTCTGTAAAAATAGATTACAGTTTTTTTAGACAATAACTTATGAAACAAACTTTCCTTTTTATTTTTATATTTTTTGTTTCAATCCAACATAATTTTTCACAAAAATTAGTTTTATCAGATCAATCAGAAATAAGTATTATTACAGCTGGTCCTGGAGATGTTTTATATGAAGCATTTGGCCATAGTGCCATAAGAGTTAAAGACGCTACTTTAAATCTTGACATTATTTTTAACTATGGTTTATTTGATTTTAATCAACCCAATTTTTATGTAAACTTTGTAAAAGGCAGATTATTATACAGACTTGGAAAACAGTCATTTAGAAGATTCATAACCAGTTATGATTATCAACAAAGATGGGTGAAAAACCAAGTTCTAAATTTATCATTAGTTGATAGGGTAAAGATATTTGAGTATTTGAATGAAAATTCACTGCCTGAGAATGCTGAGTATCTTTATGATCCTTATTTTAATAATTGTGCCACCAAACTTAGAGATATTGCAAAAGAAATTCTTGGTAATAAGATTCAATTTCCTAGCTCATTTTCTGATAAAAATTTCACTTTGAGACAATTAATGAATCAAGAGCTTCCATGGAATACTTGGGGTAGTTTTGGAATAAATTTAGCTCTAGGAAATACTTTAGATAAAGAAATAATTGCAGACAATTATATGTATTTACCTGATTATGTTCACAAAGCATTTCAAAATGCCACCATAACTAAAAATAAAATAACTACACCTCTAGTTCTTGAAGAAAGTCAACTATTAAGATATCCTGAGAAACAAATTAAAATTCAATGGTACAACCCATTTTTTGTTTTTTCTTTACTATTACTTCTAACTATTGTAGTAACTTATAGAGACCAAAAAAGAAATATTAGATCCAAGTGGTTAGATTTTACTTTATTTTTTGTGACTGGAGTTTTAGGTATTATCATCTGTTTTTTATGGTTTTTCACAGACCATTACACTGCGCCAAACAATTTTAATTTGTTATGGGCTTTTGTATTGAATTTTTTGGTTGCTTTTACACTTTTAAAAAACAGTTTACCATCTTGGATTTCCAATTACCTATTATTCTACTTATTCTTGCTTTTTGGAGCAATTGTCACCTCTTTTATAGGTCTCCAACAATTCTCTAATGCAGCTTTTCCTATTATAGCTATGTTATTTTTGAGAACTTTTTATATCTATAGATTATTGACCTTTAAAAAATAAAACAGTAGTAATTGTCCTTATAATGATTTTAAAATCTAGAAGTATGCATTGTTCTTTGATATAAAACAAATCATACCTTAATTTTTTTTCTTGTTCCTCTAACGTTCCTGCATAAGGAAATTTAACTTGTGCCCATCCAGTAAGACCGGGTTTTACAACGTGTCTAATTGCATAAAAAGGTACTTTCTCCTCTAAATCTTTTACAAATTTTGGTCTCTCTGGTCTTGGGCCTATGATGCTCATATCACCTTTAAGAATATTAAAAAACTGAGGTACTTCATCTAGTCTAGTTTTTCTTAAAAATTTTCCAAACTTGGTGATTCTTGTATCATTTTTTTGAGCGTATACAGCTCCTGAAGATTCCGCGTTAACTACCATAGATCGTAACTTAAAAATAGTAAAGTTTTCACCATTTTTACCAACTCTTGTTTGATTATAAAACAAAGGGCCTTTGTTCATGAAAACATTTAAAATAAAAATGAATGGAAGTAGTATTAGAAAAAGTAATAACCCAGTTAAAGAGATTACAATATCTAAAAAACGATGAAATAGTTTATAAAACCTCTTATTGCTATTACAGCTAAAATTCATGTTTTTATAAAAGTTGAAATCTAAATAATCTTTAGGAACACTGGCTGTAATTTCTTCATAAAAACTCTCTGAACTCTTTATATTAATACCTTCTTCAAATAATAAAATTAAATCTCTATTAATTTTTTTAATAATTTCAGTGCTAAAACCGCTCGTATTAATTATGACTTCCTTGATATTATTTGATCTTACTATTTCATATATATTGGCTTCGTTGATATTAACAAAATTTTCGAAATTAGGATTTTTATTATTTGATAAGTATTTTCCTACATTATGATGATGATCATCCTTTGTTAATTCTAGTAATTCATTTATAGTTGATGAATGACTAATGATTAGTATTTCTTTAAAAAATTTTGGAGAAAATAACAACGATATATATGCCAATCTCCAACATAATACGGGTAGTATTAATAATAGAAATAGATAAATTATTTGCATTCTGTTTTCTGGTAGTGAAGGTGAATAGAAAGGTGTTAAAACAAAAACAAATGTTGTTATAAGTGAGGCTAAAAATAAATTTTTAATTATTTTGTATCTACTTGCAGATATCTTTAAATCATACAATTGGAAAACCTCTCCAAAAAAAAGAAAATAGAAGCCTAGCAAAGCAAGCCAACTAATAATTGAGGAATTGTAAGAATCTATGTAAGAGAAACTAGTGTAATCTGAGGCTAAAAATACGCCTGTGATAATTAAAGTGATATCAAGAAGTCGCAAAAGTAGCTTCCTCTCGGATATATCAATATACGATGAGTTATTATTCATAACGTTAACTAGGGAATTAAGGTTATTAAGGGGAAAATAATATGTTATTTCAAATATATGATTTTTTTATTGTTTATGAGTTATTAACTGTATTTTTTTAATCCTCTGAAAGCCCAAACAATCATTAGATATGTAGAAATTATAATATTTAAATTCTCTACTTCTCTGTAAAAAAGCCATTGTGGTTTTAACAACTTTTTTTTATTTCTTGAATGAGAATTATTTCTTATTCTATAAATAGCTAAAGTTTCTCTGATGCCTTTTGCATATTTAATTTTTTTTAAATACTTCAACCATAGCCCCATATCTTGTCTATACATTACCTCTGGCATAAACTCTTTTCCTAACTTTTCTATATCTACAAAGGCAGTTAAACAACTTATAGAATTTGTTTTCAAAATATCCATGTAAGTAACTTTGTTTGGCACAATAAAATCTTTGTACTGTTCTTTTAGAGTAATTTCATTACATCTTTTATAAGATGAAAAGACAAAACCCTCGGAATTAGAAACAAATTTGATTGATTTTGTCAAAAAATTTGGCATCCATAAATCATCACTATCCAAAAAAGCTAGATATTTACCTTTCGCATATTTGATTGAATTATTTCTTGCAATAGCTGGGCCTGAGTTATTAATTGAAAAGTATTTAACTCTAGGATCATTATTTGATATTTCTTTAATAATTTCTAAAGAATGATCAGTTGATCCGTCATCAGTAATTAACATTTCCCAATGAATATAGGTCTGAGCTTGAACACTAGCTATAGTTTCTTCAATAAATTTCGAAGAATTATAGGAAGGTGTTATTATTGATACAAGGGGTAAATTCATTAATATTTATTTTAAGTAATATAAGATTCTATTATCTGAGGTTTACCAGATTTTTTTCCTTCAATTAAAGAAACTTCCTCAAAATATATTTTAAAATTATTGTTATTTATAATTTTTTGAAGTTTTAGTTTACTATTCTTTAAAACTTCTTTTGTGAAATTATCATCTGGGATAAATTGTACTGTCATACTTTTTCTATTTTTTTGAATTATTTTAAATTGCTTAATCTCAGGAATGTATTCAAAAATACCAGTAAAAGAATGGACTATTAATTTTCTATTATCAGGTAAAATAACAACATCTGTATTTCTGCCAATTACTTTTTCTATTAGTGGAAAGTTAAACTTTCTATTTATTGGATATTTCTCTTTTGGTAACATGATTGCTAAATCTCCCAATTTATAACGAATTAAGGGCATATGTTTGTTCTCTAATCTGGTTACAACTACATTTCCTATTTCCCCCTCTTTTACTGGATTATTATTATCATCTAGTAGTTCCAGATAAACTTGTGGTGTATATAAATACATATAATCAAGATCAGCCTGAAAGCCTATTTGAAAACCTTCTGATGAACCGTATGTTTCATGAATTTTACACCCAAAAGCTTTTTGTATATTTTTCTTATAGTGGTCAAATAATTTATCCCCTAAACCTATGACTGTCTTTAATTTTAAATTAATATTATTTTCAATTATATATTCAGCAATGATATTAAGAGAAGAAGGATACCCCACTAAGGTATATTTGTTATTTTTTGATAGTCTGGAACAAATTTTTTTAAGATCATCTGTACTAAGGGTAAAAGCAGAGACATAATGTACTCCAAAAAAAAGATCTTTCATTTTTTTTAATCTTGATCTCTTTGGTGAAATACCAGTTTGTAGAATTGGATTCCCTAATTTATATCCACATAATTCCCACAAATGAATTGAAAGTGATTGTATAGACATTAAATCTGATTTATTCATAGAAACCCATGTATTAACTCCTGTAGAACCACTACTGTATATTCTAGATACATGCTGGTTATTGTTTATCTGTAAAGATTTTGGATTTGATCTTAAATCATCTTTGGTTAAAATTGGAAATGATTTAATAATTTCATCCGCTTTTTTATTTAAATCGATTTTAATCCCTTTGTATTTTGATATATGTTTTTGAGCATACAAAAGTTGATTTTTTAATTGTTTCTCTTGATGGCTAATTAATTCTAATTCAGATAAACTATCAAAACTTCGCCAAAAATTTAAACTTTTTATAAAGTTAGATTTAAGGATTAAATCCCCTATTGGTAAAGCTATTTTTTCTAATAAAAAATTATTCATGATTATTTAATAATTTTAACCATTGTCTTCTAACTACACTCCAATCAAAATTTTCAACTTTACATCTAGCCATTTTTGCAAATGAACTTTTATTTTCTTCTATTATTTCAACAATTTTTTTTACCATTAATATTGGTTGTTCTTTATCTACCAATACCCCATCTTTATTATCATCTATTAAATAAGGCAATCCACCTACATTTGTTGAAACTACTGGTAAACCCAATGCCATTGCCTCGATTACGCTTATCGGTGTATTGTCTACATTAGTTGTATTAATGAATATATCAAACTCTTCAGATTTTTTATGCCATTCGCTTTTTGATAATACTCCTGTTATTTCAACACTATCGTGTAATTCATATCTATCAATAAGTTGCTGAACATCATTTAATGTACCGTCTTTATTTGGACCAACCATACATAAGACCGCTTTGGAATAGGTTTTTTTTAATTCTTTCAACACTTCAATGGCCATTGTAGGATTATATATTTTAGCGAATGATCTTACATACAGTAATTTAGGTAGCAACCTCAGTCTATTCTTAAAATTGTATTTAATTATGGGAATCACATTTGGAATTAATAGTGTAGTATATCCTTTTATTTCGAATTCATGTTTCAAATAACCTGAAGGTGCTATATTTTGAAATGAGTTATTAAAAATTAGAGATGATAATGTTGGATTATGATGTAAACGATAAGGTAAATTTCCACCGTGGAGTATGGGTAAATATTTTAGTCTAAACAGTCTGCATAACTGAGAGGTTAGTAGGGCATAATAAAAGTTAGAGGTACTATAGGTATCTATTAATACATAATTAACTTTAGTCCTGTAGTGAAAAACAGCGAAACACATCTCTAACAACCTCAGTATTTTGTTAGATATCGAAGAACTCTTATAAATTGTAAACCCCTCTAATTTTAACAAACTACTCAAAACATCCATAGAGGTAACATAATTTGTTTTCTCAACTAAGTTATTACCTATGTATAAAATATTACTCTTTTTCATATGTAATATTTATTAAACTTAATCCGTAGATAAACCCAGGAAAAGCAATACGCATGGCAGAATGATTAATGGTTAAAAACCATAATATATAAAAAGCAGTTGTAAAAGCTCTATTATAATTATCCCCGTTCCAAAAATTGAGTAAAGGAAGGCCCAAAAGAAGTAATAATATGATAAAGCCAATAATCCCATGTTCTTCTATTAATCTACCCACTTCATTGTGAGAGGCTGCTGTAACATGACCAATAGTTCCTTGTCTTTTGTATTTGCCATTTCCTACTCCAATACCTAAAGGATTTTCTACAAAACTAGCTATTTGCTCATTTAAAATAGCTACTCTCCCAGAGGTGATGTCCTTCTTTTGATCTCCTTTAGTATTTTTTCCAGCAAATCTGTTGTCTAACATTCCACCTGTAATGTTAGAAGTATAGAGCCAAACACTAACAATAAAAATTGCTGTTAATCCAGCGTAGGAAATAAATGTCCCTAATGACAACTTTTTGAATAGTGAATAAAAAATAACAAAAGAAATAATAGCTACAATTCCTGTTATTAAACCCCCTCTAGAAAAAGTTAACAAAGCTCTATATACAAAATAGAGTAAAACAAATACATCTAGTAATAAATACCCAGTAATTCGTTTATTTAATAAAATTAATACTGAAATTATAAAAATTCCTAAACCTAAAATTGTTGATACTTGATTAGGACCAAAACCCCCTGAAGTTTGAAAATTAGCTGCACTAGCAAAAACAATTTCTCTTAAATCAGGAGTTTTAAAATAGAGATAAGTTACCATTGAAAATAGAGGGAGTAACATAAAAAATAATGCATTCATCAAATTTTCTTTTGTAATATTTCTCTTATAAAAATATAATCCTGAAATCCCTAAAACAAAAGGGCCGCTTAAATTAAAGGCAATTGCTTTTCTTATGTATTCTCCCTCAGGAACTCTAGTAAAAGCTATTCCTAACAGCAAAAGGAGTAGATAAAAAGCTAAAGTAACAGAGAACTTTTGTTTGAATTTACCAACAAAAACACCTATAATTAAAAATAAGATAACACTATACTTCCCTGTCTCATATAATATCATAGCCTTTGACATTCTTATAAATACTTCTGCAGCACTTATATAAGCAGCAAATAGGAAGGCTTCTTCATTTCTATTATTTTTAAAAATGATATCTAAAATAAAAAAACCAATAATTAACAACCATACTATTTTTAAAATAGTAGACCCCCTTAATAAAGAAGATCCATATCCTAAAAAAATATGTATCGCTATAAATATTAACTTATTATTTAAAATAAACTTTATCAAATCTTTTATTTCTTAATTTCAAATATTTCATTTTTAATTCGATGCTTATAATACTTATATGTGAATTTCTCAGCCAATTCAAAATTATATTTTTTAATTTTTTCTTTTTCATTGTCTTTTAATTTGATGGCTAATTGCATGTTTTTTATGATTTCTTTTGATGTTATTGGTTTTATCAGAAATCCATTGATTCCATCTTTTATATATTGCGAAATACAAGAAACATCTGAAACGATTGGTATACATCCATAATTCATAGCTTCTCCAATAACTTTAGGAAAACCTTCACTCTTAGAAGGAAGAATGATAAAATCACACTTGGAATAAATAGAACTGATTGCATCCTTTTCTAAAAACCCATGAAAAATAATAGTGGAGTTAATATATTTAGCAATCTTCTCAAACTCAAATCTATCAGGTCCATCTCCAACAAAATGAAACGTTATATTGTTTTTGAAATTTAAATCATTTATTGCTTTTAAAATTTTATCAACACCTTTATGTTTGTTTAATGCTCCAACAAAACAAAAATCTGGTGTTTTTTTTAATTTCTTAGGAGCTAGTAAATTATAACCAAGCTTTCTGTCATTTTCATCTAAACACGGATTTTCAAACGAAATTATATTGTTTCTCTCATTTTTCCAGAAACCATTTACAGTAATCTTAGTGTTTTTTGATGTGAAATTTTGCAACCATTTCTTTTGAAGTTTATTTCCAAATGGCATTTTTTCATCTTTCCAATTTCCAGCATATTTTATCCAGTATTTCGAATTGTAAAATAAGCTCAAAAAAGGCAAAACATAGATGCCCATACCGGTAGGTGCTCTAAACTGTACTTTATCAACTTTTTTTATGGTTTTATATATTTTATAGAGGTTTATGGGTGCCCTAAATAGGATCGACATTTTTTTAAATCCAGCCCCACCCGAAGCAGAAATCGGAACAAAAATAATTTTATTGGAATTGTAAGGCAAAGCACTTCCAGGAGATTTGCAGTTATGCAATGGAGCAATATGATAAATTACATCACAAATTTGCACTAAGTTGTTTAGCTCTTTTATCGTAGGACCCCAACCAACAATTGTATTGTTTTTACTTAAATAGTGTTCGGTATGTGATATGATTGCTAGCTTCAACTATTTAATATCTTTATATATTGATTAATAATTTTATCCCATGTAAAATTATGAGACCAGGAGATTGCATTATTAGAATAGTCGGGATAAGAATTTAATATCGTTTGAACAGCATTTTTTATAGCTTTCGGGTTGTTATTATCCACTACTATTCCAGAACTATAATTATCAATTGCATCTTCAATACCACATTTACTTGCGCCAATAGAAGGGATGCCTAGAGCATTTGCTTCTAATAAGGCAATACCAAAACCTTCTACATCACCATTCTTTAAGTTTTCACTCAACATCACAAATATGTCACTTGTTTTTAAAAGTTGTTGTTTTTTATTTTGTGATACAATTCCATAAAATATGATGTTTTTTTCTACATTTAACTGACGAGCTACTTCCAAGAACAATTTCTTTTCAGTAGGAGTCCCAACAATACGATACCTAATAGATGGATATGATTTTATCAGTACAGGCAATGCTTTGATCACATTTAGTTGCCCTTTTCTTTTAGTTACATTTCCAACCGTAATCAACTTTGGGTACCCTTTATCACTATAAGAAAATACATCAACTTTATCATCTTCAATCTCAAATCCATTTGGAATGACCTTAATTGGCACTTGAACTTCTTTATCAACAAAGCTTTTTGTAAAGTTAGAAACTGCTATAATTTTCTTAAACCTTTGTAATGAAAAATTTGTCAATCCCTTTAAAAAAGGATTCTGTAAGTTTACTTCAGTGCCATGAATTACTGCAATGTATTTTTTATTCTTAAACAAAAAAGAAGAAAAAGCAACTGACCATAAGGAGAATTTTCCTGAAGCTATAATAATCTCATTTTTAAGAATGTGTTTTAAAACAGCAACAATACGTGTTAGGTACATAAAGGACCGAAACCGTGTGATTCTCACTCTCTCTACAAAAAATTCATATGAAGCGTCAAAAGTTTTTTCTTGCTGAATATCCTCTATACGTTGATCCGTTATAACCTGTATCTTAAAACCTCTTTTTTGTAGTGAACTGGCTAGATGAAAAGCATGATTTCCTATACCACCCGGTTCTGGAGGGAATTCTGATGCTATTAGAAGAATTTTTTTTTGGACAGGCATGTTAAAACTTTTTGAGTTTTAAAAATAAATGATAAAAATAGCCGTTTAAGCTTAATTTCTCTTCCCAGAATTTCCTATTTATTTTTGCTATTTTATTAATTCTTTCAGAGCTCATTTTTGAGTTATAATCATAGAGTTGTTTAGAAATCTTGGATAAATCATCTTTTTCAATCCAAACAACATGATGCCTCCATTCTGAATGAATATTTAAGGGTAGTAAACAATCTGTATTTACAAATAACGGAATACGACCCATTGCCAATGTCTCATAAATCCGAGCAGAAAAATTCCCACCTCCTCGAACACAAACTATGTATTGTGAGTTTTTTATATTATTGTAAAACTCCATTAATGTCTTTGCTCTTTCCTGATTTGTCTTTACACCAGCTCTATATTTTTTGCGTTCAATAAAATTATCTGAAATCTTAGGTGACTTCTTTAACAAGTGTAATATTTTACCTCTTAAAAAACTACTTGACATAATATTTTGAGGTAATTCATTCCTTAAGTTTAAATAGTAAAGAATATTTTTCAAAATAACTCTAGTGATATCAACAATAGCAGTACCATACGTAAAATTTGACTGTCCACAAAAGCCTACTATTGGTTTTTCTGAATAAGTTATAGGTGTTACTTCTGAGGAGGAATAATACTTTTTTTGGGGATCTTCAATAAATACAGGAATTCCTATATGATTTTCAGATAATTTACTTCTGTAGTCATTTTCTCTCAAAACGAACAAATTTGAGTATTCTGGTGTTTTGACACCAAAATCTCCACATGTATATGAAATTATAGTTTTATTTGAATACGATTCGATAAATCTGGAAACCTTTTTGAATAAATGATTTTTTCTGTAATAGTTCCATGTCATCGGAATAATAACAAATTCAGCGTATTGAATATCATTAACGAAACAAAATATTTTTTCGGAAACACCATATTGGCTTATTCTTTCCTCATCTGTATAGTCCTGGCCTTTTATAAAAGGTTTTAATAATGGAAATAGTGAAGATCTAGAATTCTTAAATAAGAGCTCTTTAGGATAATATAATTTATACATTGATTTTTCTAAAATATTCAATAGTCTTAAGTAAACCCTCTTCTAATTGTACATGAGGTTTCCAATCTAGTTGATTTTTGGCAATTGTGATATCTGGTTTCCTTTGTGAAGGATCATCTTTAGGTAAAGATTTGAATGTTATTTTAGATTTACTATTGGTTAATTCAATTACTTTATTTGCAAGCTGTAAAATTGAAAATTCATTTGGATTACCAATATTAATTGGACCTGTGACTTCAGATGAAGTCTTCATAAAGCGGACCATTCCTTCTATTAAATCATCTACATAACAAAAGCTTCTGGTTTGTTGGCCATCACCAAATATAGTGATATCTATATTATTTAGAGCTTGAACTATAAAATTACTAACAACTCTACCGTCATTTGGATGCATATTGGGTCCGTAGGTATTAAAGATACGCATGACTTTAATTTCTAATTTATGTTGTCTTAAATAATCAAAAAATAAAGTCTCAGCAGCTCTTTTTCCTTCATCATAACAAGATCTTATTCCAATTGGATTTACATTACCCCAGTAGTTTTCTTTCTGGGGATGTACATCTGGATCTCCATAAACTTCACTTGTAGAAGCTTGCAAAATTTTAATTCCTAGTCTTTTTGCTAAACCTAACATATTAATTGCCCCATGAACACTAGTCTTTGTTGTTTGAACAGGATCATTTTGATAGTGAATGGGACTAGCTGGACATGCAAGGTTGTATATTTCATCAACCTCTAAATAAAGTGGAAATGTAATATCGTGTCTAATTACTTCGAAATATGGATTAGATAATAATGGTAAAATATTAGTTTTATTTCCAGTATAAAAGTTATCAACACAAATAACTTCGTTTCTTTCAGCCAATAGTTTTTTACATAAATGAGAGCCTAAAAAACCAGCTCCACCAGTTACTAAAATTCTTTTCATGATCTAATTATTTTTATAAGTGCTCCTTGTTTTAATTTTAAACTCGCTTTGTTCCATGATTGCATGACTTGTATTAGTATTAGAGGCCAAATCAAAAAAAGAGATAGATAGGCTAACAAAATCAAATTCTTATTGCCTTTATATTTGTAAGCTAGGATAGATGGAGGTACAGAACGAATGAGAGAATAAATTGTCATTTTTGTTCCATAATACTTTCTAAATTGATAAACAACACTTGGAATAGGTCTTGGCGAAAACCATTTTTTGGGACGAAAACCATCCCAAGAACCCATTTGCCTCAGTCCTCCTGAACCAACCTTTAGGTGAAGACGTTTTGAATATGGATTTGAAATATTTACAAACCCGTATAAATAGGCTCTCAAACCATATTCACCATCTCCCATTCTCTGTTTCTCATATTGTCTATCAAACAAGCCTATGGCTTTAAAAACTTTTCTTTTTATTAATACATTTCCTGTATCTAATTGATTGGAGTGCTTGAAATAAGTATAATTATGAGGTATTTTTGCTCCTACAGTAGATATGGATACACCTGAGGAAATATCTGCATTGAAAAAATCTAAACATTTTAAGTGGTTAGAAATCCAATTAACATCAACTCTGCTGTCATCATCAAATAATAATAAATAATCAGCATCAGATAATTCAACAGCTTTGTTACGTGCCAACCAAAGTGCTTTTTCTTTTTGATTTTCCAATTTAATATCTAGATCGAATGCATTGTAAAATTTGTCTTGATATGGCTCAGATTGATCCATAACAATTACATCAAAGTTTTGATAATCTTGATTTTCTAAATCATTTAAAACATCTCTTAAATATTCATAACGATTAAGAGTTGGTATGATGACACTAACTTTTGGGTCTGTTTTTAATAACTTTGAATCAAAACTATTCCATTCTGAATAGGTAAGAGCATTCTTTGATATTAATGATCTTGAAACTTTGAATGATTTTATAAAACCATTAATTTCTTTAAAAGGATTATTAAGTGTGAGTAACCGAATAATAAACACATAATAATACCAAAATACACTAAAATATTTTTTTACAAAACGGTATTCATCAACTATTGGGATCTCTTCAATAAATTCAATTTTTTTTACATCTCCTACGAAGCCTTTTTCAATAGCTTGAAATGAAAGATCATAATTTATGGCTGTTTTTGAACTATAATTAGTGTCTATGTTTAAATATTTTATTATGTTTTTAGGTATTTCAGAGGCTATGGGATATATGTATTCACCTTTACGATTGGATAGTGTAAAATAATGGGTGGGTTGAAGATATTTAAGAAAGGAGAAAAGCATTTGTTGGTATTTTCTTTTTTAAAAAAAGAAAATAGGGTTTAGGGTTTAGGGTTTAGGGTTTAATTTTTTAATATTATGATAATTACAAACTTAAACATTAATAATCTAATATTTAAACAAAATCGGTGGCTATGCATAATTCATCGATAAAATGCATTATAAGGTGTAAAAATCTATAAATTCTTTTTGTTGTTTTTCTACATTGAATTCTTTTAAGACGCGTTCTATGGCTTGTTTTCTGATTTTCTCTTTATCACTTTCGGGTAAGTTACTAACTTCTACTATTTTGTTAGCCAATAATTTTGGACTGTTTTTTTGTATTACCCAGCCTGTTTTATTGTTTAATACATTTTCTGACAATCCTTCTGCATCGGAAACAATAGGTAAAACACCCATAGATTGGGCTTCTAAAACAGCGTTGCAAAAGCCTTCACTATAGCTGTATTGTATGTATACATCTGAGTCGTATAATTTTTGAATAGTTTCTTGATGCGAAAGTTTACCTTCAAAGATAACAGAATCATTTAAACCATATTCATATACCTCATATTTTAAAGCTTCTAATAAAACACCTTCTCCAATAATATGATATTTAAATTGGATTTCTTTGTCTTTTAATATCTTTAGACTTTTTAAAATATCCGTATAATTTTTAATCCAATGAAGTCTTCCTATAGTACAGATTTTTAAATTTTTACTATTATTAATTTTTGAAATTGATTTGTTTGTTCTTAATGAATCTATGGCAGGAGTTATAATTTGAGAAGGAGTATTTTTATCCAAACCTAATATATTTGCTTTATTTAACAAGTAATTAGATATGGAATGTACTTTATCAACTGACTTCAATAAAAAACTATAACAGTCTTTATGTTTTAGAGGATAGACATCAATATCAAAACCTCTTAAACTTACTGCCATTTTAGCACCTATTGCTTTGGCTATATTTTCTCTTCCAATAGCTTGAGTAGCAAAACCAAAATGTAACCAATCTACATTAGATTCTTGTAATATATGTTGATTTAAAATTAGTTTTTTAAGTATCCTTTTAAAGGATACGTTACGTTTTCTTTCTAAAGAAATAAATTTCAATAGTATAGATAACTTGGTTAATAAAAGTCCTAAAGATTTTAAAAAAAACTCTAAAATAAAAAAAGACCTATATTGAACTTGCTCCTTTACAGTACATAAATCAAAATGCGTATCCTTTGAATTAACAAACAAAACAACTTCGAAACCATTTTTTTGTAATCCTTCTATTTTAGAAATAAAAAATGTCTCTGAATACGCTGGAGTTCTGCTTAAAACTAGTCCTATTTTCATGTTTTATATTTTATATTTTAACAATACTTTATTTCTAAAATTTAACGAGGGTCTTTCTATTAAATAATAGGAAATCAAAGAAGAAAAAATAATACCTATAAATTTTAAAGCCAAAGGTATATTCCACTCATGCAACCATACCTGTTGCCATAGATAGATTGAATAGGAAAGTAACCCTATATAACTGAGTATTTTTGTATTGAGGGCCTTTTTAAAAATAGAAGAATTATATCGAGAAATACTATTAAAAATAATAATTGCTAAGGAAATATTAATAATTGATAACCCAAATAAATTATATATGAATCGTACTTTCAATCCAAAAATTTCTCTAACAAAAACAGAATTTAAAAATTGAATACCTAAGACCAATGAAAATATAATAAATGTTTTATTTTTAAAATAGTTAACAATCTTATTTTTTTGAATAATTTTAAAAGGTGTTAAAGCCATAATACCTCCAATTGCGATGGAATCAACTACCGTTTCAAAAGACCTGTGTATTGAACCAGTCATTACATCTGGATAAAAATCAAATAAAAAAAATGAAGCTCTTAAAACTGGTGAAGTAAAAAAAAGTAACAAAAATATAAAGTTTGCTCTTTTTAACGTGATTTTATTTTTATTAACCATCAAAAATAAAAAGGATACCAATATATAAAATTGTTCTTCTACAGCTAGAGACCACGAATGTCCAACAAACCATTGTTGTGATTCCCACAAAGATCTACTATGATAATTCTCTAAATAAACTGGTGCTCTCCAAAACTGATTCAAATCAAAAATGTCCAACCACCTTAGTAAAATATAAACACAAAATATATAAAAATAAAAGGCAGGAAATGTGCGCATCATTCTCTTAAAGTAAAAAAAAATTAATGAAAACGTACCTTTAATTATATTATTTTTTAAAATACCAACGATCAAATAGGCAGAAATTATAAAGAAAATTCGCACACCTAGATTTGCAATATCTATGTGATGAAAGTAATTTCGAAATGCATGACCAAAAACCACCATCAAAATTGATAGACCTCTTATTCCGTCTAAAGATGGGATTCTATGTATTAAATTCGAACTCATCTCAATTTTAAATAAACTTTTTCTGTTTTCTCAACCTCGTGCTCAATTTTATAAGCGTTATTAATATGTATATTAAATTTGTTGCCAATCTTTTTGTTCTCGGAAGAATCTTGAGACATATATTGTTCTAATTTATTTGATAATTCTTCAATATTACCAGCTTCAAACATATGATTTGGATATTTTTCAAGTTGATCTTTGATGCCCGGTATTTTTGATGCTATTACATTTATTCCACAAGCCATCGCTTCTAATAAAGCTACTGGTGACCCCTCTCCTTTTTCTTTAGTTGGTAGTACAAATAATTCTGATGTATTTAGATAATCATTGATATTTAACACTTTACCAGTGAAATATATTGTTTTATTAAAATTTATTTTTTCAAATTGCTTTATCAACTTTTTACCGTAATCATTTTTATGATCACCTACAATAAATAATTTCCAATTCGTGTGTTTGTTTTGGATTTTATCAAAAGCCTCTAACAAAATTTCAATACCTTTTACTGGAACTAAATTGGCAACACAAATGACAATCCTATCAGTTTCATTTAAATTGTATTTTTTTCTAATATCTACCTTAGGAGTGTAAGGGTAAAACTCCAATGTGTCAACACCTCTTGATATTAAACTAATTTTTTTTGATTGAGGAAAGAATTTATTGATCATGTCTTTATTTTGAACTACAATATGTCTAGCTAAAAAAGACCTAAGTTTCCAACCATTGGCAGAACTCCCTCCCCAATTCATGTTTTTCTTAGTATAAACCCAAGTAATCCCTGACATTTTTGCGGCTAATGGTTCTGAATAATCAGGCGCGTAATGAAAGCTATGGATAATATCTGGTTGAATACTTTTAAGAAATCTCGAAATTTTATATGAATTTAAAATCCCTTTTACATAAGGTTTCATCTTTGTTGTGTATTGAAATACATGCACTTTAACACCACTTTTCTCTACTACCTTAAAAAATGCCCCCCTTTTATGCATGCATAGAATTTCAGAAACAAAAAGTTCTTTATTCAATGAAAGTGCTACTTTTAGCAAAGCTTTACCACTACCTGCTGTGTCAAAATTGGGTATGGTGAAAAGTATTTTTATTTTTTTAGATTTTCGTGCCATTGTTGTAATGAATAAATAGTGAATAAAAACCATTTATGGTCTTTTTTTCCTTCTTGATGCTCTTTCCAAACAGATAGTAAAGTCTTTTCATCAATATCAAATATTTTTATGAAAAAAGGATTAAAAATTCCCTTACTAATTTCGTCTTTCAAATCTTCACGAAGCCATTTTGACAATGGTACTGAGAAACCGCGCTTTTTATTGTCTATGGGAGAATTTGGAACTAATTTTCGTAATAAATTTTTTAGTATAAGTTTTTTTTGAGATTTTTTTAATGACAATTTAGGATGTATTTTCATTGCTGCTTCTATGAATTTTTTCTGAAGAAAAGGGACACGAACTTCTATAGAATTAGCCATACTCATTCGATCTACTTTGGTCAATGTCTTTTGCATCATCCCGTAAAACTCAGCTTTACGCATTTCATGTAAAAACTGATTTTTGGTCAATTTTTCTGAATATTTGTAAAACGGTAAAGTCTTTTCATCAATACCTACGATTGAAGGAAATACTTTTTCAAGTATACTTGTATTAGTTCTTGAGTGCAATCCTTTGTGCGCATCCGATAAAGTATCAGAAAGAATACATGAATTCATATGTTTATTTTTGAACAATAATTTATCCAAACCATAAGCTAAATATCGCAGTTTGTGAGGTAGCCAAGTAAAATTCAAATTTTTATAGACAGAATGAAATCGTTCATATCCAAAAAACAACTCATCCCCACCGTCACCTGATAACATTACAGTAAACGATTTAGAAGCATTCTTTGTTAATTCATAGGTAGGAATTATAGAATAATCTGCAAATGGTTCCTGTAAGTTTGACATACACTCATTTAGAATTTTATTGGCGTCTGAAGCAAACATCTTCTCAAGTAATATGTCAACTCCAATTAGAGAAGCGTATGTTTTTGCATCTTCAGATTCATCGTGTACTTTACTGTCACTACCAATTGTAAAAGCTTTTAAATCTTGTTTGTTGGCTTTTGCATAAGAGGTAACCAGTGGTGAATCAATCCCACCTGATAGAAATGTACCCAGAGGTACATCTGCTTCTAATTGATCTTTGACACTTTCTTTGAGTTTACTATCCAAAAATTGCAAGGCTTCCTCCTTATCACATATTAAATCTTCTTCAGAAAGCGTGGGAAATTCCCAATAAGTGTATTTAGAAAGTTTTCCTTTTGAATCTATGTTAACACATTCCCCTGGATATACTTGAAATGTATCTTCTAAGATCCCATAAGGTGCTGGTATATAATGCATTTTTAAATAAGTTCTTAAGACTTCCTGATCTATCACATTATTAATAGAATTTTTATGTTTGGCAACCTGATCGTAACGACTACCAAAAACTATATTGCCTTTGTTATATGAGTAAAATAAAGGTTTGATACCCGCAAAGTCACGAATCAGAGAAATAGATGTATCTACAAGATCATACAAAGCTATAGCAAACATACCTTCAATAACATCCAAAGTATTTTTAATACCAAAACACTCAAAATAATTCACCAATACTTCAGAATCACTGTCACTTTTGAATGTGTAGCCTTTAGATAATAATTCCTGTTTTAGTGAAATAAAATTATAAATCTCTCCATTAAAAACCATCGCAAATTTTTGGTGCATCGAAAGCATGGGTTGGTTTCCATTTTCAGAAATATCCATAATAGACAAACGCCTAAACCCTAGTTGTACAAATTTAGAATCCGTCCAGTAACCTGACATGTCAGGACCTCGGCTTGTGTTTAAATCGTTGGCCTTAAGAAATTGTTCTTTCTTTGACAGTAGAGTGTTTGGAAAATATTCTCCGTAAATACCACACATAATTATAAGTTTTTAAAAAATAAGGACAATGTCAATAATGTACTCACTGAGTGAGAATAATGAACTTGTTCTTCTTTATAAAACAAGTTTAGATAATCTTTGATCAAATCAATATCAACGTGATGTGTCATCTCATTTGATTGTAAGTAATCAAATAATGTGTTTTTATCATCAGCTTCTAAAAATTGAAGTTCCCAATTACGTTGCACAAACTTTTTCCCTAATAGAATTTTAAATTCACGATTCAATTTGTCAATGATTCTACAGGGCAATCGTAGATGAGTTTTTGCCAAATGATGATTAAATAGATTAAATGGTTTTACATCCTGCCATACAATTTTTGCAATAGCTCGATGGGTTCTTTTAATATATTCTATTTGAATCTGCCTGTCATTCAGAAGTGATTCTGGAACTTCACATATAAACTGACACATACGATCGTCGTAATATGGTAGATATATTTCTTTGTTCCTAGCAAAGACTGTCAAGTTAATGGATGTCCATCTTGGCGCCCAATACATCGATTTAAAGGCACGTATTTTGGCATTGGAGTTAACTATATTAATTCTAGACAATAAAGTTAGTATTCTTCTATCGAGATAGTCTTCAAATCCACCCTCTAGTTTCCAATTTTCCCATAAGGATGTTGCTAACTCAAGCCCACCTTTTTTGATGACTTTCTTTTTAATCAAGGGAAGTATTTCCTTATCAGAATAATTTTGTTGTAAATTTTCAGAGTCAAACAAAACATCTCCCCAATGCCCTAATGAAAAAACATCGCCTAATTTTTCAATATCATCAATCACTGCCATTTGTCTTGGATGCGTGAATTCTGAATAACACTTATTAATTGTTGCTAATTCATTTATTTTATTCCATAGATAGGATTTTGATATTGTAAATTCTTGAAATGGAAAATCACATTTTTCTGCGATTTTTTTTGATATTCCTGCTTCATTATATCCATTTTCAAAGGAGTAACTATAAGACTTTACAGCAACACCTAACTTATGCAAAGCCACAGCCTGGCTTCGGCTGTCCAATCCTCCTGAAATAGGTAAAATAACCTTTTTATCGTTACATTGCTCTTTGACAATTTCTTCAAACAATTCACTAAAATTGGTAGTAGCTTCTTTTAAATTAATTTGTTTGGGTTTATAATACCATTCAAACCACGGTTTTGACGAAATCAAATATCCGGCATCATCAATTTTATTAATACTAGCAGGAGGCAATACTTTTATATTTTTCCAATACGTATCTGTGTCCAAGAAAAAACCCAGAGCACTAAATATACAAATCGCTTTATAATCTAACTCATGAGGTTGATCTTTCACGTTTATGAAAGTTTGTACTATAGGGATAATGGGGGTTTTAATTGTTTTCATAGACTTTTTTATAAAGTGAAATCATACCATCCACCATTTGTTTACTTGTATGCTGAGTAGTTGCTTTTATATAAGCAGCGTTCACTAATTGTAAAATATCTATTTCTTGTAATTCAGAAAAGATTGAAATTTTATCAGCTAAGGCTTTAGGGTTTCTAGTTGGTACCAAAAAACCAGTCTCGCCATCCACTATCAATTCTGACATACCACCACAATCTGTTGAAAGAACTGGTAGTTTAGACAACATGGCCTCTATACAAACATTGGCAATGCCTTCTTCAACTGAAGGCAATA
>Ga0209223_10001230_pt1 | contig 28361 bp, 24 predicted proteins | sample COG_06_FD_184750 | JGI IMG/M metagenome (GOLD analysis project Ga0209223, IMG submission 184750) | Pelagic Microbial community sample from North Sea - COGITO 998_met_06 (SPAdes) (version 2) | ecosystem: Environmental > Aquatic > Marine > Neritic zone/Coastal water | place: Helgoland, sampling...
TGACCTGAGAGCATTAACTCAACTAACATAATTTTAAAGTCCTTGTCGTATCTTTTTGTTTTACTCATAATTCAAATATATTCATTTATGAGCCGTTTTAACTGTAACTATAAAAGTAGGCATTCCAAAGCAACGATTTTCACACTGGAAGGAGTATCACAATATATTACCAAAGATGCTCTACAATCCACTTTACAGGAAATTGGGGAACTCACAAAAAACAGTGATACCACTTTTTTTATGTCCTATGTAGACAAACGATTAAAAGATGCACCGAAGGATTGTTTTGGAAAAGGTTACCGGAATGCCGAGAAAAAAGCAAAAACGGTTCAATACCTATCTGCAAAAGTTGGTGAACCATGGATCTCTTTATACTCCCAAGAAGACATAAAAGAATTATTGGATGAATTTGGATTTACTCTTATAGAAAATAAATGTTTAAAAAATTTAAATTCCGTGTATTTTGGACCCCTTGGAAGAAAACTTCCCGAAAATGAAATTTTCAATTTAGAGCATTTTGCAGTGGCTAAAAAAAAGCAATCATAAATATTTCTACTAATATGAAAGATTTTTTAACCAAGGTATTTGCTCTCTCTTAGATGGATGCTCAAATATTTTCTAAAGCATTTGAGAAAAACCAATTTAGAAAAGGATCTATTTTTAATATTCAACTGCTACAATCGTGCTTAACAACCAAAAAGTATACAAGTTTGGTTTTAAAAATCCTCAAATACAGTTTTTAGAACAATAAAAAAATGGTTCTTCTATGGATCTATACTAATATATAACATCAACTACTGGTTGAATTTGATTACCTTTAGGATCTGTTTTAAACCGTCTTTCAATTACATGAAGTTAATTACATCAAGAAAAGATATTTCTACTTTAGTTCATGCCTTCTATGGTAAAGTTAGAAATAACAACACCCTAGGGCCTATTTTCAATAGTCATATTAAAGAAAATGATTGGCCTATACACCTTGATAAATTGACTGATTTTTGGGAAACAAATCTATTCGGAATTCCTAAATTTAAAGGGAGTCCTTCTCAAAAACATGCTAAAGTGGATGCTCATATGAATCACACCATCTCCCCTGGTCATTTTGATACCTGGCTTGGCTTGTGGTTTGAGACAATTGATGAATTGTTTGAAGGAGAATTAGCAAATAAAGCAAAGCAATCAGCTACTAAGATGGCTACGGGTCAGTTTTTAACTATCTGGAACAATCGTCCAGATCACTTAAAAGCATAAATAATTAGTAACATGATGTTTGGCTGCTTTTTAACAAGTTAATACTTCTCAAAAGCTAAAAAAACAGTATCTTGAAACTGCTTAAAATAGTATTTTTTAGACAGTTTTACACATGAGCAAAAGACCCTTTATAAAATTAAAATTAGATAGAACAGATATCTTTTTAGAAGTCCTCGGTTGGTTGTCCATTTGTGTTATATGGATAATGATTTTTATGAATTATTCGGATTTACCAGAAACCATTCCTACGCATTTTGACGCCAAAGGAAAAGCAGATAGTTTTGGATCTAAAAATAATACAATCAATATTCAGTTTGTTTTGACCTTACTTTTTATAGGAATGACAATGCTCACTAGTTTTCCTCACAGACTTAATTATTGGGTTCAAATAACAAAAGAAAATGCAAAAAGACAATATCAATTGGCTACTAAGTTAATTCGAGTTTTAAAACTTATGGTTTCAATTGTGTTTGGCCTGTTGTTTTATCAAACTATTGAAAATAGTTATGGAAATGCGAGTGGTCTAGGATTGTGGTTTTTTCCTGTTACGATATCACTTTTTTTATTCCCGATACTATTTTATTTATATAAATCCTCCAAAGAAAAATAATGACTATGAAAGCAAATATAAATTTAGCAGTATTGATTGATGGCGATAATATTCCCTCTGCTTATGTAAAAGAAATGATGGAAGAAATTGCCAATTATGGAAACCCAACGATTAAAAGAATTTATGGAGATTGGACAAAACCCAATCTCAGCAAATGGAAAAATCTATTATTAGAAAATGCCATTACTCCTATCCAACAATATGGATATACAACAGGAAAAAACGCAACGGATTCAGCAATGATTATTGATGCTATGGATATATTATATAGTGGTAAAGTAAACGGTTTCTGTCTCGTGTCAAGTGATAGTGATTTTACAAGACTCGCAACACGACTCAGAGAAGCTGGAATGCAGGTCATTGGAATTGGAGAAAAGAAAACACCAAATCCTTTTATTGTTGCTTGTGATCGATTTATTTATATTGAAATTCTAAAAAATCAACCTGAAAAGAAAAATAATAATTCTGTTGAGACAGATAAACCATTGGTAGATGCTATTACGCGAAAAGAAATCAAACTCATTTCAAATACAATCTCCACGCTGTCAGATGATGATGGTTGGGCATTTTTAGGAGATGTAGGAAGTTTGCTTCAGAAAAAACAACCTAATTTTGATTCAAGAAATTATGGGTTTGATAAGCTTACCCCTCTAGTAAAATCTATTGGAAGCTTTGATTTAGAACAACGTGAAAATTCAAAAAGCAAACACAAATTAATTTTTGTTAAAAACAAGGAAAAACAAAAAACGAAGAGATAACTTTGCAATAGCCACAAAAATATTTTAAATTAGATTATGGAAAATAAATTAACTCAAATGAAATGCTTGGATGTTTTTGTTTCTGAACTGGACTCCAAAAAATATGAAAAAGTAAAAGATAAAATTTCTGCTTCTGATTCATCAGTTACTCCCTTAGCGAGTTGGGATATTTTTTATGACTCCTATGCTGAAAAAAGAAAAGATTTAAAAGTTAATTATGACATTAGAATTGTAGCCGAATTTGCTGAAAAATTTGGATGGAAAAACAATCTTGATCATATTTTCGAAGCCAATGATTTTGAGGCCTTGGTAATTACCAATAGTAATCAAGAAATTTTATGGGTGAATCAAGGATTTACTCATATGACAGGTTTCCCTAAAAACTTTGCATTAAACAAAAAACCATCTTTTTTGCAAGGACCAGACACTTTAGAAGAATCTAAAACTTCTTTTAAAGAAAAAATAAAAAGCAACAAACCCTTCACTCATTCGATTATCAATCATAAAAAAGATCAGTCAGCTTATGAATGTGAAGTGAAAATTTTCCCTCTGTATACTACCAAAACAACCCATTATATTGCTTTGGAAAGAAAAATCATCTAAACGGATACGGAATATTTTATAAATTGAAACGTAGAAAATTCATAAAAAAAAGCATCATAGCTTCTGTTGGAGCTATAATCTCAACCGCACTTTATAGCATAAAAATTGAACCTTTTTGGCTTGAGCTTGTGGAGCAAAAAATGCCCATTAAAAACTTACCAAAACATCTTGTTGGTAAAAAACTAATGCAAATTAGTGACATTCATGTAGGAAAACGCTTCGACTCCGATTACCTTATTGAGTCTTTTCAAAAAGCAAAAAAATACAAGCCCGACTTTGTGGTTTACACAGGTGATTTTGTTCATTATGAAGATACCGACCAACTAGACTTATTGAAAGAAGTTATGGATCATGCGGTACTCGGAAAAAAGGGAACCGTAGGTGTGTTGGGGAACCATGATTATGGAAAAGATTGGATAGAAGTTGATGTAGCGAATACCATAGTAGACATACTCGTAGAGAAAGATATCAAAGTATTGAGAAATGAAAAAATAAATTTAAATGGTTTGACCATTGCTGGAATTGATGATTTTTGGGGTACCAATTTTTATCCTGAAAAAGTGTTGCCAAGCCTTGATAATTCTAAAGCAAATGTAGTTCTATGCCATAATCCTGATGTCTGTGATGAAGATGTTTGGGGAGGTTTCCAAGGATGGATTTTGTCAGGTCATACGCATGGTGGCCAAGTGAAACCACCTTTTTTACCGGCTCCTATGCTGCCGGTTAAAAACAAAAAATATTCGGCAGGAAAAATTGACTTAGAGAATGGGAAAACCTTATATATCAATAGAGCTTTAGGCCATTTATGGCAAATCCGATTTAATGTAAGACCCGAAATTACTGTGTTTACCTTAGAACGAGAAGCTTAAAAACGCTACCTACGTCTATTGGCTAGCAACGGAGGGGCTTCTCCGTTGAAAGGGTTGAATCTTGAAATTGTTTTAGCATCCATTCCCCTAGCCCTTATAACGGCCCTATCCCCATAACGCTCTCTCATTTTATCCATTGCCTGATATAGATTTAATATTTTTTCATCATCATCAAATAAATCTATTTGAAAACCTCCTTCAACCAAATGACTAAACTTTACTCCTATCAAACGCACTAACATTCTTCGTTCATATAATTTTTTATACAATTCCTTTACTACTGGAATAATTTTATGATCGGCAGAACTGTATGGAATTCTCTTTTGTGTTGTGTATGTCTGAAAATCAGAATACCTTATTTTAAACGTAATACATGAAGTCAGTTTATTTCCTCTTCTCAATTGGTAAACAAGATTCTCGGCCATTGCCACTAAAATACTTTCTAGCTTTCCTATATCTGTAGTGTCCTTATCAAAGGTACGCTCGGTAGAAATAGATTTTCGCTCCCTGTATTGCACCACAGGGCTGTTATCAATTCCATTAGCTTTTTTCCATATAGATACTCCTGATTTTCCAAAAACACGAGCAAGCATCTCTATAGGCATCTCTTGTACGGTTTGGATTTTTTTGATTCCCAAATCGCATAAAGCCTTATAAGTAACTTCTCCTACCATCGGTATTTTTTTTACTGATAATGGAGATAAAAACGGTTTCTCGGTGCCTTTATTTACCTTGATCTCATTATTAGGTTTCGCTTCTCCTGTGGCTATTTTTGAAACCGTTTTATTAATTGACAAACCAAAAGAAATCGGAAGTCCTGTTTCTCTCATAATGCGCTGTCTCAGTTCAGATGCTAATTGATGACAACCAAAAAACTGATCCATTCCGGTAAGATCAATATAAAACTCATCTACAGATGTCTTTTCGTATAAAGGAACAGCCTCTTTAACCACTTCTGTAACCAATTGAGAATACTTGGTATATATTCCCGAGTTTCCTCTTAATACTATTGCCTCTGGACATAATTGCTTGGCCATCCGCATCGGCATTGCCGAATGTATTCCAAAGGTTCTTGCCTCGTAACTACAAGATGCTACAACTCCCCTGTCGGAAGTCCCTCCTATCAAAATAGGCTTTCCATTCAATCTACTATCCAACAAACGCTCACAAGACACAAAAAAAGTATCTAAATCCATATGTACAATTGATCTCTCCATTAGCTCACTCTTTTATTTTTGGGTCTTTGTGCTTTTCTACTATCTGCATAACGAGGATCTTCAACAATCGCCAAACGCTCCATACTTGTTATTTCTATAGATACACAGTCTAGTTCTACAACCACCTTTCCCATGAGTCTATAAATTCCCTTTCCTCGAAAAGGAAATTTCTCCGCTACTGGAGGAAAATGAACCGTATCTAAAAAATCTCCATCCAAATCTAAAAACGTACCGAAATACATTGTTTTTCCATTATTAGTTCTTGTTTTTTTTACGGTGATCAAATACCCTTCAATACACACCATTCTACCATGAAACTTCTCTAACTTTTTTGCTCTAAAAGAATTCGTAAACTCCTCTAACAATAAATCAAAAGGACTACAAAGTGGGTAGCCCAACAATTCTATTTGATCAAAAGCATCCTCTAAACCTGAAGATGGAAGTCTGGGTGTCTTATAATTCACTGGCTCCGATTTAAACAAAGTCTCAGCAGGCGTTTCAAAAACCACTTTCTTAATTTTCATATGCGCCTCCCACAACAACTCTCTTTTAAGCACTCCTGTAAATCTAAAAGCATTGATTTTAATCAATATTCGTATTTGCTCCATAGAAATTGGAACCCGATCTATAAAATCATTCAAATCCTTAAAGGTCCCATTGTTTCTAGCGATAAGAATACGCTGCCTAGTTTTGGATTCTAAAGCTTGTAAAAAAGCAAAACCGATATAGATATTATTTCCTTCAATAATTGTTTTATCACTGCTTTTATTCACACAAGGAGCATGAATGACTCCTCCATGCATACGCGCTTCGTGTATATACAATTCGGCACTATAAAAACCTCCAGAATTATTAAGTGTTGCAACCATATATTCTAACGGATAATAAGCTTTTAAAAATAAGCTTTGATAACTCTCAACCGCATAAGATGCTGAATGCCCTTTTGCAAAAGCATAGCCAGCAAAACTTTCTATTTGCATCCAAATTTCTTGCACTAATTTTCTGGGTTTTCCTGAATTCAAACAATTTTTAAAAAACCTTTCTTTCACTTTTGTAAACTCATCTTTAGACCTAGATTTTCCTGACATTCCTCTTCGCAACACATCAGACTCTCCTAGACTCAATCCACCAAAATAATGAGCAACTTTTATCACATCCTCTTGATACACCATCACACCATAAGTTTCTGGCATAATATCCAGCATTATAGGATGTGCATTCTCTCTCTTTTCAGGAAAACGGTATCGCATAATATATTCACGCATCATTCCTGATTTAGCAACCCCTGGACGAATGACAGAACTTGCTGCCACCAGACCTAAATAATTATCAACCTGTAATTTTTTCAACAACATGCGCATTGCAGGAGACTCTACATAAAAACAACCAATAGCCTTAGCATTCCTTAATAAATACTTGATTTTTTCATCTTCCTTAAAGCGCTGAATGTCATGTATATCCAGCAAAGGTTGATTGGGATAATTTTGATATACAATTTTAACAGCATCTTTTATTTTCCCTAAACCGCGTTGACTTAAAATATCAAATTTATACAACTGACTATTTTCTGCCACCACCATATCAAACTGAGCAGTTGCATAGCCTTTAGGAGGAAAAAAAGTAGCTACATAATGATGAATTGGTTTTTCTGAAATCAAAATCCCACCAGCATGAATTCCCAAATAATTAGGAAATCCTTGGATATACTGACTGTAAATAAGAACCAACTGTGAAAGTCGATCCAATTTTTTAAAAACATAATTTTGTACACACAATGCATCTATTTCCGATTTAGGCAAACCAAACACCTTCCCCAATTCTCTTACAGAGGCTTTGTATTTAAAGGTATTGTAAACTGCTATCAGTGCTGTGTTTTCAAAGCGTTCAAAAATAAATCGTGTAATATCATCTCTATCGGTCCATGAAAAATCAATATCAAAGTCTGGAGGGTTTTTACGATACAAATTGATGAACCTTTCAAAATACAAGTCCAACTCCACAGGGTCCACATCCGTTATTCTCAATAAATAGGCAACGATACTATTAGCACCACTCCCCCTACCCACATAGAAATACCCTTTAGAACGTGCATACTTCAATATTTTCCAATTGATTAAAAAATAGGATACAAACCCCTTTTCCTTGATGATTCTAAGCTCTTTTTCTATCCTATCTAAAACTACTTGCTCTGCTTTTCCAAAACGATAGGGAATTCCTTTGTAGGTTAATTTTTTCAACAACCTAAAATCCAATGCCTCATTAGCACTATAGGATCTTTGGTTATTGGTTATATCTTCAGAAAACTCAAATTCTACAGTACATTGGGACAATAAAAACGCAGTTTTCTTTACAATTTCAGGGTATTCTGAGAATATGTTTTTCAATGTTTTTACTGGAAGAAACATATCTAATTCACTTCCTTGTTCTGATACAGGCAACTTACTCAATAACGTATTGTTATCTATCGCACGCAACAAACGATGTGTATTAAAGCTTTTTTTATTCTCAAAAGATACGGTTTGCAAAACCACCATTTTAGAAAGTAAATGAGTAGACTTTAAAAACCTCAACGTATGCAAATCTTCTTTACAAACACCAATAAATTCATGCGATTGTAATTCAAAATCTATGTTTTTGTAGAAAGGATAAATTACAAATGTTCCTGGCAGCTGTTCTGCTTGTTTCGGTATCTCAAAAGCAACTTGATGTAAAAATCCAGACAAGTAGCTGTTGATGTTCTCAAAGCCTTGATTATTTTTAGCTAACATTACAAATTCTTGCTGTGCTCCATTTCTAAAATCAACTCCTAAAACGGGAGCTATTCCAGCTTTTTTAGCCAAACGAATCAATTCTAAACTAGCCGATGTACTATTGATATCAGTAAAAGCCATCTGTGTTACCTGATGCTCTTTTGCTAGGTTTAACAAGCGTTCTGGCGCTATTGTTCCATAACGTAAACTATAATATGTATGTGTATTCAAAAACATTCTACAAAATTAACTACAAATAACAGTTTTTAATGCTTATATTTGTAGCATTATGAATAATATTGCTAAAAACATCCGTCATCTTAGAAAAATCAAAACACTAACTCAAGAGCAACTATCTGAGGAACTGGGTATTACCCGTTCTAAAGTTGGCTCTTATGAAGAAGGACGCTCTGACCCTCCTATTGATATGTTAGTCAAGTTTTCTAATTATTTCAAATTGCCAATTGATGTATTGATTAAAAACGATCTTACTTATGCAGCAGACACTTCTTTTATTGAAATCGGAAATCAGCGTGTATTGTTTCCAATTATTGTAGATGCAGACAATGAGGATTTAATAGAGGTAGTTCCTGTAAAAGCTTCGGCAGGTTATTTATTAGGTTATAATGACCCTGAATACATAGAACAGTTAGATAAAATCAAGCTTCCATTTTTACCCACAGGAAAACACAGAGCTTTTCCTATCAAAGGAGACTCTATGCTTCCTATGAAAGATGGCTCTTATGTTGTAGCACAGTACCTAGAAGATATTAGAGATGTAAAAAATGGTACTTCCTATATTATCGTTACTCTAAATGATGGAATGACCTATAAAAGAGTCTATGACAAAATTGAAGAAAACGGCACATTACTACTTGCTCCCGACAACAAGAACTACAGCCCTTATGAAGTTCCTTTGAATGAAGTTTTAGAGGTTTGGGAATATACCTGTAGCATCAATACACAAGAATACGACGAACGTGATTTAAAAATAAGCAGCATTGCTATGATGCTAAACCAACTTGGTGTGGAATTAAAAGAACTTAAAAAAATAGTTTCATGAAATATTCCGTTATCGACATAGAAACCAACGGAGGAGTTAAAATTACTGAAATCAGTATTTTTATTTTTGATGGAGAACAAGTCGTAGAGGAGTACACTACCTTGATCAATCCCGAATGTAATATTCCTGCGTTTATCACAAACCTAACCGGCATCACTAATAATATGGTCAAAGATGCTCCTAAGTTTTTTGAGGTTGCTAAAAAAATATTTGAAATCACAGAAGACTGTGTTTTTGTAGCTCATAACGTGAATTTTGATTACAACATCATCGCAAAAGAGTTTAAAGAACTTGGTTTGAGTTTCAAACGTAAAAAACTATGTACCGTACGATTGTCAAGAAAATTATTACCCGGTAAAAAATCATACAGTCTTGGTAAATTGTGTATTTCAGAAGATATTCCTTTAGTAGGTAGACACCGAGCAAGAGGCGATGCTGAAGCTACCACCATACTATTTCAACGTCTTTATAATTTAGACAATGGTTCTGTGTTTGCTTCTTTCTTAAATCCTAAATCAAGAGAAGCTACCTTACCTCCTTTGTTACCAAAGAATGTTTTTGACAAATTACCAGAAACGGAAGGAGTCTATTATTTTAAAAACGAAGACAAAGAAATCATTTATGTTGGAAAAGCTAACAACATAAAACAACGCGTATTGAGTCATTTTTACGATAAAAAAAAGAAAGAAATCACCATGTGCATGGCAACAGCAGACATTGCTTATACTGAAACCGGAAGTGAACTGTTAGCGCTATTATTAGAATCTGCTGAAATAAAACACCATTTCCCCAAATATAACAGAGCACAACGCAAAACAAAAGAAGGGTTTGCTCTATTTTCTTATGAAGATCGAAAAGGAGTTCTTCATTTGGCTTGGAATCAATTAAAAAACGTTCCCAATCCTCTGCTTAAATTCTATAGTCTGTCAGAAGCTAGACAATTTGTAGAGAAACTATGTGAAACACATGAACTCTGTCCAAAATATTGCAACCTACAAACCAATGTAAGCAGCTGTTTTCATTATCAATTAAAACAATGCAAAGGGGTTTGTAGAGAGGAAGAAAGTATACAAAATTACAACAAACGAGTTCTAAAAGCGATGGCATCCGTTCGATTCAAAACGGAAAATTTTGTTATCAAAGAAAAAGGACGCAAAGAAGAAGAGTCGGCATATGCTTTGGTATTAAACGGTGTATATCAAGGATATGGTTACCTTAACAGTACCGAAACCCCTAGATCTACAGAAGATTATTTATCTGCAATTGAACCACAAAAAGACAATAAGGATATCAATAGAATATTAAAAGGATACCTTAAAAAAAATAATCAGAACTTGATTGTGTTAAAGGCATAAAAAAAGGAACCAAAATTGGTCACTTTTTTTATTTCATGTTTTCTCTTAAAATGGCATCCCATCATCATCTGGTGCTCCGAAAGCATCTTCTGCGCTAGGGAAATTATTTGATGAGATTTCTTGATTGAAATCATTCATTTTCGACTGGAACTCATTTCCAAAACCTTCTTCTAAATCCGAGAATTTTGCCAAATGGCCTGTAAATTTCAATCGAATATTTTCTAAACCACCATTTCTGTGTTTTGCTACAATAAACTCTCCTTGGCCTTCACATGGAGAATGATCATCATCATCCCACTCTGTAATTCCATAGTACTCTGGACGGAAAATAAACGATACAATATCGGCATCTTGCTCTATCGCACCAGATTCACGTAAATCTGAAAGCAACGGTCTTTTTGATCCTCCACGAGTCTCAACAGCACGTGATAACTGAGACAAAGCAATTACTGGGATATTCAATTCTTTTGCCAGCGCTTTTAGGTTACGAGAAATCATAGAAATCTCCTGCTCACGGTTTCCGTTTGCAGCTCCACCAGCCGTCATCAATTGCAAATAATCAATTACAATAATTTTAATTCCATGTTGTGATGCTAAACGACGTGCTTTTGCACGCAAATCAAAAATCGATAAGGATGGAGTATCATCAATAAATATAGGTGAATCTGTTAAGTTCTTTACTTTTACATTCAATTGCTCCCACTCATGTGGCTCCAAGTTTCCTTTACGTAATTTTTCTGAAGTCAACCCTGTCTCACTAGAAATCATACGTGTAATCAACTGTACAGATGACATCTCTAGAGAAAACAAAGCAACAGGATGCCCAAAATCTATTGCCATATTTTTAGCCATAGAAATTACAAAGGCTGTTTTACCCATACCTGGACGCGCTGCAATAATAATCAAATCGGAAGGTTGCCAACCAGAAGTCAAAGCATCTAACTTTGTAAAACCAGTTTCCAAACCACTCATTCCCTCTTGATTTCCTATCTCTTGAATTTTAGTAACCGCTTGCTTTACCAAATCCTTTGCACTCTCAGAACTTTTTTTAAGATTTCCTTGAGTTACTTCAAACAATTTGGATTCTGCATCATCCAACAAATCAAATACATCCGCAGTTTCATCATACGACTGTTCTATAATTTCACTTGAAATACTGATCAATCTTCTTTGAATGTATTTTTGAATGATGATACGAGCGTGAAATTCAATATGGGCAGAGGAAGCAACTTTTTGAGTCAAACCAATCAAATAGAAGTCTCCTCCTACAAAATCTAATTTTCCGTTTTTTCGTAATTGATTGGATACAGTAAGCAAATCAGTCGGCTCAGAATTTTGAAACAAAGTATAAATTGCATCGTAAACTTCTTGATGAGCTTCTTTATAAAAAGCCTCTGCATGCAAGATATCGATTACATCATCAATCCCTTTTTTATCAATCATCATGGCACCCAAAACGGCTTCTTCCAAATCTATTGCCTGTGGTGGAATTTTACCTTTTTCAAGATTAATAATTCTGCTTTTATCAACTTTTTGCCCTTTCACGGTTCTTGCTTGCTCCATATGACAAAATTAATTTTTTAATTCTATTATTAAATTTTTTGGAGAACTTTATTTGTACACAAGATGTTTATAAAAGGTTCAAATTGTTAACAACATTTTTTCAGCCTATAAACTCCTTTGCTATCACTCCTTTTAAATTATTCACAGTTTAAAATATCTCTATCAAAAAATCAAAAATCTATCCAAGATTTAGCAACAGATAAAAACTATATTCCTTAATTTTGAAGTTAGCACCATGAAAGACGATTTACTTGCCAAATATTTATCCAATTTTTTATTTGTTCAAATCCTATTTGTTCAAATAACATCTGGATATCCTAATTTTATTGAAAAATATTATTCCAATGGAATATACAAAGGCATTTCTGTTTTTTACAGAACAGCTTTAGGGTGGATTCCCTTTAGCATCGGAGACGTGCTCTATATGCTTTTTGCATTCGTATTTATTCGATTTATTTACGTGATTTTTAGAGATAAAATGACTGAATTACGTTCTTATCGCTTATCAATTGGAGCGGCATTATCCGTATTATATTTTTTATTTTATTTCAGTTGGGGGATGAATTATTATAGAATTCCTTTGGCCGAAAAACTCGAACTAGAAAGAGAAAATTACAGTACTGAATCTCTCAACCAATTTACTCTTAACACCATTGAAACGGTGAATCAACTTCATACTACCGTAGTTAAAAATGATAGTATGCCTTATAGAATCCCATACTCTAAAAAGGAACTCTATAAGAAGACAAAAGCTGGATATAACGAGTTAAGTAAAACCCATAAAAATTTCAAATATCAAATGCCTTCTGTAAAGCATTCGTTGATAAGTACACCCTTAACCTATATGGGGTTTGCGGGTTACTTAAACCCTTTTACTGGAGAAGCACAAGTCAATTCAAAAATTCCTTTGTATACGTATCCTTTCACTATAAGTCATGAAGTAGCCCATCAGCTAGGCTATGCAGCAGAAAACGAAGCCAATTTTATTGGGTATTTAGCTTGTGTCTCGCATAAAGACTGCTACTTCCAAATTGCTGGACATGTCACTGCTTTAAAATATTTATTGAGTGAATTGCGTAAAAGAGACAATGCATTATACCAAAAAGCCATAGCTTTTATTCATAAAGGAGTTCAAATAAACTTTAGAGAATCCTATGACTTTTGGCAATCTTTTGAAAATCCATGGGAACCTGTTTTTAAAACATCCTATAAAGTTTATCTAAAAGCCAACAAACAGAAATCAGGTATCAAAAGCTATAGTTATATGGTTGATTTGTTGATTCATTACTCAAAAAAATAATCCATTTTAAAAAAACTGTGTGAATACACAGTTGAATTAATTGATATAAATTATTGGATTTTCCTTTTTGAATTCTTAAATTAGAATATGTAACAAAACAAGTACTGTTATAAACTATTGTTTATTTACACCCCTAGTGTTGTTGAGTTAGTCTATTGTATAATTTTCTAAATCAATTGCTATGAAAAGATTTTACACACTTACTGGCCTCGTCATGTTCACAATGCTTTATGCATGTGACAATTCTGAAATCTTACCAAGAGATGATAATTACAACTATGAAATCTCGGTAAATATTCTAAACTATTCTGATCTAGAATTTCCTGAAGGAACATTTATGTATCTTGGTGCACAAGTTAAGGACACATTTATCGCGGTAGATTCCATAAGAATCGACCAAATTATCCCGTCCAAAGACAATGCAAGCGGAAAGTCACATTCAAAAATTGTTGTTCCTAAAAAAACAAAATCAGATGATCCTTTAAACCTTTGGAAAATAGATTTACAAAAAGTGAGGAATATTTCACAGGATGGTTCTATGCTAATCCGATTTCCAGAGAAACAATATCAAATAGTTTGTCATTCCTTTTGTTTTCAAAAAAACGAGGAATCTTTATTAGAACTGAAATTGGAATTCACACAATACGGTGAATATTTCTAAAGTTTAGACATAGATATTGACCAGATTAACTTAAAGAATAGAAAAGATTCTAAATTAGTTTTCAAACAATTATAAAAATTACAGAAGCCTCTTTTTAGGACATGTGAATTATTAATTTATTTTTGCACAAAACAGATTTGATGCATAAAAAAATTTATAGCTTACAAAACCCTCTTATAAAGGAGTTGGTGCAATTGAAAGAAAAATCAAGAGTTCGAAAAAAAAGCGGAACGTTTTTATTAGAAGGCCAAAGAGAAATTGAACTAGCAACTCTGGGAACTTATACTATTGAAAAAATAATATACTGTTCTCAGATTTCCAGTTTGGAAAAAATAGAGCTTCTAGAGTCTAATCTCCACTCTTCTATTGTGTTTTTAGAGGTGACAAAAGAAGTGTATCAAAAAATTGCCTATCGGGAAACAACCGAAGGAATCTTAGCTGTTGTAAACGCAAAGAAACACGAATTAGAAAACATATCTTTCAAAAGAGAAAAGCCATTATTATTAATAGCGGAAGCTCCTGAAAAACCTGGGAATATTGGTGCTTTGTTGAGAACTGCTGATGCTGCCAACGTAGATGCAGTTTTAATTGCCAATCCCAAAACGGATCTGTACAATCCTAACATAATCAGAAGCAGCGTGGGCTGTCTTTTCACCACTCAAATAGCTACCGGTACCACCGATGAAATTTTAGCCTATTTGAAAAAGCATAAGATTACTTCCTATGCTGCTGCCCTAAAAGACGACTCAGAACCTTATCAAGAGCAAGACTATAAAAAAGCCAGTGCCATTGTAGTTGGTACAGAAGCCACGGGACTTTCCGATCAATGGCTCAATAATGCCTCTAAAAAAATAATTATTCCTATGAATGGTAAAATAGATTCAATGAATGTTTCTGTTGCTGCATCTATTCTTATCTTTGAGGCTAGTAGACAAAGAAATTTTAATTAATATATCTTTGAACATATTGCAAAATCCTAAAACAATCTTCCTATTTTTGTTATCTTAAACCATTTCAATTAATTAAACATGACTGCATCTTTAGTATTTAAAATTTTAATTGGAATTATTATCATTAATTTTATCAAAGAAGAGGTTCTTTCTTTTTTGAATACCAAGCATTTTAACGACAAATTACCCGAGGAGTTACAGGATGTTTACGACGAACAAGCCTACAGAAAATCACAATATTATAAGAAAACCAATTATGATTTTTCTTTTTATACCAATAGTTTTTCTATCATTCTTACACTATCCCTTTTTTTCTTTGAAGGTTTTGCTTGGATAGATACTCTTGTTAGAGGCGTTGCAAATAATGAAATCCTACAAACTTTGATTTATTTTGCAATTTTATTTTTTGGTAGTGATATTTTAAACACTCCTTTTGCTTTTTATAAAACCTTTATCATTGAAGAGAAATTTGGTTTTAATAAATCAACAAAAAGACTTTTCATTTTAGATAAATTAAAAGGTTGGGCTTTGGCTTTGTTAGTAGGTGGCCCCTTATTGGCATTAATAACATGGTTTTACCAACAGACAGAAAATCAATTCTGGATCTACACTTGGGCTGTGGTTACCGTATTTACCCTATTTATGAATTTGTTTTATTCTTCATTGATAGTACCTCTGTTTAATAAACAAACTCCATTAGAAGATGGTGAGTTAAAAACTGAACTAGAAAACTTCGCTAATAAAATTGGATTTCAGTTAGATAAAATTTTTGTGATCGATGGTTCCAAAAGATCAACCAAAGCAAATGCTTATTTCTCTGGTTTTGGTTCTAAAAAGAGAATTGTACTTTACGACACCTTAATAAAAGAGCTTTCAACTCAAGAAATTGTGGCGGTATTTGCACATGAAGTAGGTCATTATAAGAAAAAACACATTATTTTCAATCTAATTACTTCCATTGTTTTAACAGGTCTCACTTTGTTTATCCTGTCTCTTTTAATTGGAAACCCTTTATTATCAGATGCTTTGCGTATCGATGAACCAAGCTTTCATATTGGACTTATTACTTTTAGTATACTTTACAGTCCTATCTCAGAAATTACAGGTCTTGCTATGAATTCAATTTCTCGTACTTTTGAATATCAAGCAGACAATTATGCAAAAAAGTATACAAATGCGGAAGACTTGATAAGTTCCTTAAAAAAGCTATCTAAAAATAGTTTGAGTAACTTAACTCCGCATAAAGCAACTGTTTTTGCACACTATTCTCATCCTACGCTATTGCAACGTATACGTAGCCTGAGAAAATAATATTTAGAATTCAAAAATGTCTTTTATTTTATGACGTATAATGTAACTATAGAAGAAGAAAATAAAGAAATAGCCAATAGATATAAAGATCTTTTAAAAGGAACGTATCAAACATTGTCCGAAAGTGATAAAGTATTGATTCGTAAAGCATTTGATCTTGCCCTAGAAGCCCACAGTGATCAAAGAAGAAAGACTGGAGAGCCTTATATCTTCCACCCTATTGCTGTAGCTAAAATTGTTGCCTACGAAATTGGTTTAGGAGCAGAATCTATTGCAGCTGCTTTATTACATGATGTTGTTGAGGACACACCGTATACTGTAAATGATATGGAGCGCCTTTTTGGTGAAACCATTGCTAAAATTGTAAGTGGACTTACTAAAATATCAAAGTTAAACAAAGAGCAGGATGCTTCAATTCAAGCTGAGAATTTCAGGAAAATGCTTCTTACCTTACACGATGATGTACGTGTAATTCTGATTAAAATTGCGGATCGTTTGCATAATATGCAAACCATGGAATCTATGCCTAGTTACAAACAGGTAAAAATTTCATCTGAAACACTATATATCTACGCTCCCCTAGCGCATCGTTTAGGACTTTATAATATAAAAACAGAATTGGAAGATTTAGGTTTGAAATACACAGAGCCTGAAGTTTTTAATGATATCAAAGAAAACCTGAATGCCAACAAAGATGAGCAAAATGCATATATAGAGCGATTTTCCGATAATATAAGAGAGAATTTAGACAAAGAAGGATTTTCATATAAAATTAAAGGAAGAACAAAGTCTATTTATTCTATTCGTAGAAAAATGCGTGCGCAGAATGTTTCTTTTGACGAAGTGTACGATAAATTTGCTATTCGAATCATTTATGACTCTGACTTAAATAATGAGAAATTTGATGCTTGGAAAATTTATTCCATCATTACAGAACAATATAACCCTAACCCATTACGATTAAGAGACTGGATTACAAACCCAAAAACTACAGGATATGAATCTTTGCATATCACGGTTATGGGACCTGAAGGTAATTGGGTAGAAGTACAAATTCGTTCGAATAGAATGGATGAAATTGCTGAGAAAGGATACGCGGCCCATTTCAAGTACAAACAAGGAAACCAAAACGAAAAAGGCCTTGAAACATGGCTAGATCGTTTAAAAGATTCGTTAGAGACAGGAAATATCAATGCTGTTGACTTTGTTGAAGATTTTAAATTAAATCTCTACTCAGAAGAAATTTTTGTTTTTACTCCTAAAGGAGAGTTAAAGACACTTCCAAAAGGTGCTTCGGCACTAGATTTTGCTTTTGCTATTCATACAGATATTGGTTTAAAATGCCGTGGTGCTAAAGTAAATGGAAAACTTACACCCTTAGATACTGTTTTAGGTAGTGGTGACCAAGTAGAAGTACTGACTTCTAATGTTAAAAAGCCAAACAATAGATGGCTAGAATTTGTGGTTACTGCTAGAGCACGTGCCAGAATTAGAGCTGCATTAAAAGAAGAAGAAAAAGGAATTGCTGAAGAAGGAAAAGTTTTACTGACGCGTAAATTACGACAGTTAAAAATTCCTTTCAATGATAAAACAGTGAATGATTTAGTCCGTTTTAACAAATTAAAAACGAGCTTCGATTTATTTTATAGAGTCGGAACTGGGACCATTGAGAATTCGGAACTGAAAGCATTTGCAAACCAAAGAAGTAATTCTATTTACAACTTCTTTAAAAATAAAATTCAACGTAACGGAGGAAATAAAAAAGGGAAAGAAGAACCGGATGAATTGACCAACAACTACGATTTATTAGTTTTTGGAAAAGACGAAGAGAAATTAGAATACAAGTTATCAAAGTGTTGTAATCCAATACCTGGGGATAAAGTATTTGGATTTTTGACTATCAACGATGGAATAAAAGTACATAAACACGATTGTCCTAATGCGATCAGTATGCAGTCTAACTATGCGTACCGTGTTATGTTTGCCAAGTGGATTGATTCCTCTAAACAAAGTTTCAAAGTTACTTTGAAAATTAGTGGAGAAGATAAACTTGGAATATTGAATCATTTGACTAGAATTATTTCTGGAAATTCAAATATGAATATCTATAATATCAACTCAGTTACTAGAGGTTCTATTTTCCAAGGTAAAATTACGATTGATGTTAAAAACAAAACTCAGTTGAAAAAACTGACAGAAAACATCTTAAAAATTGAAGGTATCAACAAGGTTTCACGGGTAGATTAACACATATTTAAAAAACAAAAAAGCCACCTGTTTTTGATAAAAAAGATCGGTGGCTTTTATTTTTCAGGGAGCTGATAATTTGATTATTGGTTTTTTTGTAGTTTTTCTTCTAAATCAAGTAAATAAATTAACAAATCCACTCGTCTAAATGAAAAATAAAGTTAAATTTGCGTTTTGCTATTTTAAATAGTTTATCGAATGAAAGAAAAGAATAATTATCAAGAAACAGTTAAGGCGGTTTTTGTGAAGTTTCTAGAGAAACACAGTCACAGAAAAACTCCTGAAAGGTTTGCGATACTTCAAGAAATCTATGATTTAGATGATCATTTTGACATTGAGTCTTTGTACATCAGTATGAAGAACAAGAACTATAGAGTAAGTCGTGCTACATTATACAATACAATTGAATTATTATTGAGTAGTGGTTTGGTTAGAAAACATCAATTTGGTCAAAACCAAGCACATTACGAAAAAAGTTTCTTCAACAAACAACATGATCATGTTATCCTAGATACAGGTGAGGTTATTGAATTTTGTGATCCTAGAATCCAAAATATTAAAAAATCAATAGAAGAGTTTTTCAATATAGATATTGAAGATCACTCACTTTATTTCTACGGAAAAAAAAGACAATCAAAACAATAAAACAAATTAATTTTTAGATAATGGCTGTAGATTTATTATTAGGCTTACAATGGGGAGATGAAGGGAAAGGTAAGATTGTAGATGTTCTTACAAAGAATTACAACTTAATTTCTCGTTTCCAAGGAGGACCTAATGCAGGACACACTTTAATTTTTGATGGACACAAACACGTGTTACATACAATTCCTTCAGGAATATTTCATGATGACGCTTTAAACATTATTGGAAACGGAGTAGTTATTGACCCTGTTATCTTTAAAAAAGAATTAGAAAACTTAGACAAGTTTAACTTAGATTTAAATGCTAAAATTCTTATCTCTAGAAAAGCACATTTAATTCTACCTACGCACCGTTTGTTAGATGCAGCTTCAGAAGCATTTAAAGGAAAAGCTAAAATTGGTTCTACTTTAAAAGGGATTGGACCAACTTACATGGACAAAACAGGACGTAATGGAATGCGTGTTGGAGATTTAGAATTAAGTAACTGGGAAGAAATCTTTGATATCTTAACTCAGAAGCATTTAAAAATGTTAGACTTTTTTGATGTTGCTTTAGAATATAATCTCGAAGAGTTAAAAGCTGAATTCTTTACTGCTGTTGCTAGATTAAAAGAGATGACTTTTATTGATAGTGAAGAATACCTTCACCAAGCGATTAAATCAAATCAAACAATTTTAGCCGAAGGAGCACAAGGTTCTTTATTAGATGTTGATTTTGGAACGTATCCATTTGTTACATCTTCTAATACTACTGCTGCCGGAGCTTGTACTGGATTAGGAATTGCGCCTAATACAATTGGAGAAGTTTATGGAATATTCAAGGCGTACACAACTCGTGTAGGTTCAGGACCATTCCCTACTGAATTATTTGATGCAGATGGAGAAAGAATGGCTAAAGTAGGTCATGAATTTGGCGCAACAACAGGAAGACCTAGAAGATGTGGTTGGTTGGATTTAGTAGCTTTAAAATACGCTTGTCAAGTAAATGGTGTTACTCAATTGAACATGATGAAAGGAGATGTTCTTTCTGGTTTTGAGACATTAAAAATATGTACAGCTTATGAATATAAAGGAGAAGTTATCAAACATTTCCCTTACAATATTGAGCCAGAAAACGTAAAACCTATTTACAAGGAATTCAAAGGGTGGAAAGAAGATATTACTGAAATTTCTTCTGAAGCAGAATTCCCTAAAGAATTATCAGAATATATTGCTTTTATAGAAAAAGAAACTGAAACTAAAATCAGTATCGTATCTGTAGGACCAGACAGAAAACAAACTATCGTAAGATAATTTGTATCTATCTCAAATAAAAAGCCCAATCAGAAATGATTGGGCTTTTGTATTTACAAAACTATTTATTTTTGATTGGCCTTTGCTTTTGCTATTTCCTCCTTAGCATATGCCCAATATTTATTCATTTCTTTCTTTCCTCCTGCTGCCTCTGTTTGTGCGGCTACAAAAGGGGCACAAATCTCTTTGTATTTATCCTTCCTTGGTTTTTTACCGCCATTTGCTTCCTTCGCTTCATAAATAGCCAACTGTTTTTTAACTTCCTCATCATACATAATTTTTCTTTTTGCATCATCTAGTGACAAAAATTCTTTCATATCCTGAGATATAGCAGTTGCTCTTTTATCAATCCATTTTGGTGTTTTTTGTGCTGATACCGAAAAGGTAAAAAATAATACGGCTACAAGACTAAATAATTTTTTCATGTTTAATTGTTTGTTTTGGTTATTACTATTTTAAGTTACCCGAAAATTACAACTTGACGTCTCAACAACTGTCAATAACAGTTATTGAATTGTCTGTATCTGTATATTTTTGCAAAAAAAAGCATCACTTTTAAAGTGATGCTTTTTACTTTACGCTGAATCTAAAGATTAGCTATACATTTTCTTTCTTTGCTCTTTCACTTTTGCATCAGATAAATACTCATCAAAAGTTGCATATTTATCAATCACTCCTTTGGGAGTAATTTCAATAATCCTATTGGCAACTGTTTGTGCAAACTCATGATCATGAGTAGAAAACAATACCGTTCCTTTAAAATTAGTTAGAGAATTGTTCAGTGCTTGAATAGATTCCAAATCTAAGTGATTGGTTGGTTCATCTAGCATTAATACGTTTGCTCTAACCATCATCATACGAGACAACATACATCTCACCTTTTCACCTCCAGAAAGAACATTACACTTTTTCAAAGCCTCTTCTCCACTAAATATCATTTTCCCTAAAAATCCTCTCAAATGAACCGCCTCACGCTCCTCTTCTGTTTTAGCATATTGACGTAACCAATCTACCAAGTCCAATTCAGCATTCTGAAAAAACTCTGCATTCTCCAATGGTAAATAGGATTGGTTGGTTGTTACTCCAAAATCAAAAGAACCAGAATCAGCATCCAAATTCCCATTCAATATCTCATAAAAACAAGTCACAGCTTTAGAACTTTTAGAAATAACTGCTACTTTATCTCCTTTTGCTAAATTGATGTTCACGTTTTTAAATAAAACCTCACCATCAATTTCTTTAGATAAATTCTCAACATTCAAAATTTGATCTCCAGCTTCACGCTCTCTTTCAAAAATAATTGCAGGATATCTTCTACTTGAAGGTTTGATATCATCTACATTTAATTTTTCAATCATCTTTTTTCTACTCGTAGCCTGTTTAGACTTTGCCATGTTTGCAGAGAAACGACGAACAAACTCTTCTAACTCTTTCTTCTTGTCTTCAGCCTTTTTGTTTTGTTGAGCTCTTTGTTTGGCAGCCAGCTGACTTGATTCATACCAGAAAGTATAGTTACCAGAATATTGATTTACTTTACCAAAATCAATATCAGAAATATGAGTACAAACTGCATCTAAAAAGTGACGGTCATGAGAAACCACAATAACAGTGTTTTCATAATTTGCTAAAAAATGCTCTAACCATGCTATTGTTTCGAAATCCAAATCATTGGTAGGCTCATCCATGATCAATACATCAGGATTCCCAAATAAAGCTTGAGAAATTAACACACGTACTTTTTGTTTACCATCCAAATCACCCATTAAAGTATAATGAGCATCATCTTTAATCCCAAGAGAAGATAGCATTGTGGCAGCATCGCTTTCTGCTGTCCATCCTCCCATTTCTTCAAACTTCACTTGAAGTTCTCCAATTTTATCCGCATTTTCATCCGTATAATTGGCATACAAATCATCAATTTCTTTTTTGATTGCAAACATCTCTTTGTTTCCCATCATCACAGTTTCCAATACTGGAAATTCATCGAACGCAAAGTGATCTTGAGATAATACAGACATTCTTTTACCCTTCTCCAAAGAAACTTGTCCTGAAGTAGGTTCTAACTGACCTGTTAATATTTTTAGAAATGTTGATTTACCAGCTCCATTGGCTCCGATAATTCCGTAACAGTTTCCTTGAACAAATTTGGTGTTTACTTCGTCGAATAAAACACGTTTACCGAACTGTACAGATAAGTTTGATACTGAAAGCATTGTATGATTTTTTATTTTTTTGCAAAAATAAATAAAAAGCGTGAAATATGCCTGTAAATGGAAGAATACTTAAGAACTAATAAGTAAACTATTTACTGTTTAATTGACGTAAGCCTTCACCTAAGGCCATTGCAACTGCATTTCCTAAATTAAAACTTCTAACAGAACCCGGGAAAGGAATTTTAATACATTGATCTAGATATGTATCGACAATTTCTTGTGGTAAACCATCAGATTCCCTTCCAAAAACAAGCCAGTCGCCTTCTTTGAAATCTACATCATAATAAACTTTTTCAGCTCTTGTTGTAAAAAAGAAGACACGTGAAATATCCGGAATAGTAACTAACAGCTCCTTAAAACTATCATGATAACTCAAATCTAAATCCCCCCAATAATCCAAGCCTGCTCTTTTCACACGACTGTCGGTAATTTCAAAACCTAAAGGTTTTACCAAATGTAACCTACTCAAGCTTCCTACGCACAAACGACCAATATTACCAGTGTTATTTGGTATCTGTGGGTTTACAAGAACAATATTAAAATTAGGATTCGGCATTCAGATATTTGGTATTTGGTATTTGAGAAAAAGCAAAGTATATGCAACAACAGCGAGAAAAATTATAAACAATTAACTCCTCATTACGGGGTTATTTAATTTGAGTCTCTAAATAATGTTCTTCGATACCATAAGCATCTTTTATTCCTTTGATTTTTTGATTCAAAGCTTTTTCATCAACATCTTTCGTTGATTTGGTAGCCACTAACATAACGTTCTTACGGGTATGCTCATTGGAGATAAATTCAAATATTTTTGTTTGATAATGTCTTTTCTCTAGAATCAATGCACGAATGGTATCCGTTACCATTTCAAATTGACGTTCTTTAAAAATCCCATATTTCAAAATCGGATCTTCTTGTTCTTTCCCTTTCAGGGATTGACGCACTTGTTTATGACAACAAGGAGCACAAACAATAAGTCCTGCCTTTGCAATAATCCCTTTGGTTATAGCGTCATCTGTTGCTGTATCACAAGCATGCAATGCTATCAATATGTCAATTTTTTTATTTTCGTATTCTTGAATCGGTTTACACTCAAATTTCAAGTTTTCAAATTCACATTTTTCGGCAACATCATTACAGTAATCCACCAATTCCTTGCGCAATTCTATTCCTGTAACTGTAACATTCATTTTCCTTTGAACCACCAAATAATCATATAAGGCAAAAGTCAAGTAACCTTTTCCAGAACCCATATCCACAATTTTCACCTGCTTCGGTAGCTTTGCATTGGAAATCAAACCTTCCATGATTTCTAAATACTTGTTGATCTGACGAAATTTATCCGCCATTTTTGGAATCACATTATTATTAGAGTCGGTAACCCCTAAATATCGTAGATAGGCTCCCATTTCAGCTCGTTTCTCTTTAGGTTTATCGTGTGTTACAGGTGGTTTATTTGTAAAACTTGGAGCACCTTTTTTGAAAGACACCACTTTCTTTTTCGATACAAAAACCTGTAAATCTTCTCTTAAAGTAAAAACTACCGCTGTTCTGAATGTGGTCAATAAAAAATTCTGCAACTCTTTAATTCCCTCAGAAATCCCAAAATTCTTTACTTGATCATTCGTTTTATAATGATAGGTAAAAGACATTTTTAATTCCTCTTTAATTAATACCAATCGAACATAGATATTTCTCAATCCATCATTTTTTCGTAACGGTTTGCTTAGAGTAATTTTAACAAAATCATCTGCGGCGATACTTGTTTGTATTACTTCTGAAAAGGTGTTGAATTCACTCATAACTATGTTTTTTTATACTTATTTAATAGGTTCTCGATACAAAATTCTTTCAAAATTCCACTCGAACTGAAAGCTCTTTCACAATTGTCAATTCTAGTAACTTTGTACGAAGTTTAAAATTTTATCAAGATTATCTTCTAAAAATTCCTGATATTTAATTCTATCAGGGTTTCTCTTGAACTGACGGCTCTCTAAAGTGTCAATTCGAGTGATTTTACACGAAGTTTAAAATTGTATCGAGAATCTATTGATCAAACGTCTTCCAAAATGTCATTCGAAAAGAGTTTAATCGGTTTCTACAATGCAGCTAAACTCGCTTTTAGAGTCTCAATTTTAGCCAAGGCATCTGCTTCCTTATTTCTTTCTAAGGTTATTACTTTTTCAGGTGCGTTATTTACAAAACGTTCATTACTTAATTTCTTTTGTACAGATTTTAAGAAACCTTCAGTATATTTTAATTCTTCCGTAATTTTAGCAATCTCCTCCTCCACATTGATAGCTCCAGAAATTGGAATAAAATATTCATTTGATTTTATTCTAAAACTCAAAGCTCCTTCTACTGCCGCCTCAACTTTATTTAATTTTGATGTGTTTCCAAGTTTTTCAATTACTGAATCAAAAGTAGCACTTGAATTTTCGTTATCTAAAACAGATAATTCAATCACATCTTTGAAACTAATATTTTTATCTTTTCTAATTTTTCTAACCCCAGAAATTACCTCAGAGGCAAATTCAAAATCGTTGATCATTTTTTCATCAAATGAAACTAATTCAGGATAAGTAGCTATAATCAACGCTTCATCAATAGTTCTCTCAGCTAGATGTTGCCATATTTCTTCTGTCAAGAAAGGCATATATGGATGTAATACTTTTAAATTATCCTCCAAACAAGAAATTGCAGCTTTATACGTTTCACTATCAATTGGCTTTTGATATCCTGGTTTGATCATTTCTAAGAACCAAGAAGAAAAATCATCATAAATTAATTTATAAATCGTCATCAAAGCTTCAGAGATTCTATACTCATCAAAAGACTTTTCAATACTTACCAGTGCTTTTTGAAACTTTGCTGTATACCATTCAATTGCTATTTTTGAAGATTCAGGTTGTGCAACAGAATCAGAAACTTCCCAACCATCAATCAAACGGAAGGCATTCCAAATTTTGCTTGAAAAATTACGTCCTTGTTCACATAATTCTTCGTCAAACAATAAATCGTTACCAGCTGCAGCACTCAACAATAAACCTGTACGAACACCATCAGCACCATATTTTTTCATCAACTCAATAGGATCCGGTGAATTCCCTAAAGATTTAGACATTTTTCTTCTTTGTTTGTCTCTTACAATTCCTGTAAAATAAACATTGCTAAATGGCTTTGCCGCTGCAAATTCATAACCTGCAAAAATCATACGTGCAACCCAAAAGAAAATAATATCTGGTCCAGTTACTAAATCATTCGTTGGATAATAATATTTAAATTCTTCATTATTTGGATTTTTGATACCATCAAATAATGAAATTGGCCATAACCAGGAAGAGAACCAAGTATCTAAAGCATCTGGATCTTGTTTGATCTGATCTAAAGTTAATTCTTTATTTCCAGTTACTTCTTGAGCTTTTTGCAATGCCTCCTCTTTAGATTCAGCAACCACATAGTCTTCCAAACCTTCACCATAGAAATAAGCTGGAATCTGATGTCCCCACCATAATTGACGAGAAATATTCCAATCTCTAATGTTTTCTAACCAATACTTATATGTACTGTTATAATGTTTTGGATAGAATTTGATATCCTCATCTTTTAAAACCGCATCCAATGCAGGTTTCACAATTTCTTCCATTTTAAGAAACCACTGAACCGATATTTTTGGTTCAATAACCGCCTTGGTTCTTTCAGAAACTCCAACCTTATTGATATGCTTATCTGTCTTAACCAAAGCACCAATAGTCTGCAATTCTTCGGCTATTTCTTTTCTTACAACAAAACGATCTTTTCCTTCGTAATGCAATCCTAAGGAATTTAAAGAACCATCATCATTTAGAATATCAATAACTTCTAAATGATGTTTCTCTCCAATTGCGTTATCATTTTGATCATGAGCAGGCGTAATTTTCAAACAACCTGTTCCAAATTCTAAATCAACATATTCATCTTCTATAATTGGAATCACTCTATTCGCAATAGGAACAATTACTTTTTTCCCTTTTAAATGAGTAAAACGCTCATCCGTAGGATTGACACAAACCGCAGTATCTCCCAATAATGTTTCAGGTCTCGTTGTAGCAACAGTAACGGTTTCTTCAGAGCCTTCAATCTTATAGTTGATATAATATAAGTCCCCTTGTTTTTCAACAAACTCAACCTCCTCATCCGACAAAGTAGTCTTTGCTTCAGGATCCCAATTTACCATTCTATAACCGCGGTAAATTAAGCCCTTTGCATACAAATCAACAAAAACCTTACTAACCGCTCTACTCAAATCATCATCCATGGTAAAAGCAGTACGCTCCCAATCACATGATGCTCCAAGCTTTTTTAATTGTTCTAAGATGATTCCACCATGCTTGTCAGTCCATTCCCAAGCATGCTTTAAAAACTCATCTCTTGTTAAGTCTTCTTTATTGATTCCTTCTTCTTTCAATTTGGCCACTACTTTTGCCTCAGTTGCAATAGAGGCATGATCCGTTCCTGGTACCCAACAAGCATTAAAACCTTTCAATCTAGCACGACGAATCAATACATCCTGAATAGTATTATTCAACATATGTCCCATATGCAATACTCCCGTTACGTTAGGTGGAGGAATGACAATAGTGTAAGCTTCCTTTTCGTTCGGAGTTGAATGAAAATATCCATTCTCCATCCAATAGCTATACCATTTATCTTCTACTTTTTCTGGATTGTATTTATTTGGGATCATTTGAAATGAGTTGAAATTATTTTTCTGTTTATTCTAAAAGTCAAATGGACTTTTTAAGTGATGGCAAAAGTACAATTATCTCTTTTAACTAAAAAGTTAACAAACCTATATTTTGTAGGGTCGTAAATATGTTTATTTTTGTTTTGTAAAACTAATAATTATGAAAAATATATTAATGGCCATTGCCTTGTTTGCAGGGACTATTGCTATCAATGCACAGGATACCGAAGCAGTAAAAGATTCACTTAATTCACCTGTCGCACAACCGATTGAGGATTTTGATGCCAATGCCGCTGTATTTCAGTTTGAAGAAGAAGTAATTAACTATGGTGTTATTGAAAAAGACGCTGATGGTAATAGAGTGTTTAAATTCACAAATACGGGGGGTAGTCCACTTATCATTGCAAATGCAAAAGGAAGTTGTGGATGTACCGTTCCTACTTATGATAAGGAGCCTATTATGCCTGGTGAGTCTGGTGAAATTAGAGTAAAATATGCTACAAACAGAGTGGGACGTTTTTCTAAAACAGTAACATTAACCTCAAATGCATCTGAGCCTAAAAAAGTTCTTAGAATTAAAGGTGAAGTTTTAGCTGCAAAAAAATAATATTAATGAGATTATAATTAAAAAACGCCTTTCGATTTGGACAGCACCCCAAAAGTTGGACGATTAATATTATACTAATTAGAATAATGAGCTCGATATTTTATCGGGCTCATTCCTTTTAGTCTCCCAGATATTCTATCATTATTATAATAGCTAATATAGTTTTTAATCTCCCTTTCTAGTTGTTCGATAGAATTATATTTTTTGGGATAAAACAATTCTGACTTTAAAGTTCCAAAAAAATTTTCAATAATAGCATTATCTAAACAATTACCTTTTCTAGACATGCTTTGAATGATGTTTTTACCTTTCAATAATTCATGGTACTTTTTCATTTGATATTGCCACCCTTGATCGGAATGTAAAAGTA
>Ga0209223_10001231_pt1 | contig 28349 bp, 23 predicted proteins | sample COG_06_FD_184750 | JGI IMG/M metagenome (GOLD analysis project Ga0209223, IMG submission 184750) | Pelagic Microbial community sample from North Sea - COGITO 998_met_06 (SPAdes) (version 2) | ecosystem: Environmental > Aquatic > Marine > Neritic zone/Coastal water | place: Helgoland, sampling...
ATTTTAACTAAAAACAAATCAAATAAAGCAGCATTAAGCTAGATAAATACTAGCTTAATGCTGCTTTGAGGCAAGTAAAAATATTAGGAAATTAGGGGATTGTTTGAATTTGATTTGCGACAGGCCCCATTTATCATTTTGCGATCACCAACGTCTGCTATATAAACCAGAACTCCTTTTAAAACAAAGAAATATCCCTTTTCTATATTCTGCTCCCTTTTAAAAGGCCATAATTTACGTTTTCCAACCACTAAATCTTTATGGCACTGTATAAACTTTTCTTCAAAACTTTGAAAGTCTTTACATTTTTTCCTATTAGCGATATAGTCAGGAGACGTAATCTCTTTTGGAATATTTTTAAGATTAAAGATATTATCTACATCACTTTGTAAGATACCCAGATCATCATCTTCAAATACATCTTTCATCGACCTTATTTCTTTTGTCTTATCTTTAAGCAAATTATGTTCATCAAGATCAATAAGAGCTTTTATTTTTTCTTCATTTGTGCGAATAGCTTTAAGGCGAGCATAAAGTTTATATTCATTAATGTCGCCATTTTCTTGGGTTGGCTCGCGACCATTTTCATTAACAAATTGATTTATATCGCAAAAAGATGCAGTAAGGCGATCATCAGATGTTGCCTCTTCTTGCTTAGGCTTTGTCTTTAATAAACCTAAATCATCATCTTGTATTAATTTGAGTAAATCTTCCTTATCCATATCCTATAAATTCTGCTTTCTGCGTTGATTTTGAATATATATTATCGCCTCAGCCAATCTTCTTTCTAGTGGATCAAGCGAATTAATGTTTGGTTGATTGTTATTATTTTTCACAAAATTTTTAACTTTTGGCCAAAGTATCAATGCTTCTTCATCGGTCATTTGAATGCGAGTTGCTTCAATAGCTTCTTGAATAACCCTAAAAACTTGCGATGTAACAGATTTTGAAAGGATCTCGAATGCCTTTTGAAATGGATTTACCGTATCAATTAAATCAATATTTAAATCATCAATATTAGTAAACTTTCTGGTCATTATCACAAATTGTTGATTACCAACCTCCTTAATTTCTCCATTTTTAATAACTGAATCAACTACAACATATTGGCGAACTTCCTCAACTTCATTATCAGAAAGTTCTGGGTATTTAATTTTAATAATTTTTGGAATCATAACTTTGTTAATAACCTCCGGATCAACATTTCCCGGCAAAGCCTTAATCATTTTATCATCTTGCAAGATTGAAGCCTTTAGATCATTCAAGTCAGATTCAACAATATCTTTTACTCTTTTTGAAGTTGGCTCTTTAAAGCCTCTAATCTTAATTTCCCCAGCTTGAGGTTTATCATCATCTGATAATTTAGTTCTAAACTTAAAGCTTGGTGCTAAAACTTGCTCCATTAATAAAGAGCAGGTAATTGCTTTGAGCATATTGTTAACCGATAGGGAAATTATGTCATCCTTAGCATCCGGTTGAGCAATTAAATTGGTAAATTGGGCATGAACTTTATTTTTACTATCGCGAGTACAGCGACCAATAATTTGAATAACCTCAGTTAAAGAGCCACGATAACCAACCGTTAAAGCATGCTCACAATATGGCCAATCAAAACCCTCTTTTGCCATTCCAAGAGCAATAATCAAGTCTACACCACTTTCATCTTTGGTATTTCTTAAATAATCCACCACCTTGTCACGGTCATTTTCTTCAACTAAATTGGCTACTTTTAATATTTTGCCATCTGAGTATCTTTTTAGATAAATAATTCCCGTTTCTTGATCTTGGGTCGCTACATCTCCAATTATATCAAGAATAATATCTACCTCTTGATATTTATCTTTAGTGGATTCACCAGCATTAACATTTGGAATATGAAGAATAGTTTTTTTATCAGTATCCAAAACCTCACTAATAGCCGATGTGTATTTACCTTGATAAAAATGATAGCCAATTCCAAGGGACTTAAGATGTGTGTAGCCATTTAACTGCTCATAATAATTATATGTTACTTTGGTAAATTTTGCTTCATCTTCTGGGCTTAAAACAGCAATTCCATCTCCTCTAAAATAAGATCCTGTCATTGCTACAATGTGAGCATTAGATTTATTCATCACGCCATGAAGCAAACTACCAAGACGACTACTATCTTTATCGGCAGAAACATGGTGAAATTCATCAATCGCCAACAGACAATCATTAAATTTCTCTTCTTCAATCTGCTCAAAAGCAAAGCGCAAAGTTGCATGGGTGCAAATTAGAATCTTTTCATCATTTTTCATGAAGTTAACAAAAGCCTCAACCTTGCTTTTTTCACCACCGGGAGTGCAAAGATTATTCTCATCTTTTGGCTCCCAATTGGAATAAAATCCATGTGCCATTAAATCTGTCTTAGAAAATGAACCGCCGATAGATTTTTCTGGAACCGTAACAATAACTTTCTTTAAACCTTGTTTATGAATTTTGTCCAAGGAAATAAACATCAAAGCCCGAGACTTACCAGATGCAGGGGGCGCTTTTAAGAGTAGATATTGTGCATCTCTACAAGAATAGGCGCGCTCTTGCATTTCACGCATACCCATTTTGTTTATATTAATACTCTTTCCTGTTTGAGCGTAATTGACTTCAACTATATTTGGCATATTTTTTGTTAATTATTTTAAATATCTTTATCAACTCCCTAAGGTTTTTGATTAATTTCCATTTCTCCCATAAAGTAACACAATAAAGTTGCTGGGATTTTAAGAATTGACAGGGAATTATCTGGCTCTGGCTTTACAATTCCAAAATCATCAGTTGATTTTGTAATAATATAGCCTCTCTTAATATCTTTTTGCGAACAAAATTCTAGCAACCCTTTGCAACTAGAAAGAGATGTGTGTTGTGCGCGATACTTAACTTCAAATGGAATAATTTCACTACCTATTTCTGCAACTAAATCTACTTCCAAATCTTTTTTACCGCCACGCCAATAACTAAAACGAATATTTTGATCATAATAGCGCGCAAATAAATGTTTAATCACAACTGATTCAGCAGCAACGCCAAGACTATCAGGGTCATCAATTATACTACGACCTTTTAGCATTACTGCTGGAGCAATTGCAGAGTCTGATAAGTAAATCTTATGCTTACCCCTTAAAACCTCTTTGCCATAACCAAAAGGCTGCAATTTTCTTATAAGATGGGCTGCCTCAAGTAATTCAATAAAATTTTGTGCTGTTGGACGCTTAATTCCTTCGAGATTTTTAGTTAAAACATTCATATCCAATATTCCTCCATCATGTAAGCACAAATAAAGGAATAGCTGTTCTAACTCTAATATACGACGCACACCAAACATTGCAGTCATATCACGCTTTAAAGCTTTATCTATTATATCTTCACGAAGTAACTTTTGTGACTGGTTGATAGTTTCAACTATTGCAGTTTGTGGAAAGCCGCCGCGAATTAAATAATCATGGAAGTGTGTTATATAAGAAGAAATAACATGGCTAGCTTGCAATAATTCCTTTTGTTCCCAATTAAAAATTTCTTTTAAAGATCTAATTTTTGGCAAATCAGGAGGAATTATTTGTTTAAGTTTTATATACTCATAAAATGATAAAGTAGTGAGGCGAATTGTGTGCCAGCGTCCAAGTCCAGATTCTTGTCCATCACTTAATATTGGAGTTGCAGATCCAGTAAAAATAACCCTTCTTTGCTTGGAAAAATCAACTTGATGCTTTATCCAAGTGCCACCATCATTAATAAATTGAGCCTCATCCAAAAACACATATTCTATTCCTTCTTGCTTTGCTTCTCTTTGGCGCCAAGCTTCTATGGCGGCCTCAATACCAGCTAATTTTAAAAGTGGATGATCAAAAGTTGCATATAAAATATTTGCAGCTGGAACGCCATCTTTTAGCAAATTGTCAATTGCTTGCATTATTAGGGTGGTTTTACCAATTTGTCTAGCGCCAGAAATAAATGTAGCACGCTTTGCTGGCGGATTCTTTATCCACTTATATAAATCATTAAAAGACGCCCTTTTCCAATCTGGTAAATCGGGAATTTTTTCACCTTGCCACCATGGATTAAATTGTGCTAATATTGCCGCTAATTCTTCTTTCTCGATTTTCATAAAATAATTAAATAAAATAACCTAATTTTTCTAAATATTAACTAAATCATATATATAATGCAAGTATACTTTAACTAAATTAGCACTTTAGTGTTATTTATGTAAAAAATAGAGCAATATCCTACTTTAAAGGTGTCGAATTCGATACCTTTAACCTTTCTTCATTAATCATTTTTTCGTAAAGTTTAAATAGGTATTCGAGCCTTTCTTCATCATTTGTGAATGGCTTTGAGCGATAACAACGTTCCACAGCTAAATCAAGATTATGGTGTGCTTCTTTTAAGCCTGTTGGCATCTTGTCTGGATCATAAAGCTCTGCCATTGTTTTTTCAGGATATTTTTCTCTTTCTTCTAATATGTTGTAAACATGACTGGTTAAGGTTTGTTTTTGTTTATCAGTTAAATCTGGAATTGGAAAGGTGTTGTAGCAAATTTCTGCTGAATATCTATATCCATTTCCCAATCTTCCACCAATAGCAGCAACCCAATTTGTGTGCATTTTTGAAGTTAGAACTGCAAAAATCCAAGGATCTGCATCATATATTGCTAGACCAAGATTTGATATTATTGTGTCTTTATCAAGGAAACCTATTGGTATATACTCTCTTCTATCGGATGAAACACTTGGAACAATAATTGAATTAGTATTTTTATGGCACATTTGTGCAAATTGATGCGGCCTTTCTGCCAAATATGGCCTTGCTGACTTTTTTCTAATTTCTCTAACATTTTCAATTCTTTTTTTTACCAATGGACTTGAAAGAGCAATCTGCAAATCTTCATTACCAATCCACAAACAATATCTTTCTTGCCCACGAATAAATTCTTGTGATCCAACAAGTCTTCTTATTATTTTTTTATATTTAGAATCTTTCTGTAATATTTCATCTTTTTGTAAGGTTGATAAAATTAATTCACCGCCGTCTGCAGGCATATTGCCAAAATTCATTTTTGGCAAATATCTCGATATTGGTTTATTAGTGCGGGAAACAACAATATTTGAACCAGATGCAAGATATGGGCTAATATTAGCAACCTCAGTTCTATTAATACCTGTGAATAGAAATTTTTTAATTTTTAAATTAATTGGCTTAACACCAATAATTGCAACCGTTACCCCGGCATTATATTTTGCATTATTTTGCCATTTAAAAGAAGTGTGGGCAAATAATATATCAACCCCAATATCAAATAGATGTGGCCACAATAAGCCAACAGAGTCTCCTTGGCAAATTGAATTAGTTGAAACAAAGGCAAATTTAGAATTGGTGTTTTGAATAAATCTAGAAGCTTTAAAAAACCAACAAGCAATGTAATCCAGATCTCTAAATTTTGGTAAGTAACCCTTAAATACAGCATCCATATCCTCTTTTTGCTTTTCATCTTGGTTTCTAGCTCCCAAATAAGGCGGATTTCCAATAATATAAATCTCAGCACTTTCATCTTTAGGACAAACATCTTCCCAATTAACTCTAGTAGCATTGCCACAAACAATTTTTCCACCCTCTTTAAGTGGCAATGTTGGATTTGAGCTGCCAAAAATTTCTTTAAATTTAACATTCATTTGATGTTCAGCAAGCCAAAGTGAAAGAATGGCCACTTCATGCGCAAAATCATCGAGTTCAATTCCATAAAATTGACAAAGCCTGATGCGCGAGAATAGATCAAAGTGAAATTGGGCTGCTAAATTTAACTGAGATTTTGGTATAATCTCCAATTGCCTTGATTCAAAACCAGAGGCAATTCTTTGTAGCTTTTGTAGTTGTAATAAAATTTCTATTTCAAGATTTCTTAATTCTTTATAAGCAATAATTAAAAAATTCCCCGATCCACAAGCTGGATCAAATATTTTTATATTTGATATTCTTTCCAATAATTTATTTAAAGCCTTTGGCTCATTTCGATGCGTTTCTAATATTTCCTTTAAATCATTCAAGAAAAGTGGCTCAATAACTTTCATTATGTTTGGCACAGAAGTATAGTGCATTCCAAGCCCACCACGCTGATCCGGGTGAGCAACAGCTTGAATCATTGATCCAAAAATATCAGGATTAATTGCCGACCAATCAAGTTCACCACAATCAATAAGCATTTTTCGTGATTTGGCTGAAAATTCTGGTGCAAAATATCTATCGCCAAAAAGCCCACCATTCACATAAGGAAACTCTTTTAGATAATTTGGATAATGTGAATTATCTTTTGTGTTTAAAGCCTCAAATAGCCTATTTAAATATTGATTTAAATCTGAGCCATCTTGTTTAGTATGAGATGCTATGGAATTGGTAAAAACTCCTTTTTTAAAAATACCAGTATCTTCGGCAAAGAAGCAAAATAATAAGCGTGATAAAAATATATTGAGAGAATGCAGATTATCTTTTGTTGTGAATTTATTATCTTTTAAAATTTCATCATAAATCTTGGCCATTTTCTCGGCAGCCTTAACATCTGCTGGGTTTTCATTTTGATGAGATGTTTTTTCCATACCAGCCCAAGGCAAAAAGAAATCAAAATGTTTGTGCAAATCTTTTATCTCAATATCTAGGGGGGCGTTTATTTTGGTGTCAATAGCAAGAATAGTCTTGTAATTTGTGACAATAATAAAGCGAGGATTATGGCGATATGTGCTATCATCCTTACTTAAATAATCTATGGCTTCGTGCAAATCTTGACTTTCAACGCGCCAGAAAAAGAGTTTTTTCTTTATTATTATTTGATCATCTTTCTTTGATAAATTGCTCTTACCTTTTTTAAGTAAAGTTACTGTTGATTTAGGAAATCCATAAGCAAGCAATAGATCAAAGATAAAATCTTCTTTGGTAAAATTATTTACCAGCTTTAGCAGGTTTTGCTCAATATTTATACTCATTCTATTTAAGATCTTTATATATGGGAATTGATATTAGGTGAAGTTTAGAATTAAAATTTTATTATAAATTTCCAATGTCTTTTGACACATCCTTTTGTTGCTAAACTTCATCTCAACATTTTTGCGGCCATTTTTGCCTATTTCTTCTAGTTGAATTTTTTCCATATTAAGAAGTTTTGATATTTTTTTATGTAACTGCAAAGCGTCATTATTTTTGACAATAAAACCAGTTTTGTTTTCAATAATTGTTTCTAAAAAGCCGCCAATATTGGTGGCGATTATGGGTTTTAAGCAGGATTGAGCCTCAATTGGAATGCGGCCAAAGGCTTCGGCTCTTGTGCTTGGTGCTATCACAAAATCACAAATATTATAAGCTGCTGGCATATCAGAGCAATTGCTAACTATTTTAATTTTTTGCGATAAATTGAGATCTGTTATTTTTTTTATTAATCTTTTTTGATAATCCTCATGGCCATGATTTGAGCCAGCCATTATGCATAAAAACTCATCTTTTATATTGGCCAAAGCATCAATCAAAAATTCATGACCTTTCCACGAGGTAAAGCGTCCGGGCATGAAGATGATTTTTTGCTTATTATTTGTTATTTGCCATTGTTTTTTTAGATCATCACAGCGTTTTTTGTCGATATTTTGTGGGTTAAAATAATCAAGATCAACGCCGCGCGCAATTACTTTTAATCGATTATTTTTAATTTTATTATATTGCTTAGGATAGTTTATGCTAATATATTGTTTTATATAGTTTGAGACAGCGATGATGTAGTCGCTTTTAAGCATAAAACTATTATATAATTTTTTGATTATTGAGTTTTTAAATATAAAATTAGTGGAATAAGTGCCGTGAACTGTAGAAACTAGCTTAGTTTTTGAGTTCTTGCAGGCAAAATAGGCGCTTATCATAGGCGCTCGAGAGCGCACATGTAAAATATCAATTTGATGCTTTTTTATTATATTTTTAAGCTTTTTAATATTTCTTATAATTCTAAGGGGATTTTTGCTTTTAACATCGAGTTGAATAAATGATATATTGTTTTTAATAAGCTGTTCAGTCATTTTTCCACCTAGTGAAATAACGATAGATTTAAAATTATTTTCCTGCAAAAAAATACTTATATCAACAACTCCTCTTTCAACACCGCCGCTTTCAAGCGAAGGTATGATTTGAGCAATTACAGGCTTTTTTTTACTCATAATGCTATATTTTAATTATTTATTTAAAAAAACTCTTTACCAATTTCTCGCCATAATATCGATATTAGTATCTTTAATATGGTTTAGCAGAGCTATTTCTTTTATGAAATATATTACTGAAAACGGCATCAGCATTGGCAAGTTTTTTTATCTATTTATTTTAATTTTGCCGTGGTTACTCATTTTTATTGTGCCAATCTCAATATTTATTGCCGTGATTATGGTTTATGGCAAGATGATAAAAAGCAATGAAATAACTATTCTCAAAAATTCTGGACTAACTAAATTTCAAATTTCAAAGCCAATTATATCCTTGGCAATTTTGGCTTCAATTTTTTGCTTTATAATATCTTTTTATCTAATGCCATTTGCAAATAAGCAGCTTAGATTGATGCGAATAGATTTTGCCAATAATTATGCTAGCTTAGCTTTTAACCCTAAAACTTTTGAAACAATCAATAATCTAACAATCTATATTAAGGATCGCGATGAAAATAACCGCCTCTATGGAATTATGTTAAATGATGAGAGGTCGAAAAAAAACTCTATCACAATTACAGCAGAGTCTGGAGATATTGTGGCCCAAGATAGCTCGGTTTACTTATATATGGAGAATGGCACGGTGCAGCGTTATAATTATGACAAAAATAGCACTGAGATATTAAGTTTTGATAGCTATGTCTTTAACTTAACAAGAGATAAGGCCAGAGATGGCGAAATACAATGGAAGTCTAAAGAGAGATATTTTCATGAGCTACTAAATTACGAAGATGGGTTGCCTGATAAAACTATTAAAAAAATTAGGTCAGAAATTCATGAAAGAATAACATATCCAATGTTGCCGCTAATCCTAACATTTATTGCTATTGCAGCAATTTTATATGGTGATTTTAGTCGGCGCGGCAATGTTAAAAATGTTGTCACTGCTGCTTTATGCGGCATAGTTTTTATGGCTCTGAATATAACATCTTATGAGATGATAGAAAATTCATCTAAATTAACTCCTATTTTATATATAAATATAGCTATAGCCCTAATTTTAGCCTTTATATTTATATATGATAAAAATCATAAAATAACATGATGCATAAAATGCCAATAAGCACAATAAATATTTATATTGCCAAAGATTTTTTATGGCGCTTTTTACAGATCATTAGTGTTTTTGCGCTATTAATGTTTTTTATTAATCTGCTTGATTCTCTTGATAGAATTAGGTCATCTGATGCTTCTTTTTTTGTTGCTATAAAAATGGCATTTTTACAAATCCCAGCTTTTTTAAATGACATAGTGCCGTCTTTAGTTTTGATATCAGCTATTGTCACATTTTCTATATTGTCATCTCGTAGTGAAATAACCATAATTCGCATGGGTGGCTTTTCTTTATGGCAAATTGTCAGGCCAGTTGCAATAAGCGCTTTTATTTTGGGGTTTTTTTGGATATTGATTGTAGGACCAATATCCATATTTATGACTAAATCTTTGCAAAATATCGAAAGAAAATATATCGATCAAGAGGTGAGGGAGGTTTTGGAGCCAAAAAATGGCATTTGGCTTAAGCAGGGAAATAAAGATCAAGAAGATCAAGAAATCATAATTCAAGCGCGAAAAGTTTACAAAGATAAGGTGGAGTTAAGGGATGTAAAAATATTATTTTTTAATCAAAAAGGCCTATTTTATAAAAAAATAAATAGCAAAAATATGGTACTAAATGATGGCCATTGGATGATTGAAAATGGAATTTTAAATGACGAGAATAACATCAATGAAAAAGTAAAAAACATCAAAATAGCAACTGATTTAAAAGCAGATTTTGTTAAACAAAAAATTGTTAATAATTTTCAAAATGTAAAGCTTTTTTCAGTTTTTGATCTACCGCGACTCATAAAAAATCTAGAACTGTCAGGCTTTTCATCAAATAAGTTTAAAGTATATTTTTATGGATTATTAAGTAAGCCATTTTTGTTTGTAGCAATGATATTAATCGCCTGCTATTTTGGATTGGGCCATATTCGCAATCAAAGAAATTCACTTATGATATTTCTGGGCATAATTTTTGGCTTAACCATATATGTCTCTTCAACAATTTTAGAAAATTTAGGATCATCAGGCATAATCCCAAATTTTGCTGCAACTTGGCTAGTGATTATTATGTGTCTATCTTCCGGCATTTTAATGATTTATAATAAAGAAAATATCTAATCTTTAATATATTAGCCTTTTTATTGTTATGACAATATGTTGTAAATAGAATCGGTTATTTTTTTTAAATCATTTTTCGATATATTTAATGGCGGCATGAGGTAAATGCAACTAGAGAGAGGGCGTAAAAAGACGCCATAATTTATAATATTTTGACGCATTTTTAATATTTCTTCCCAGCTTTTATCAAATTCTACAACACCAATGCTGCCAACAACTCTAACATCTCTTACATCTTTTAAATTGCGGCATTTTTCCAATTCTTTTTTCATAAAAGCTTCATCTTGCTTGGTTTTTGCCTCATAATTTTCTTTATTAAAAATATCAATCGAAGCATTTGCAGCAGATGCTGCTAGAGGATTTCCCATAAAGGTAGGGCCGTGCATTAGCGCTAAATCTAGTGAATCGCCCAAGAAATTTTGGTAAATCTCATCGCTAGTTAGTGTGGCAGCTAGTGTCATCATGCCGCCAGTCAAAGCTTTGCCAACGGTTAAAATATCTGGTTTAACTTTATTGCTATGATTGAAAGCCATTTTTTTACCAGTGCGATAAAAGCCAACAGCGCATTCATCACAGATAAATAAAATATTATATTTTTTAGCAATGAGGTAAATTTGTTCAAAAGTTTTAATATCACAAAATTTCATACCGCCAGCGCATTGCACTAATGGCTCGATAAAGATTCCTGCGAGTTGTTGTTGGTTATTTTTTAAGAAATCTTCAAATTTATCAAAATCATTTTGATTTTGCGGTAAATCTAGAGAGAAATTTTCTAATAATATGTTTTTAAATTTCTTATGCATGCCACTTGATAAATCAGCCAATGACATTGCGCCTGTGGTGTCACCATGATATGAATTTTTAAAAGAGATAAATTTAGTTTTTTGTGGCTGCTTAATATTGATATAATATTGCCAAGCGATTTTCATCGCCACTTCAATTGCGGTAGAACCTGAGTCAGAAAAGAAACATTTATCCATATTGGTAAATTGACAAAGACGATAAGCCAATTTGTAAGTTTCATCATTGGCAAAGCCTGCCAGCATTATGTGAGGCAATTTTTTAACTTGAGATTTTATAGCCTTAGTGATATGGGGATGGTTATAGCCATGTGCCACTGACCACCAAGAAGAAATACCGTCAATTAAAGTGCGGCCATTTTTAAGATATATCTTGCTGCCGCGAGTTTTTTTAACCTCAAGCTGTGGTAGATGGTTTTGCATTTGAGTATAGGGCAGCCAAATGTAATCTTTACCTTTTCTAATATTAGTCATCTTGTGTAAAGCTTTTTAGATTTTTTTCAGCTAATTTGTGCCAAAAGCTATTATCATAATTTTCCTTTAAGAATTTTAATGATTTTTTGGCCAAATCTGTTGCGCCAAGATTGATATAAGTTTCAGCTAATCGATAATATGCCTCAGGAGTTTGGTTAGAATTTTTATAATTATCTATCACTACTAAAAAATTATTAATCGCACCAATATAATTATTTTGCTTATATTGAAAGCGTGCTTTTGACATGTAACTACCAGCTATATGATCTGTGATAAATGACAATTTTGATTTAGCATCGGCGCTATATTTTGAGTTTGGAAATCGTGATATCAAATTATTAAAAATTAAAAGAGATTCTTGGCTAATATTTTGCGCTCGATAAATATTGGGAATTTGATCGTAATAAGCGATACCCTTCATATAAAACATATAATCAATATATTCATTTGCAGGATTAAGGCTAATAAAATTATCGATATTACTTACCATATTGACATAATCATCATCCTTATAGCGAGCATAAACAGACATAATTTGACCATCAACACCCCACTTTGAAAATGGATATTCATCAATAATTTTTTCAAATGTTTCAGCGGCTGTGATATAATCCTTATCCTTTAATAATTGATGAGCATCTAGATATAATGTTGCCGCAGATTCTTTCTTATCCTTGACGCAAGAAGAGGTAAGGGCGGTAAAAATTATTATTATTAATATTTTGCTAAATCTCATCATTTCTAATAGTCAAGCTAAGCTTATGGGCATCTAGTCCCTCATTTTTAGCAATTAAGGCAGCAAAATTGGATATTTTATTAAAAGATTCTTTCGGGCATTTAATAATTGAGATACGCTTTAAAAAATCAAAAACAGATAAGCCGCTAGAAAATCGTGCAGTACCTTCGGTTGGCAAGGTATGGCTAGGGCCAGCAATATAATCACCTATTGCCTCTGGACTATAATTTCCCAAAAATATGGCGCCAGCATTAGTAATATTTTTTAATATTATATCCTCATATTGACTGATTATTTCTAGATGTTCAGGAGCTATAAAGTTAGATATTAAGGCCGCATCCTTAATATTATTTATAACAAAAATCGCTGATTTCTTTAATGATGATTGAATTATTTTCTTTCTATCTAGCTGCTTACTAAGGTGCTCAATTTCATCTATAATTTGACAAGAAAATTGATAATCATCAGTGATAATAAAAACTTTGGAATCTTCACCATGTTCAAGTTGTGATAATGCATCAGCTGCAACCCAAGCAGCTTTAGCATGCTTGCTCTCAGCAATAATTGTTAAATCAGTGGGACCTGCAATCATATCAATACCAACATCGCCAAAAACTAATTTTTTTGCCATGGCCACATAAGAATTGCCAGGGCCTACTATTTTATCAACCTTGTCAATTATATTTGTGCCATAAGCCATAGCTGCAATGGCTTGAGCTCCGCCAACTTTATAAATCTTTTTAATATTGCACAAGCTAGCTGCGTATAAAATAGCAGGATTTATTATATTATTTTTTGCAGGAGTAAATAAAGATATTTCATCAACTCCAGCAACTATTGCTGGCACGGCCGACATTAAAACTGAACTTGGATAAGAAGCGCTGCCACCAGGAGCGTAAACCCCAACTTTTTTAAGAGATTGCCATTTATTGCCAAGAGTTAAGCCAGCATCATCATCGTATAATATATTTTGCGGCAGTTGTTTTTTGTGATATGATTCAATTCTTTTATAAGAGTGATGCAATGCTTGTTGCAAATTTTCATCTATCTGACTTTTGGCATCTTTTATCTCATCATCAGTTACTAATATTTGTGAAATATTATCAAATCCGGTCTCGTCAAATTTGTTGCAATAATTTATTAATGATGAATCGCCATTTTCTTTGATATCATCAATAATATCTTGGGTAACTTTAATGATTTTATCATTATTTTTAGTGCTTTGTTGCAAAAAATACCCCACATCTTGTCGCCAGCTATTATTTGTGCTATTTTGAACGCTATCAATATTAAGAATCTTCATTTTATTATTAATTTATCACCAATTTTAATAGCTAATTTTTTAGCCAACCCAGCATTAATTTCTAGCACTTTATCAACTTTTATTTGCGAAGATATTATGGCCAAAGATTTTTGTTTAGCTCTGTTTTTAATCTTGGTAATTTGATTATTTTTATCAATGAATATCATATCAAGATCAATTAAGGTATTTTTCATCCACATATTTACTATTTTCTCCTGTTTAAAAATAAATATCATAGCATGATCTTGTGGCAATTTTTTTAAATTCATCAAACCATATTGTTGCTTTTGCTTGGTATCAGCAATTGCTGTTTTAAATTCAGCAATAATATTATTTTGCGAATTTAAAACTTGTATTTTGTGGTGATAATTTTCAAAATCTTGATTGAAGCTACTAATTTCTTGTGCTTGTAAATTTTCATTTAACAAAGTGCCAAAAATAACAATCGTCACAAAAATAAATCTTTTTATTATCATATCATCGTTTTTTGCATTAAGTAGCTGGGCTAATAATAGCTTAACCTTTGATGATGGAGCTAAGCAAGTAAAGATTAAATCGAAAATTATTGATATCAAAAGAAAATCTCAAACCATATATTTCATCGATAATGTTTCTGTTGAAAGCGGAGATAGCTCGCTCATAGCTGATAGAATGAAAGTGATATATGAAGAAGATTCTTCTAATAGCGACTCTAATATAAAGAGAATAGATGCTTTTGATAATGTAAAAATATTTGCTAATGATTTTGTCGCAACCGCTAAAAAGGGACATTATGATCCAAGGCAAGATGTTTTTATATTGCAAGAAGAGGTTGTGGTTAACAATGGAATGTCTATCGCTAGTGGTGAGCATTTTTTATATGATTTAAAAAATGAAAAAGGTATTTTTATAGGTCAAAAAAATAAAACCAATATTGCTTCAGATAAGCTACAAAAAGATGGTAGGGTGCAAGTTATAATTAATCAGGATTTAGAATCTATAAATAATGAAGAAAGAAAAGACTAAAAAAATTTTAAAAGTTAAGCAAATAACTAAAAAATATGGCCAAAAAGAAGTAATTCGTGGCGTTGATTTTTCTATTGAGCAAGGCGAAGTTGTCGGCTTGCTTGGTCCAAACGGCGCAGGTAAAACAACTTGTTTTTATATGATTGCTGGCCTGGTAAAAGCCACTTCTGGTAATATTTTTATTGATAATCTTGATATAACTTTGATGCCAATGTATCAAAGAGCAAAGCTTGGAATTGGTTATTTACCTCAAGAAGCTTCTATTTTTCGTGATATGAGTGTGGAAAATAATATCTATTCAATATTAGAAATATCTGAAAATGATAAAAAGATTAGGGATAAAAAGCTAGAAAGCCTGTTAGATGAATTTTCAATACAGCATATCAGAAAATCCCACGCCCTATCTCTTTCTGGCGGCGAGAGAAGAAGGGTAGAAATTGCCCGTGCTTTAGCTACGGATCCTCTTTTTATACTACTGGACGAACCCTTCGCTGGTGTAGATCCAATTGCCATCAATGATATTCGTAAAATGGTGATCCACCTTAAAGATCGTGGCATAGGCGTTTTAATAACAGACCACAATGTGCGCGAAACCTTATCGATAGTTGATAAGGGTTTTATTGTTTATGATGGTAAAATTTTAGCCTCAGGCACTAAAAATGAAATCATAAGCAATGATGATGTGAAAAAGGTTTATTTGGGAGAGTCTTTTTCTATTTGAGTGTAATAAGTTACAATTAAAAAATTAAGTGAGTGTTGTTTGACTTGGAGCAAGTCCAATTTAGATATTGATTGTTCCTAAATCGAATATATTTTAAAGATGGGTCGCAAAAGGATTTAGCGCCTAATGCCATTTTCATAAATTAAATACTTATTTACTGCATCTTTGTTATTTTTATTTTTTAATTTTAAAACTTGAAGTATCTAGATACTACGGCGCTTTAAAATTAAATCTAAAAATAAAAATATTTTGTAAATAAGTATTTAATTTATGGAAATAGTATAATTTAGGGACGTCCCTAACGCAAATATAAATCAAGTAACTATGTTATTTTTAAAGAAATTAGATCGTTTTTTGCTGCAAGCAAATAAACAAAATATTATTGATGATAATCTTTGCAAAGATTTGCAGGAATTTGCCATAAAAAGTAACAATAAGTCTTCAATTAATACTGTCATTGGTGCGATTGGCTTTTTCGGAGCTCTAACCACAATGCAAGGCTTAATGCTTATAGTATCTCATAATTGGTGGAAAATTACAGATTTTGTTAAGATATCCACATATATAATAAGTCTTATAGCGTTTCACATAGCTGGAATTGCAATGAAAAATAAATATCCTAGAATCTCTGAGTCACTGCATTTCTTAGGTGCCGGATATGTTTTGGCTGGAATTGGGCTTGTTGCTCAAATTTATAATTTGAGTAGCACTGATGGCAGCGCATTTCTACTTTGGTTTTTAATGATAGTACCTATGGCTATTATATTAAGGAATCAATGGATCGGTGCGATGTCGGTATTTAGTTTTTATTTATGGCTAAATATTTATTTAGAGCATTATGGTTACTACAAGCATTCTATAAATATTATATTTTATTTTACTATATTTTCCATCAATTTAATTCTTATTCCTAGATTGTTAAATTCATTCAATAATTGCTTTGATCACTTAAGAGTAATTGGGGCTACTGCTATAGCTGCAATTATTGTTATAATGGGATTTAGTCATGAAATTATGCGTTATAGTCACAACCATTTGATATCATTTCACTGGATAGTAACTCTTCTTTTAATATTTAATTTCATAGTGCTATTTTATCTCATTATAAAAGAGCAAAGAGAAGAGGCGGTGCTGGGATTCGATACCGGATTATCTATATTGTTAATTATCACAACTTCATTACCGCTATTTTTTGCAGGCAATACAAATGTGGTGGTTATATCTGCCCTTTATTGGGTGCTACATTTTTTATTTGGAGGATTTATTATTTATCAAGGATCTTTGAAAGCAAATACAACTTATATTAATTACGGGATGTGGTATGTTTCGCTAGGAATTTTCATTAGATTTATAGATATAGTTGGGAGCATGCTTTTATCGGGAGCAATGTTCATCTTCTTTGGTGCTATAATGCTAGGTCTATCATTCTTAGTAGAGAAATTTCGTAAAAAACTTATAATTAAAATACAATAGACTAATGTTTAATAAAAAAAGAAACATCTTATTGTTGATGTTGGTAGGATTGCAGGCGATATTTTTTTTAACATGGTCGCTTGTAGAATATAGCAAGTTATCCGATCCAGAAGCCGAGGAAATTCTTGTTAAAACAATACCTATTGATCCAAGAGATCTTATAAGTGGAAATTATTTTATTTTACGATATGAGTTTAGTGATAGTCGAAGTTTCAAGAAAAAATCTCTTAATTTATATAAAAGACAAGGTGATGAAATATATGCGGTTCTAGAGAAGAAGAATCAATATTATTCACCTAATTACATAACTTATAACAAGCCGCAAAAAATTAAAAAAAATCAAGTGGTAATTAAAGGCAAAGTAGGAAAATATCGTAGGTTAGAATATGGAATAGAAAAATATTTTATTAATGAAAATACTGCAGAGCCAAACCCTAGAAAAGATAAAATAGAAGTTCTTCTTGCAATAGGTAAAGATTACTCTCCTAGGATTAAAAAATTATATGTTAATGATAAAGAGTTTGATCAATCTGAATATCAAAAAAATTAATATTATTACACCATTAATTTATGAACTGGTGAATATGTAAAGAATAGTCGAAAATATTGATTTTGCTAAATGTTATTTTAGCTTTTGACAGATTCCTTAGTAAATTGGAAATTCTTGACATATTTTTAAAACTCTGTTTTTAGTTTCTTGTTCAAGGTTTTTATTGCCTTCTTCACCATTTTTAACGTATCCTTCCAAGACGCTAGCAATCATATTGCCTATCTCAACAAACTCTTTTTCTTGAAAGCCTCTTGTTGTTGCGGCTGGGGTACCAAATCTTAAGCCAGAAGTTACAAATGGACTGCGCGGATCATTGGGAATGGCATTTTTATTGCAAGTTAAACCTGCTCGCTCCAAAGATTTTTCAGCTTCCTTACCAGTTAATGTCTCAAGCGGCGTTAAATCTGCTACCATTAAATGACAATCTGTGCCACCAGTAGTAATTTTAAGGTTATGATTCACTAAAGTTTTAGATAAAATTTGGGCATTTTTAATAATTTGTGCACTATATTCCCTGAATTTAGGTTGTAATGCCTCATGAAATGCGACAGCTTTAGCAGCAACAACATGCATCAAGGGACCGCCTTGTAAGCCAGGAAAAAGAGCGGAATTAATTTTTTTAGATAAATCTTCATCATTAGTCAAAATTACACCACCTCTTGGACCTCTTAAAGTTTTGTGAGTTGTTGAAGTGGTGATATGGGCGTAAGGAATCGGTGAAGGGTAGGATCCTCCAGCTACAAGTCCAGCAATATGAGCCATGTCAACCATCAAATAAGCCCCAACTTCATCGGCAATTTCTCTAAAAATTTTCCAATCAACAATTCGAGGATAAGAAGAAATGCCGGCAATAATTAATTTTGGTTTATGTTTTTTAGCCAAATCTCTTACTTGATCATAATCAATTAAGCCATCATCTTCTTTAATACCATATTGTACTGAATTTAACCACATGCCCGAAATTGTTCTCATGGCGCCATGGGTTAAATGACCACCTGCAGCTAAACTCATACCTAAAATTGTATCATGAGGCTGTAAAAGAGCTAAATAAACCGCTAAATTGGCGCTAGCGCCAGAATGCGGCTGAACATTAGCAAATTTTGTGTTAAATAATTTACAAACCCTCTTTATTGCCAAATCTTCAACTTCATCATAAAACTCACAACCGCCATAATATCTTTTTTTAGGGTAGCCTTCGGCATATTTGTTGGTAAAAATAGATCCCTGAGCTTGTAAAACCGCTTTACTAACTATATTTTCTGAAGCAATTAGTTCAATTTGATCTTTTTGACGCGACATTTCTTGATCAAGAAGGTCAGAGATTTTTGGGTCAATATCTTGTATAGTTGAGGTAAAAAATGTCATAATTGTTTTTCTTTTAAAATTCTTAGATGATGTTTTTTTTCTGATTTAATAATTTTTGTGATTTCGTCACTAGTTAATTGCTGATTATATGATTTTTTTATTTCATTTCGTTTAAAAGGAAAAAATCTACTAGAGCAGTCAGCATAATAAATAATAAAATTTTTAGAACGAAAAGATATATTTAGTTTAGCTTTATACTCCTCATCGCTATAAAATATATAAAGAAAGTCAATTTCCAATATATTTTCATCTAATGAAGAGGATGTAATAAAATCTAAAAACTCATTCTTGCATTTGAAAGTAATTTTATAACCATCCATAGCATAAGAATTCATAACTGAAATTTCTACTCTCTTATAAAATCCATCAAACTTCTTGCAGGCTGCAATAAATTCTTCAAAAAGCTTCTTCAGGGAGTTTTTAGCTAATTTTTGAATATTTTCTGTGGTTTTATACTCATCATTATTCTTTTTGATATTTTTGTAAGTGGCTTTTAAAACGGCAATTTCTTTATCTAAATCATCTTCTTCTTCAATTTCTTCACCCTTAGCACCTTTTATCATAATTTGTAGTGAATAACAAAGATTTTGGGCAATATATTCAACAAAATCCTCAAAAACTCCACCATCAGCTTTTCTTAAAGAGTTGAGATAGTTTGTTTTGTCGCTAGTTTTTATGATTACAGGCGGGAAGTGAAATTTCATTAAAATAAAATTCATCAATATTCTAGCAATGCGACCATTACCATCGTCAAATGGATGTATTCTAATAAATTTATAATGAAAAGAAGAGGCTATTATTACAGGATCAAAATCTTTTTTTTTCAATTCCGCTTCATACCAATTTATTAAATCAGTCATTTTGGCTGGTGTTTCTTCGGGCGTGGCAAAATAAAAAATTTCACCAGTTGTAGTTTTTACATGGTTTGGTGTGGATTTATATTTGCCGATTTCAATTAGTTTTTTAGTCTTGTTGCCATCAATAGTCTGCACATCAACATAGTAAGGTTTTTTGATTATAATTTGATGTAACTCACGAATGAAGTTTTGAGTTAGGGGGCGATTAGATTTTACAATATCTTCAACTAGTTTTATGGCATCATTATGACCTTCAATTTCTAAATGATCTTTTAGTGGCTTGCCAGAGGAAGTTACTCCATGCAAAAGTAACATTTTGGTTTCGCCAAAATTTAGTGAATTACCTTCAATGTTATTTGAATGAAAATTCCAATCTAACCTAAATTTGCTAATTATTTTTTGCTCTTGCTCACTGTTAATCGGTCGCAAATCATCAAGCTTCTTTTTTAAATCATATGCTTGTGCAATATATTTCATTACTTATGAACTGGTTAATAATATTTACAATCCAAATTTATTAAAGCTTAACTTCTCTTCAATTTTATTAATTAATTTATCAGATAATTCAGTTTTTTCGCTAAAAAAACTCTTAATAAATGACTTTTTAGCTGTAATGTTGATTATTTTAACTTTTTTACCATATTTTTGCTGCAATTTTTCTCTTATATCACAAATTTCGTCGATTAAACCAAGATCTTTGGCAGTTTTTCCAGACCAAAATGCTCCAGAAAATATTTTATCTTCACCAATATCTTTAAGAGATTTTTCTAATTTTTTGCCACGAGAGGTGCGCACCATGTCTTTAAAGCTATTAAATATATCTTTTTGGGCTGATTTTAATATATCTATATTTTCTTTAACTTCGGGTACAAATGGATCGAGAATAGCTTTATTTTTTCCTTCTGTGTAAATGCGGCGCTCAACACCGATTTTTTTTATCAGATCAACAAAACCAAAGCCAGAAAAAATAACACCTATACTGCCAATAATTGATGAATTATGGGCGTAAACCTCATCACCACTTAATAATAACCAATAGCCACCAGAGGCGGCAACATCGTGAGCAAATGTAAAAACAGGAATTTTTTTCTCTTTGGATAGATTGCGAATAGCATTGTAAATAAGTTCAGATTGAACAGGAGATCCGCCGGGGGAGTTTATAATAATAGCAACAGATTTTACATCATCTATTTTAAAGGCTTTTTCAAGAAGGGGTAGGGTATTTTCATAATTTATGCCGGATGATATTTTGGAGTCGCGACCGATGACGCCCTGTAAGTTGATGCAGGCAACCTTTGGATCTTTGCTAGTAAAATTATTTTTGATGAATTTTTTAACTTTTGCTAAAGTTATTTTTTTTAAATTAAATGTTTCCAGATATGGTTTTTTTAAATTAAATTTTTTTGGTTCGGTATTTTTTGCTTTTGTCATCTATTTATTTAGTTGATTTTAAAATTCCTAATATCAGTAAGGTGTCCATTTATTGCAGCTGCAACAGCCATCTCTGGACTCATGAGATGAGTTCTGCCGCCGCGTCCTTGGCGACCTTCAAAGTTGCGATTTGATGTTGAAGCGCATCTTTCACCACTTTCTAATTTGTCTGCATTCATAGCCAAACACATTGAGCAGCCAGGTTGGCGCCATTCAAATCCAGATTCAATAAAAATTTTATCCAAACCTTCTGCTTCAGCTTGTTCTTTTACAAGCCCAGAACCTGGAACAATCATAGCTAATTTTATAGAATTTGAAACTTTATGACCTTTGGCAAATATTGCTGCGCGTCTTAAATCTTCAATACGACCATTGGTGCATGAGCCAATGAAAACTTTATCAATAGCGATGTCTTGCAATGAAGTTCCAGATTCTAATCCCATATATTCCAAAGATCTTTTTACTGCAACTTGCTTAGCTTTGTCTTTAAAGTCAGTAGGAAATGGCACTGTGCTGGTAATTGGCAAGGAATCTTCAGGGCTAGTTCCCCAGGTAACTTGCGGACTTATATCTTCAGCTGCTAGATAAACTTCTTTATCGTAATGCGCATTATTATCCGACTTTAGCGACTCCCAATATTCCATAGCATCATCAAAATGTTTGCCTTCTGGAGATAAAGGGCGATTTTTTAAATAATCAAATGTTACTTTGTCAGGTGCAATTAGACCCGCTCTTGCCCCAGCCTCAATAGACATATTACATATTGTCATGCGGCCTTCCATAGAAAGACTTTCTATGGCTGATCCTGAATACTCAATAACATATCCAGTTGCGCCAGCAGTTCCTATTTTGCCAATTATTGCTAAAATAATATCTTTAGCTGTTACTCCTTTTTTTAAAATGCCATCAACCTTAACTAAGAAGTTTTTAGCCTTTCTTTGTATCAAGGTTTGCGTTGCCAAAACATGTTCCACTTCGGAAGTTCCAATACCAAAAGCCAAGGCTCCAAAGGCACCGTGAGTTGATGTATGGCTATCTCCACAAACTATAGTCATTCCTGGCTGAGTCAATCCTTGTTCAGGGCCTACAATATGAACAATTCCTTGCTTCTTATTATCGAGATCAAAATATTTAATACCAAACTCAGAGCAATTGTTTTCCAGAGTTTCTACTTGGATACGCGAGGTTTTATCTTTTATACCCTTGGTGCCATTTCCCCTATCAGCGCTTGTTGTTGGAACATTGTGATCGGCAACTGCGAGATGAGCTTCTGGTCTGCGAGGCTTGCGATTACTCATTCTTAGACCTTCAAAAGCCTGAGGAGATGTTACTTCATGAATTAGTTGGCGATCAATATATATTAGTGAGGAATTTTTGTTGTCATCAACAAGATGCAAGTCCCAAATTTTATCATATAGAGTTTTTGCAATATTATCGTTCATTTGATATTAGAGGTTATGTTGTTTGTCATAAGTTAAATACAGTTATAATTGCATTAATTATTTTATTTGCAAGCAATACCAAATCCTTTGAATTTGTGAACTGGTTAACATATGGAGATATGGATGGGAATTGGTATAAGAGCCAATAAAGAGTAAGCATAAAAAAAGCCAGTCCAAATATAGACTGGCTTTTTTAGTAATTTTAATGCTGCAATAGATGTTTAATTTGCAATATTTATTCCATATTTTGCACCAAGATAGTCATTTACTGCGGATATTTCATCATCTTTTAGAGCTTTATCAAAAACTATTATTTCAGAAATTTGTCCGTTAAAATGATTTGCGGTGCCATTCATAGTATTTCCTACTACAAATTCACCAGCTCCAATAGCTAGAGTTATTTCGTCATTAGCATTAGTGCCTTTATTTGAGGATCCTGATATGGTTGCTGTATTTGAGTTAGTGTAGATGTCGATGTTGTCAGTGGTTGCTGCAGTAACAATCTCATCATCATTATTAACAGTTATGATACTGATATAGCTGCGACCCGCTTCTATTGTAGAGTCTGCTTGATTAAAATTATTAGTACCACCGTGAAATCCATAAGTGCCTGTTGCAGCTTGACCAATTCCACCAATTAAATCATTAGTACCAACGGCATCGCCTTGCGCAGCTATAATGCCTGATCCAACTACTGTTGGACTCCATACTGCGACAAAAGTGTAGCTATCGTCACCAGCAGTAATTGGCATTGAAGTAGTATTGGTGTTAGTGAATTCATCTGCTGTGCCATCAAACTCTATACTTGGTAATCCTGAGATTCCACTTTTAATATATTGAGGATCACCTGCTGCAGTAAGATCTATTCGATCTTGTCTTCTAACTACTCTATTATCTCTCCATGTTACTGGAACTGCGTCATATTCTGTTGTATTATCTTCAGCGTCAACAACTGATGTTTCTCTAGTGGTTTCAAGCCATAAAGATAATCCTGTAATTGAATTAATCGGGGATGAGTTGGTGATAGATTGAGCGGTTGTAAGCTTTATGTTTTGATAAAGATCTTGTCCTTTAACTACTGCACCAACTAATATACCTATAATAAGTATTACTATTGAAAGCTCAATTAGAGAGAAGGCTTTTATTTTTTTATTATTGATTTTCATGATTTTATCTTAAAATTAATTTATTGTAAAATTGAATTGGTAAAAAACTATCTGACTTAAAATTAATGACCATTAACTTTAAGTTGAATAGTTTTATTCATCAACTCAGCTACTTAATACCGTAACTAGATATTTGTCTACTTTTAAAACACAAGTATTTGTATGCGTATCGTAAGTCTAAATTAAAATTTGGCTCGTTAATTAAAATTAAGCAAATAAAAAATCACTTTTTTTTCTCACTTAATTCATTTTAGCTTCAAAAGCGAAATAAATGAATTATTGCTTTAGGTATAAAAAAATAAGCACCATTGAATAACAGATTTTTTTAAAAATTCAAACTATAAAATTTATGGCTGGACATTCTCAATTTGCTAATATCAAGCATCGTAAAAATGCTCAAGACAATAAGAGGTCTAAGCTTTTTACTAAGCTGCAACGAGAAATAACTGTGGCAGCAAGAACTGGTCAGCCTGATCCTGACTTTAATGCAAGGTTGCGTAGTGCAATTATTGAAGCTAAATCTAATAATATGCCGAAAGATCGAATTGACGGCGCAATAAAAAAAGTTATTAACGGCAATGATGGTGAAAATTTTGAAGAAATACGCTATGAAGGTTATGCTAATGGTGGAATCGCTATGATTGTTGAAGCTTTAACCGATAATCGCAATCGTACTGCTGGAGAAGTTAGAAGTATTTTTTCTAAAATGGGAGGAGCTTTAGGGGAGACTGGATCCGTTGGTTTTTTATTTGACCATGTTGGCGTGATACAGTTTAAAAGTGATATAGCTTTGGAAGATGATGTATTAGAAACGGCAATAGAATGTGGAGCAATTGATGTTGAGTCAACAAAAGAAATTCACATTATTTTTTGTAAAGTTGTTGATTTTAGCGATGTTAGAGATTCTTTGATAGAAAAATATGGCGACCCAATTTCTGCCAAGCTTGATTGGAGGGCTAAAGATTTAATTGAAATAGGAGATGTTGAGCAAGCTGAAAAGTTGCTAAAATTAATTGATTCCCTAGAAGATTTAGATGATGTGCAGTCTGTAACGGGAAATTATTCTTTTAGTGAAAAAGTTCTAGATTCTATTTAAATATAAAGGCTGTAATTATTATTATTAACCCGTGCACTAACTAGTTGACTTTTAACAAAAAGATTTTTTTTCTTGTAGATCTTGTTGAAAGCCATAGTACTTACTGCTACTTTGGTTTTTCAAGAAGATCTTCAAGAAAGAAAATACCGCAGTTAAAAGTCAACTAGTTAGCGCATGGGTTAATACAAAGCGCCTGTAAATTAATATAACTAATATATCAAATCAGATGGTTAATAATTCTTCCATAACTTTTGAGCTAATAAAGTCTCATAATTTAACTAATGATGAATATCAGAAAATTCTTGATATAATGAATCGAGAGCCAACCTTAACTGAGCTTGGAATTTTTAGTGCGATGTGGAGCGAGCATTGCTCTTATAAATCAACAAAAAAATGGTTAAAAACCATGCATACAAAAGAGCCTTGGGTTATATGTGGTCCTGGAGAAAATGCTGGTGTTATTGATATTGGCGATGGTGATGCGGTGATATTTAAAATGGAGAGCCATAATCATCCATCTTTTATTGAGCCATATCAAGGTGCAGCTACTGGAGTTGGTGGAATTATGCGCGATGTTTTTACGATGGGCGCAAGACCTATTGCTAATTTAAATTCTCTGAGATTTGGTGAGATAGATCATCCCAAAACAAAGCATTTGATTAATGGTGTGGTTTCGGGAGTAGGTGGTTATGGTAACTGCATGGGAGTTCCAACGGTGGGAGGAGAAGTTACTTTTGAGAAGAGTTATAATGGTAATATTTTAGTTAATGCTATGTGCGTTGGTTTAGCTAAAAAAGATAAGATTTTTTATTCAGCTGCGACACAAATCGGCGCTAGCGTGGTTTATGTTGGGTCAAAAACGGGTCGCGATGGCATAAATGGTGCGGTTATGGCATCTGATGAATTTAAAGAAGGTGACGAAGATAAAAGGCCGACAGTTCAGGTTGGTGATCCATTTACAGAAAAATTGCTGCTTGAGGCTTGCTTAGAGTTAATGCAGCAAGATTGTATTTTGTCGATTCAAGATATGGGTGCCGCTGGCCTTACCTCATCATCCTTTGAGATGTCGGGTAAGGGCGGTACTGGGGTTGAGTTAAATCTTGATAAAGTGCCGCAAAGAGAAGAAAATATGACTCCTTATGAAATTATGCTATCTGAAAGCCAAGAAAGAATGTTGATGGTAATTGATCCACAAAAAGAAGAAATGGCAAAAGCTGTTTTTGATAAATGGGGTTTGGATTTTGCAGTAATTGGTGCGGTTACTGACTCGGGTAATGTTGTGGTAAAGATGAATGGCAAAATTTATGCTGACATTCCATCGCTGCCATTATCTGAAAATGCTCCAGAATATGATCGTAATTGGGAATAAAATGTCAAAAAATATCTTAGAAATCTTAAAAAGAATTATCGCAAGCCCAGATTTAGCATCAAAAAAATGGGTTTATGAGCAATATGATTCTCATGTTATGAATGATACAATCGCCACCAATGGCGATGCTTCAATTGTTAGAGTTCGTGGCACTAATAAAGCTTTGGCTTTGACCTCGGATTGTACGCCAAGATATGTGGTAGCTGATCCAGAATTAGGAGCGATGCAGGCAGTTTGCGAAACTTATCGCAATATTTCAGCTACTGGAGCTAAGCCTTTGGCTATAACTAATTGCCTTAATTTTGGCAATCCAGAAAAGCCACAAATTATGGGGCAAATTGTTAGGGCAATAAAAGGCATAAATAAAGCTTGCCAATTCCTGAATTATCCCGTGGTTTCAGGCAATGTTTCGCTTTATAATGAAACTGATGGTAATGCTATTTTGCCAACTCCAACAATTGGTGGTGTTGGTCTTTTAAAAGATTTAAGTAAAAGAGCTGAAGCAAAATTTAAAAATATTGGTGATGAGATTTTTGTGATTGGTGAAGTAAGCGGGCATTTAGATTGCTCTATTTATCAAAGAGATATTTTGCAAATTTTAAAGCAAAATAATCCACCACAAATCAATCTTGAGCAGGAAAGAAAAAATTCAGAATTTATTAGAGATTTAATAGCTAATGGCATTATCGAGATTTGTCATGATATTTCTGATGGCGGGCTTTTGGTGGCTTTATTTGAAATGTGCACTGGTGATGTAGGTTGTGATATTGATATAAATAATCTTTGTGCCAAAAATAATTTAAGTGAAATTGAGGTTTTATTTGGCGAAGAGCAGTCAAGATATATTGTGGCTATTAATGGCAACAATGTAGAGAATTTTAAGAAAATAGCCAATTCTTGCAATGCTGTATATCACAAAATTGGTAACAATATAGCAAATAACATTGCTATATCTGATTTTAAGTCATCAATAAAAGATCTAAGAGTGATAAATGATGGCGTTTTTGATAAAAATTTTTCTTAGAAAATTTTTTTGTCATAAGCTAGAACCTGTTGAGACTTTTCTTTCCAGCGAGACTAACTATACTTTTTGGTAAATAAATACTGCAGTAAATTAATGCCAATTCCCACCTATGTTATTATACCACTTCTAAGGATGGGAATTGGTATAATATTATTATTGAGACCTATCGCAAATGCCTATTGACTATGGAGTGAAAAATGGTATGATGGTTTTTTTTAATGGAATTTATGCAATAATGAAAATATACTCACAATATATTACAGAATTAAATCTAATTGATATTCCACCTGACACTACCATACTTGATCTTGAAGGCTGCATTGCATTAACAACATTACCAGGTACGCTACCAAATAACCTTACTGAACTTAATCTTTCTTTCTGCGCTGCATTAACAACATTACCAGATGCGCTACCAAATAACCTTACTAAACTTAATCTTAATGGCTGCACTGCATTAAAAACATTACCAGGTGCGCTACCAAATAACCTTACTAAAATTTTTCTTTCTCACTGCAAATCATTAACAAAATTACCAGATAATCTAACTAGCCTTATTAACCTTACTGAACTTGATCTTTCTTTCTGCAAATCATTAACAAAATTACCAGATAATCTAACTAGCCTTATTAACCTTACTGAACTTTATCTTCCTGGCTGCACTGCATTAACAACATTACCAGATACGCTACCAAATAACTTTACTAAACTTAATCTTTCTTTCTGCGCTGCATTAAAAACATTACCAAATACGCTACCAAATAACCTTACTAAACTTAATCTTTCTTTCTGCGCTGCATTAAAAACATTGCCAGATACGCTACCAAATAGCCTTACTAAACTTAATCTTGAAGGCTGCACTTCCCTACCAAATACTCTTGCATTAATAGCGCAACTTGAGGAGCTAGAAAAAGCAATGCAAGATAGAAGCTCTGGCTCTAGATTGTTATGGCCCGATCACCTTAATAGAAGCCCGCAAATAACTAAAGTTAAGCAAAATATCATCGACGCCTATAAAATATTTTATAAAGATAGTCCTGAATTTACCAATAAAGAACCTAATATTACAGATAAAGCAAATTATCCAGTTCTTAGTTTAATGCATCGCTTTATGAGTGAGTCATTAGATATGCG
>Ga0209223_10001234_pt1 | contig 28308 bp, 25 predicted proteins | sample COG_06_FD_184750 | JGI IMG/M metagenome (GOLD analysis project Ga0209223, IMG submission 184750) | Pelagic Microbial community sample from North Sea - COGITO 998_met_06 (SPAdes) (version 2) | ecosystem: Environmental > Aquatic > Marine > Neritic zone/Coastal water | place: Helgoland, sampling...
TATATTTTACCGAACCTTTTTTTTTAAAAATAAGGGTAAAGAATTTGATTATTTAAAAAAATTTTTGGAAAGATTTAAAGATAAAAAAAATTATAATATTAGAATTAAGCTACACCCTTTAGAAAGTCCAAAAAAGTATAATAAATTAATAAAGAAATATAAACAGATTAATATTAAAGTATTTAAAAATTCTAAACTTGAAGATCTAATTAATTGGTGTGATAAAGTATTTGGTAGTCAAACTTATGCAATGATAGTTGCTAGTAAATGTAATAAAAAAGTATACACACTTATGCACCCAAATGATTTTAGGTTACCGAAAGGCTTAGTTAAAAACTTCTAAATATTATTATGAAATATTGTAAAAAATGTTTACAGACAGATACTAGACCCAATATAGTTTTTAACAAATTTGGTATTTGTCCAGCTTGTGTATATTTTTATTCTACACGTGAGATTAACTATTCAATCAGATTTAAAAAGTTAGAAAAAATATTAACTGACATACAAAAAAATAGAAAGAATAAATATTATGATTGTATAATTGGCGTAAGTGGAGGGAAGGACAGTACAAGGCAAGCATTATGGGTAAGAGATAAGCTAAAATTAAGACCGTTATTGGTTTGTCTTTCTTATCCACCAGAACAGGTTACTCGAACAGGGACTAGGAATATATCTAATTTAATAAATCTTGGGTTCGATGTTGAAATTGTATCTTTAGGACCAAAAAGTTGGAAAAAATTATTATTAAATTCTTTCGTAGAAAATTGCAATTGGGCAAAACCATCAGAGCAGGCATTGTTTTCATCTCTGCCTCTAGCCGCTAAGAGGCATAATATTGAATTAATTTTTCATGGCGAAAACCCAGGGTATCAATTAGGAGACATGAAGACTGTAGGAAAAAATGGCTATGATGGAAATAATGTTTTTAAAATGAATACACTAAGAGGAGGGTCAACTAAATGGATGGAAAAAGCTGGAGTGGATAAAAAAAAATTATTTCATTACTCCCACTATTCAAAAATTAAAAAAAATAAATTTAATATCATTTATTTAGGATATTTTTGGTCTAACTGGTCATTAAAAAAAAATGGAGTTATAGCTTCTCTTCATGGTTTAAATTTAAGACTAGATAAATTTTCTAACACTCAAGATATCAAAGGCGTTACTGCTTTAGATGAAGATTGGGTAATAATTAATCAAATGATAAAATATTATAAATATGGTTTTGGAAGAGTTTCTGATTATATCAACGAAGATATTAGAAATAAAATAATTAATCGGGATGATGCTATAAAAATTTTAGAGAAATATGATGGAAATTGTAGTGAAGAATATGTTGATTCTTTTTGTAAATATTTGGGGATTAGCAAAAAATTTTTTTGGAAAATAGTTAAAAAATTCACTAATAAAAAATTATTTAAAGTTAACAACTTAAGTAGACCTGTACGAATATTTAAAGTAGGAATTGGATTAAATGGAAAATAAAATAGGCATTCTTAATTATGATAGTTCAAATCTAATTTCTTTAAGTAAATGTTTAGAGACTTTAAAGTTTAGATATATTATCTCAAAAAATGTTAAAAGATTAAGTGCTTGCAATGTATTAATTTTACCTGGTGTTGGAACATATGAAAATGTTATGAATTATCTAATTAAGAATAAACTTGATAAATTTATTAAAAGATTTTCCAAAGATAAATCAAAAAAGATAATTGGCATTTGTATTGGCATGCAAATTTTATCAAATAAGGGTAATGAAACACATGATAAAAAATATATTGATGGCTTAGGCTTGATCAATGCCCAAACTGAAAAACTTAATAATTTTCATATTGGTTGGAATAAAGTTAGAACTGATAACTTTTTAGACCAAAAATTTAATAACAAATATTTTTTCTTTAACCATTCATATGCACTTCAAAATATTAAGGAAAAGATTTCTCATGGTAGTTTTTTACTCAATAATTTGAGAATTCCATCAATTATAAGATACCAAAATATATTTGGTTTTCAATTTCACCCAGAAAAAAGTCATAACATAGGTTCAAAATTTTTAGAAAAAGTAATAAATTGTGAAAACTAGAATTTTAGGTGTAGTAACGCTAAAAGATGACTGGGCAGTTCAATCATTCGGATTTAATAAATATTTACCATTGGGTAAAGCAGATATTGTTATAGAAAATTTATCAAAATGGGGAGCAGATGAAATCTTAGTAAATTGTATAGATAGATCAAAAAATTCTGAAGGACCTAATATTAATATTCTTAAAAATATATATAAACGAAAAATAAATACTCCAATAATTTATTCTGGTGGAATAAGAAATTTAAATGATGCTAAAAAAGTTATAAATGAGGGGGCAGATAGAATAGCCATAAATTATTCTGCATTTTCGAATGATGTTGATTATTTTCAAAACTTATCTAATTTTTTAGGATCCCAAGCTCTTATTTTAGGCTGTAGCTTTATAAAAAAAAAAAATAATTTTTTATGGTATGACTATGTTAATAAAAAACTAAAATCTATTAGTACGATAGAAGATTATTTTAAAAAAAATATATTTTCAGAATTACTTTTAATAGATTCACAAAATGAGGGTTATAATTCTTTTGATTATAAAGTCTTAGAAAGTGTAGATAAGAAGATTCCCAAAATTTTGTTTGGTGGAATAAATGTAAGTAAAATTATAAGTAAGTTAAAAAAATTTAATATTAAATCTTTAGGTTTTGGAAATAGACTAAATTATAAAGAAATAGAGATTAAAAACATAAAAATGAAACATAAAAACTATTTTAGAACAAATGATTAAAAATAATTATCAACAGTGTAAAAAATGCTTATATACCTCATTTCATCCGCTTGGAATTCAGTTTAATGAAGAAGGAATTTGTTCTGGTTGCAAAATTCATGAAGAAAAAAATAACTTAGATTGGGATGCAAGATTAGTAAAATTAAAAAAAATTATTAAAAATTACAAATCAAAGAAAAATAATTACGACTGCATAGTGCCAATAACGGGTGCTCAAGACTCTTATTTTATTTTACATGTAGTTAAGAACATTTTGGGTCTTAACCCTCTTTTAGTCAGTTATAATAAATATTATAATACTCCGTTGGGTATTCATAATTTAAGTAATTTAAGAATTAAATTTGATTGTGATATTATTTTTAAAAATGTTAATCCACAAATTGTAAAAAAAATTACCAGGACAACATTGGAAAAATTTGGAAGTGTCTATTGGCATTGTTTAGCGGGACATACTGTTTTTCCTGTTCAAGTTGCATCTCAAATGAAAATTCCTCTTATAATTTGGGGTGAACACCAAGGGTTGCAACAAGTCGGGATGTATTCTCATTTACACAATGCTGAAATGACCAGAAGATACAGAAAAGACCATGATTTGATGGGTTATGAGCCAGAAGATTTAATAATGGATGATAATTTCTTAAATGAAAGTGACCTACATTCTTATATTTATCCAGAAGACGATTTAATTGATAAGATCGGAATAAGAGGAATTTATCTAGGAAATTATATTAGATGGGACCCTAAGATTCAGCATGAAAAAATGATCAAGATGTACAAATATAAATCAGCTAGGTTTTTGAGAACATTTGACACTTATGATTATGTGGATAGCTATGTTTATACAGGAATACATGATATATTAAAATTTTATAAAAATGGATATTCAAAAGTAACTGACCACGCCAGCCGTGAAATAAGATATGGAAGATTAAATAAATATACAGCCATTAAGTTAGTTAAAGAATTAGAAAAAAAAAATGACAATTACTCTAGATTATTTTGTGATTGGCTTAACATAAGTGAAAGAAGTTTAAATTTTATTTTAAATGAAAATAGAAACAATAAAGTTTGGCATGAAATAGAGCCAAATAAATGGATTAAAAGAAAATATCTTAAAGAAGAAAAATTAATTAAAAAAACAAAAAAAATTTATTTTATTTCAAATTCAAATTTATTTTACAACAAAACATACGGTGACAATTATTTAACTTTTGATAAAGGAATTTAATGAAAAAAAATGATATTGCAGAAGCAAAAGCATTTACCAAAAGAATCAAGCTAAGAGTGTCAGATGGATTTATATCTGATTTACAAAATTTAAAAGAAAATAAGAATTTTTACAAAAGTTTTTGGAGACACCCGAACTATGAAAAAAATATGGTTGGAGTTATGTCTGACTATTATGTAAAAAATTTTAAAAAAAAATTAAAAAAAGGAGCTAAAATTTTGGATATGGGCTGTGGGCCAGGTTATTTTTCACTAGAATTAGCAAGAAATGGTTTTGATATAACTGGTGTAGATATTTCGGATGGAGCAATTTTAAAAGCAATTAAAACATCAAAAAAAAAAAAGAATAAAAATTTGAAATTAAGATATTTTTCTAAGAGCTTTAGTCAATTAGATTTAAAAAATAAGGGATAATGATAGATAAAATCTTTCTTTTAGTTGAAAAAAAATATAGATTGAGACTGCTTGTTTTGTTTATTGCAATGGTTATTTCTTCATTTTTAGAAATATTATCGATAGGTTCTATTCCAGTATTTCTGAATATTTTACTTAATACTGAAAATATTTTTTCTACTATAAATATAGATATAGATTTTTTAAAAGATTTTGAGGATAAGTTTGATAGGAAAACATTGTTGTTAATTGTTTCTGCTTTTTTAGTATTAGTTTTTGGTCTAAAAAACTTATTCTTGTCATTCCTTATATATTTAGAGGCTAAATTTATCTATAATATAAAAGTTTCAAATTCTTTAAGACTTTTTAATTCATATTTGAATCTTCCTTATATAGAGCATGCAAAAACAAACTCATCAAAAATAATAAGAAATATAATTCATGAAAATTATCAAGCTTCAAGTGTTTTGCAATTAAGTCTAATTTCTTTAAGGGAAGGCTTGGTTACGCTAGTTATTTTTATCTTCCTTCTTACCATAAGTGTGGTTGGAATTATTTCTTTATTTACTTTAGGTCTTTTAAGCTCAATATTTTATTTAATCTTTAGATCTAAACTAAAAAAAAGGGGTTTAATAGCACAAGAGAAAAGAGCAGATGTTCTTCAAAAAATTAATGAGGCGTCTGGCTCAATTAAAGATATAAAGGTTTTAGGAATAGAAAATTTTGTATCAGATGAATTTAAAAACGATGTAGTTGAAATTGAAAAAAATACATTATACGAACAGGTTTTAAGTAAATTACCAAGAATATTAATAGAATTTTTTGCAATTGTAACGATTTTTTTAGTTTCACTAGTAGCGCTAAACTTAAATTTTGAAATGGAATATTTAATTTCAATTTTGTCAATTTTAGGTATCTCAACAATCAGATTGATGCCCGCTTTTAATGTAATAACATCATGTTCTACAAAAATACGTTATTTATATCCTTCATTAAAAATTATATCCGAAAAATTTAAAGATCTTATTAATGTTAAAAATATACAAAATAAAAATAATTTTAAAAATATTCCTAAAGATTTTAAAAATTTAAATTTTAGCAATGTTTCTTTTTATTATGATGATCGTAAAAAAGTGTTTGAAAATTTTAGTCTAGAATTAAAAAAAGGGGAAAAAATTGCGATAATGGGAAAAAGTGGTTCAGGTAAATCTACATTGCTTGATTTAATTTTAGGTTTATTAAAACCCAAAACAGGAGAAATTTCTATAAATAATAGAGATTACAACAGTGATAGTAATTACTTTAGCTATGTGCCACAGAATATTTACTTGATAGATAATACAATAAAAAAAAATATTTTGCTTGGAATTGAAGAAAGTGAAATTGATGAAAATTATTTAAAAAAAATTATAAATATTTGCGAGTTAGACGAATTCATTAATCAATTACCAGACGGGTTGAATACTATGGTGGGCGAAAAGGGATCTTTGGTGTCAGGCGGTCAAAAACAAAGAATTGCAATTGCTAGAGCATTATATTCAAATAGAGACATTTTAATTTTAGATGAAGGCACTAATGCTTTAGATGAATTAACTGAGCAAAAAATATTATTGAATATATTAGATAACTTTTCAAATAAAACTTTAATATTTACAACTCATAAAAATAATATATTAAAATACTTTGATAGAGTAGTTGATATAAAAAGTAATTAAATTTATGAAAGCAGTAATTTTAGCAGGAGATTTTGGCTCAAGGATAACTGAGAAAGTACAGTTATTCCAAAACCATTAATTGAAATTGGAAATAAGCCAATTATTTGGCATATTATGAAAATTTATTCATCATTGTGATAAAAGATTTTATTATTTGTTGCGGATATAAGTGTTGCTTAATTATAGATTATTTTATTAATTATACGTTTTTAAATTCAAATTTAGCATTAGGTTTACTAAAAAAAATGTGGAATAAGAAATCATTATGGCAAAAATAGTAATATTAATAACTGGTCACAAAGGTTATATTGGGAGCACCTTAGTTCCATACTTAAAAAAAAAAATTAATAACTTATTTATAATTGGATTAGATACAAATTTTTTTGATTATCCAAATAGTAAACTTATAGATTTAGAGATTAAAGAAGATTTAAGAAATTTTAAATTAAAATCTATTAAAAAAATAGATGCAGTTATTAATTTATCAGCTATATCAAATGACCCTATCGGGAATAAATTTAAAAAAGTTACAGAGTCTGTAAACTTTAATGCTACAAAAAAACTTATAGATTTCTCAAAAAAAAAAGGTTGTAAGAATTTTATATTTGCTTCAAGTTGTAGCATATATGGATTTGCTGGAAAAAATATTAAAACTGAAAAAGATAAAATTAACCCACTAACGATCTATGCTAGATCTAAGATTTATATTGAAAATTATTTAAAAAAAAATTCAGATACTAATTTTAGATCAACTTGTTTGAGGTATTCTACAGCTGCAGGGGTATCAAGAAATTTTAGAGCAGATATAGTTTTGAATGATTTTGTTCTTGCTGCAACCAAAAATAAAAAAATTATTATTTTAAGTGATGGAAAAGCTTATAGGCCAATTATAGATGTAGAAGATATGTGTAAATCAATTCATTGGGCATTATATAGAAAAAAAGATAAAAATAACTTTTTAGCAATAAATGTTGGAAGAAACCAGAATAATATTAGAATAAAGAATTTAGCTGATAAAGTAGCAAAAATCATACCTGGTACAAAAATAATTTTTTCTCCTAAAAAAAAATCAGATAGCAGGTCTTATAAAGTAGATTTTTCTTTATATAAGAAAATGGCCGCCAAACATAAAATATCAAAATCTATAAATACAATAATTTTAGAATTGTATGACTTTATTAAATTAAATGTTCTTAAAAAAAAAATTAATCACAATAAGTTTATTAGATTGAAAGATTTAGAAAATAAAATAAAAAAAAAAAAATTAAGTAAAAATTTATATTGGTTGAAATGATTGATATTTTAATAATAACAAAAGAAAGACCTTTATACTTAAAGAGAGCAATCGAATACTGGAAAAATTCTAGTTTTAATATTATAATTGCTGATGGAAGCAAAAATCCTTTCAAAGGTAATTTGCCAAGTTTTTTTGATTATCATCATATCCCTGATACAACCATGTTATATCGCACAGTTTATTTAGCAAACAAAGTAAAATCAAAATATGCAGCATATTGCGCAGATGATGATTTCCATTCTTTTGATGGACTTAAAGGAATTTGTGAATTTTTAGATAAAAATGAAACATACAGTTGTGCTCAAGGTATAAATTTAAGAGTTGGCCAAAAAGAGGATCCACAATCATTAGTTTTTGGAACAGCTTATAAAAGTGGTATTGCATTTGACTCAAAAAAAATTGCTGGTGATAAAAAAAATCTTTTGATTGAAATGTTGAAATTTAAATTTCTTTTTACATATGCAGTTATGAGAAGATCGATGTTAAAAAATTATACAGAATTTTTTGATGGAATAGATCTCAAAAAATCTATAACTGGAAATGTCTCAATACAACTGTTTGAGGATTTAATGTTTTATGCTTTATTTTTATCAGGACATTACATCACATTACCATTATTTTACACACTTCGACAAAATCAGATTCAGAATTATAGATCAATAAACACTAGCAAGTTATATTTAAATGATTTTTTTGCAGAATGGGTAAAAAGAAACGATAAAGAATGGCAACTAGTGAAAAACAACATTAATAGATTAATAAATAATAAATATAGTTTCACTTTTAATTTTAATGAAGAGTATGTCTTAGCTAAGTGTTTAAATCAAAAAATAAAAAAAAATAATAACAAAATAAGAAATTATGGATATTTAAGACTTAAGTTGAATCATTTAAAAATAAATTTATTTATTTTGCTGAAATTAAATTTTAATATTAAAAATTATATTTCTTTTCGTAGAGTTTTAAAACTAATGAGTAAAATAATAAAAAAAAATAATGTTGAAAAATAAAAAATATATTTAAAAATAAAGTAATACCTGTTACGAGTGGAATAGGTTCTTTTGGTAAACAATTTGTTGAGCATATTTTAAAAAATTATTCTCTTAAAGATGTCTATAAAGAGCTTTTAAAAAGTGGTGAAACAAATAAAAATACACAAAGATTTAGAACCGAGATAATAATAAAAATATTATTATAAAAGATAGACATTTATCTCAAATCAATATAATACGACTACAAATTTTAAAATGAGTTTCTTAAAAATAATTAAATTAATTTTTATTAAATATGATTTGCACTAATTGTAAAAAAAAAAAATTATCTAAAATTGTAAAAATAGGAAAACAACCCCTTAGTGGTTTTTTTTATTCTCAAAAAAAATATAATCTTAAACAATATTCCTTAGATTTGTATAAATGCTCAAAATGTGGCTTGGTACAACTAGATAATAAAGTCAAAATAGAAAAAATGTACGGTAAGCATTATGGATATAAAACTTCTGTTAGTACATTGATGATGTCACATTTTGAAAAAAAGGTTAAAAAGTTAAAAAAATTAAATATCATCAAACCAAGAGACAAGGTATTAGATATAGGAAGTAATGATGCATCATTTTTAAATCTAATAGGAAAAAAATATAATTTGTGGGGAATTGATCCATCAGCTAAAAAATATGAAAAAAACTATAAGGAGATGACATTAATTCCTAATTTTTTTTCTAAAAAAAACATTATTAAAAAAAATAGTAATAAGAAAATAAAATTTAACCTAATTTCAAGCTTTGCTATTTTTTATGATGTAGAAAACCCAAGTTCTTTTTGCAAAGATATTGAAAGTTTACTTGATGATGAGGGTGTTTGGATTTGTGAATTTTCTTATTTACCTTTAATGTTAAAAAATCTTACTTTTGATCAAATATGCCATGAACATCTAACTTATTATGACTTTACTGTTTTTGAAAAAATAGTAAATCAAAATGGTTTAAAGGTAATTGATTGCAATCTTAATGAAATTAATGGTGGCTGTATTGAAGTAATAATTTCAAAAAATAATTCAAAAAGAAAAATAAATGTTAAATCGATTACTAAATTAAAAAATGATGAAAAAAAAATTAATAATAAATCATTTAAAAATTTTGAAAATAGAATTAATAAATCTAGAAGTGATCTTAAATCATTTTTGGATAAAAATTATCCAATAATCGGATATGGTGCATCAACAAAGGGAAATATAGTTTTAAATTATAATAAACTGGGTGCAAATAAAATTGCTTATATATGTGATGCAAATCCAGAAAAATATGGCAAATTTACACCAGGATCAAACATTAAGATCATCTCAAAAGAAAAAATGAGAAAACTTAATCCAAAATTTTTGCTAGTTTTTATTTGGGCATTTAGATCTGAAATAATTAAACAAGAAATTAATTATATTAAAAAAGGTGGCAATTTGGTTTTTCATTTACCTAAATTTCATATTATTAATAAAAACAACTATACAAAGTATTATAATAAAAGTTTTAAAGAATTATCTTATAAATATTAGTTAATGCTATATTTGATTTATAAATCATCATATTACAGATTAGAATGTTTATATAATTGTCTTATCTCAATTCTAGTTTCTTCAAAAAACCTAATAATTGATTAAAATTAATAAAAAAATCTTAATTAAAAAAAAAGAAATGAAAATTTAATCTTTTTTATGACAAAAACAGAAGTCTTCAAAAAAATAAAGATTGAACAAACTAGAAAAGAAACAAATTAATAAATAGATTTATGGAAAAGCTTACAAGTTGTGCAGTAATTTTTTGTGGTGGCAAAGGTTCAAGACTTGGCACCCTAGGTAAAAAAATAAATAAATCACTTTTACTGGTAAAAAACAAACCAATAATAGGTCATATAATAGAGAAACTTTTAAAAGTTAAAATTGATAAAATTATATTACCACTTGGTTACAAAGGAAATGATATTAAAAAATATGTTATAAAAAATTTTTCAAATGAAATTTTGAAATTTACTTTTATTAACACAGGTATTAATACAGAATTATCAAAAAGAATATTAAAAATCAGAAAATATCTACCATCAGACAGATCAGTCTTATTTATAAATGGAGATACTATTTATAATTTTAATTTAATAAATTTTTTTAAATCACATGTAAAAAGTAATCAAAAAATTTCTTTAGCAACTTTTAGTCCTAAAATTGATTTTGGACTTATTAAAATTAATAAAAATAGATCTTTGAAATTTAAAAAATCTGAGTTTGTAGAAAATTTTCAATCGAAAATTAGTAATTTTCGTGCTTATTCTGGATTTGCTATAATTGATTGTAATTATTTAAAAAGATTTAAGTTTACTTTTGATAAAGACTTTGAAATTGATATGTTTAACAAGGCTATGAAGTTAAAAAATGTTAATATTTATAACATAAAAAATTCTATTTGCTTTCCTATTGATAATATCAAAAGTTTAAAGTTTGCGAATGAGGTTTTAAATTTAAAAAATTGATTGTTCTGATTATTTATATATAAGAAACGCTAATTTAATAGTATTACATCATTTATGGAACTAGTAGAAAAGATAACCTATAAAGTAAAATATTTTGATTCTGTTGAACAATTAATTGAAAAAGTTAAAAAAAAAATTATTGTTCCATATCAACTTGAAGTTCAACCTGGAAGAATTAAAGGTAATAAAATTTGTTGGATGCCATGTTCATATTGTTATGGGGGATCATCTAAAAATGATGGTCAAAGACTTGATCCAGAAAGATATTTGGAAATTATTGACCAAACTAATAATGGCCCAAACGGAAATATAGATAAAATTATTTATGCAGGTTATGCTACTGATCCTTTAAATTATGAACATATAGATGATCTAATTGAGAAGTCGGTGAATTATGGACAAGTCGTTGGAATACATTCTAAATTAATTAAAATTAGTGACAAGTTAATAAAAATTTTAACTTCAGATAATGTCGCAAAATCAAGCTATTTAACAGTTAGTGTTGATGGTGGTGACGACAAATCTTATAATTTGGCACACAGTCTAACAGAAAAAGTTAAGGTCTATAATCGTGTTATTGATAATATTAAAAAATTAAATGATGCTTCGACAAATAGTAATAATCAATTAGATGTATCAGCAAATTATCTTCTTACCAAAGTTAACTGTTCAAGAGATGAAGTTTTTAAAGGTATAGAGAATTTAATTAATGCAGGTGTGCAAAGTATTAGATTTTCATTCCCTCAACTGCCAAGAGGAAAAGACTCACATGAAGGAACAATAATTCCTAATAGGCAAGAAGTAAAAAAAATATATGACGATATAAAGCCAGTTATAGATAGTTTTAAAAATGAAAAAACAAATGTTATATTGTTTGATTATGATGCTGATAAAAGTATTCATGAAGCAAGAACATTGCCATGTTTTTCTAGATTTATTTATCCTGCAATTTCTTATGATGGTTATCTCTCTAACTGTTCTCAGTCTGCTGCAACTCATTTTAAAGATATGTCTTTAGGTAACTTACAAACCACAGATTTTTGGGAAGCTTTTTATAACTATGATGAAAAAGATATTTATAGTTTTATGCAAAATGAATTCAAAAAAATGATTAAAAATGACTGCAGATGTGACAGAAAAGAACACACAGTAAATCAAATTTTTAAAGATGAAATAGGAGATAAACTTAAAATTGTTTAAAAAAAAATCTATTGGTATAATAGGTGTTAGCGGAATAGGAAAAATTTATTTAAGAGAATTATCCATACTTGGGATAAAAAAAATTTATATTTTAGGAAAAAGCTACAAAAGTAGCCTTAAAAATAAATTGTCCTTACAAAGTGCAAGTAATTTAGAAATTATCCCATGTAAATCTATCAATGATTTTAAAAATAAAAAGTTAGATATTATATGTATTTGTTCACCTACAAATACTCATTTGAATTATATTAATAAATTTTTAAAAACTAAATCAAAATTAATCGTTGAAAAGCCTATTTTTGATTTGAAAAATTTATCAGATAAAGAAATTAGTCAAATAACTGAAAAAATATTCAAAAAATATCCTAAAAAAATTATAACAAACTTACCATTAAAAGAATATGCAAATTCACTTAAAACCAAATTTAAAATAAAAAAAAAAGAAATAAGAAAAATTAACTTTAAATATCATACTTCAGGAAAAAATTTTTATAAAGATATAGCAATTGACCTACTTCCACATTCTTTAAGTTTTTTATTATTTTTTTTTATGATTAAAAAAAATAACGTTAACATAAATTCAAAGATAGTTAGTAAAAATGGTTGGAGATCATCGTTTACATTCAGTAAAATTAATTGCACTTTTAATTTTAATCAAAATATAAATAGAAAAAATTCAATACTGGAAATTTCTATAAATGATAAAAAATATCTAAGAGTCCAAAAAAATAACAAATCTAGACTAACTAAAAATCATCAATATATTAAATCTGGAAGTTTGTATAAAAAAATTAATAATTCAATGTCCGTATCAATTAAAAAAAATTTATTAAAACTAACAGAAAATAAAATTAGAAAAAAAGATATAAATTTTCAGAAATCGTTAATTTCACTAATGTCATTTTTAATAAAATAATGAAGTAAAAAAATTAGCAGATAAATCAATTTAGATGTTTACTAAATTCAATAAATATATATATGTATATCACTTAATTAAAACAAATTTTAATTTCATAAATTATTTATTATTTTATAATAATATAATATTTATAAAACAATGTTGAACAATAAATCATTATTAAATAATAAGTCGTTATTAATTACTGGTGGAACAGGTTCTTTTGGTAAAGAATTTGTTAAATATGTTTTAAAAAATTATTCGGCTAAAAAAATTATTATTTATTCTAGAGATGAACTTAAACAGTTTGAAATGGAAAAAGAATATCCAAGTAAAAAATTACGTTTTTTTATTGGAGATGTTAGGGATAAAGAAAGATTGTCTTTAGCTTGCCAAGATGTGGATATTATAATTCACGCCGCTGCATTAAAGCATGTAAAGATAGCAGAATATAATCCACAAGAATGTATTAAAACTAATATTAATGGTGCTGAAAATGTAATTTTTTCAGCCTTAAAAAATAAAGTAGAAAAAGTAATTGCTTTATCAACAGATAAAGCTTCTAATCCAATTAACTTATATGGAGCAACCAAACTTGTTTCTGACAAATTATTTGTTGCAGCTAATAATTTGATTGGTAAATCCAAGACTAGATTTGCTATTGTGAGATATGGAAATGTTATAAACTCTAGAGGATCATTAATTCCATTAATTTTAAAAGCGATTAGAAATAAACAAAAAATATTTCCCATTACCGACCCAAGAATGACAAGATTCTTTATGTCATTAGAAGACAGTGTTAAATTCACAATTAATTCATTAAATTATATACGTGGAGGTGAAATTTTTATTCCTAAATTACCTTCACTAAGAATTATAGATTTAGTTAAACATTTTGATAATAAAATTAAATTTAACATTATTGGAAAAAAACCTGGTGAAAAAATTCATGAAACTTTATTTTCAGAGAATGAATCAGAAAACATTATAGAATATAAGAATTTTTATATTTTAGAACCTGAGATTATTTTTACATCCAGGTCTGTAAACAAAATTAAAGAAAATAAAATAATACAAAATATTAAAAAATTTAAGTCAGGATTTATTTATTCTTCTAAAAATAATCAAAATTTTTTAACTGCTATTGATATAGGCAAGTTGATTAAATCAAGTGAGTAAAGATATTTATAATGTTTAATTGGCACAAAACTTATAATATTAATAAAAATATTTTAGACATTTCTCACGATCAAATAGAAAAAATTAAATCCCATAAAGCATACCTATTAAGAAATGTTAATCTTAACAAAACTTCTGATTTGATCAATTTTGCTGGTAAATTTGGACAAATTTTAAAATACGGCAAGAAAAGTTATGTTTCATTTAAGGAAGTTTCGATAGAAAATGAGATGCACTATGATGGTATATCAGCTCCACAACAAAAAAAAATACCAAAATATCTTTTCTTTTATGTGGAAAAAACTAACAAAATTAATGATAATAAAAAAAACAAAGGAGAGTTTAAATTGTTAAATTCTTTACAATCTATTTCTGACATACCTAAAAAAACCTTAAAATTTTTAAAAAATAAAAGATTAGAGTTTTATGGATGTCCAACCTTTTATAAACCAGATATTAAAATAGAAGAATTGTCTTTTAAAAAAAAAATTATTGATTCAGCAAATGGTAAGCTTAATTTGAGAACGCATATTATTTCAAGCGCTTCATCAAAAATTACAATAGATAATAGATATGTTGAGACAGTAGAAGGGTGGAAAGTAAAAATTTCATCATGCACTGGAAAACAAACCTTTGCATTATTTAAACTAATTTCAAAAAATATTTTTAATAAAAAAAACCTATGGAAAATAAAATTTAGGAATAAAGATTTATTAATTGTTGATAATAGATATGTTTTTCATGGAAGAAATAGTGTTTCAATTCCCACAAAAAGGTTAATTCACAGAGTTCAAGTCTTATAATTTAGAATAATGAAAGAAATTAGATACTCTACTCAAAATATAAATGATCAAGATACTAAAAGTGTTATTGATGCACTAAAAAGTGATTTTGTTACTCAAGGTCCGTTAGTTTCAAAGTTTGAAAGAGCCTTGTCTCAAAAGTGTAAGAGCAAGTATGCAATTGTTTTATCTAATGCATCTAATGGATTAACATTAGCTTGCAAATTATATGATTTAAAAAAAAATGATATTGTCTGGTGTTCTACTATTACTTTTGTATCTACAATTTCATGTGCTGTTCACTTAAATGCAAAATTTGATTTGGTTGATATCGATATGTCAGATTACAATATTGACATAGATGCTCTACATAAAAAATTAGAAATAGCAAAAAAAAATAAAATTTTACCAAAAATTATTATTATTACTCACTTGGGAGGTAATCCTTTTAATACAAAAAAATTATATCAACTTAAAAAAAAATATAGATTTAAAATAATTGAAGATGCCTCACATGCACTTGGTTCTGTTGTAAAAAATAATCCTGTTGGATCTTGCAAGTACAGTGATGCTACTATTTTTAGTTTTCATGCTGTTAAATCAATTACTACTGGTGAGGGTGGTGCCATTACATTGAATGATAAAAATAAATATATTCAAGCTAAACAATTATTATCTCACGGTTTAATCAGAGATAATAAACTATTTAAACGTAAGTATGAAGGAATCTGGGATTATGATATTTTTCAATTAGGTTATAATTTTAGGTTATCAGATATTAACTGTAGTTTAGGAATTTCACAATTAAATAGACTTGATAGTTTTATAAACAAAAGAAACAATCTGGCCAGATTGTATGATGACCTTTTTTTACAAAATGAAAAGATAATAATTCCAAAAATTAAAAAAAATAATAAATCTAGTTTTCATTTATACATAATTAGAATAAAAAATTTGACCGTAGTTAAGAAAAAAAAATTGTTTGAATTAATGAAGAAGAAAAAAATAAATCTTAATTTTCATTACATACCTATTAATAAATTTTATATTTTTAAAAAAAAATTTAAAAAAAATATCTTTTTAAACACTGAGAAATATTATCAAGAAGCAGTATCATTACCTCTTCATCCTAAATTAGATAGTAAAAGTATTAAATATGTGGCAAATAACTTAATTAAGATATTGGAAAGAATTTAGTCTGAAAAATAATTTAAAAATTTTGGCAGTTCTACCTGCAAGAGGTGGAAGCAAAAGAATAAAGAATAAAAATATCAAAATTTTTAATCAAAAACCTATGATTTATTGGCCGATTCAAGAATTAAAAAAAAGTAAAGTGTTTGATAAAATTTTAGTATCAACAGATAGCTTAAAAATACAAACCTATGCCAAAAGCATAGGTGTTGATGCACCATTTATAAGGCCTAAAAATATTTCTGATGATTTTACGCCAACTATTAATGTTGTAAAGCATGCAATTAAATGGCTAAAAGATCATGGTTTAAATTTTGATTATATTTGCTGTATATACCCTACCGCGGTATTAATGAAAAAAAGCTTTATAACAGAGACTTTTAAATTGATTAAAAAGAATAATAACAGCTTTATCTTCCCTGCTAGTAAATTCGAGTATCCAATATTGAGATCATTTAAAAGAAACTTAGCAGGAGAAATAAAAATGCTAAATTCGAAATATTACAATTATAGATCTCAAGATCTAGAGGAATATTATCACGATGCAGGGCAATTTTATTGGGGCAGTGAAAAATCTTGGCTAACGAGACGTAAAATATTTGATAAATTTTCAGATTTTTATGAAATACCAAGAATTAATTGCCAGGATATAGATAATTTAGAAGATTTTAAACTAGCAGAAATTATTAAAAAAAATATAAAATGAGGCTTGTTTTTCTTGAAATTTATTATGAATTTAGATTTTTTTATTATTTTTTGAGTTTCATTGGATTTGAGATTCATTATCTCAAAATACTTTATTTAAGTGACGTTTCAGACAATAATTTTTACATAAAACAAATACAAAAACTTAAAAAAAAAAAAATTTATTTAATAAATATTTTAGATTATGAAAAAGATGGATTTTATTTTGAGGACTTTGATAATGATTTTACTGGAGATACATTAATTTTAAATAAATATTTACTTACTGATAAAGTTTTAAAAATTATATCTAAATACTTTAATACCAACGTTACAAAAAAAAAATTTGAATTATATATGCGAGCTATTTTGCAATCTAATATTCAAAAACAATTTCAGCAAGATGGTAGTAAAATAAATTACTGGATTAATAATAATTCAAGTACAAAAAGAAATATTATATTTTTTTCAAATTTTGCAAATTATTTTTTAAAACTAGATAATAAAAAAATAATTAAAATTTATTTTCCAATTCATATTATTTATATTCCAGTTAATCTTATCTTTAAGATAATTAAAAAAACTAAAAAAATTATCATTTTGTTTATGAAAAAATTAAATAAAGTTAATCAAATTAAAATAAAAAAAAACAAAATTAATATCAATTTTAATTCAAAGTATTTATATGTTTTTCATAAAAGCCAAATGTATGGAAAACTTTTTAAAAAAAAATTATTCTTCTTTGATAATGACAAACATTTATCAGCAAATGAAATGAGTGCTGTTATGTACCATGAAAATAATGAAAATATTTTTAATTTACTAGCCATTTCCAAAAAAAAAAAAATTAAATGTTTATTAAAGACTATATTTTTATTTGTTGTACTTGTTACAAGGGAGATTTCATTAAAAAATATTGCTGTGGCAATATTATATTCAAAAATTTATTTTAGATTTGAAATTTTTAGATTAAATTTACTACTATTTAAAAATTTAAAAGCTGTATTTATAGATTGGGACACAAACTGTCCTAAAGAGTTAATTTTACTATTCGAAAGTAAAAATGTTAAAACAATTTGTGTTCAAGAAAGAAGTATTCAATCTTGCTATAAATATTTTTACAATGTTATATGTGATAATTTTTTGAGCTCTGTGCCACAAATGAAAGAAATATTTTTAAATAAACCTTATTCATCAGTTAATAATATTATCGAATATGGTAGTTATAGAGAGGATTATTTTTTTGATAAAAAATACGACAAAATAATAACAAAAAAATATAGAATTAATAAGGATCAAAAGACAATAGTTATTTTTGCACATCATGCAGAAACAAGTATTTTCAATCAAGCTAACAATCTTATTACAAATTGGGATAATCATTATTATTTTTTAAATGAAACATTTGAAATACTAAGCAAGTTAGAAAACATAAGAGTAATTTATAGGTTCAAAAATTTAGATTGGATTGAAATAGATAAATTTCAAAATATCATTAACAAAATAAAATCTAATGAAAATATGTTTATTGATAACGAATATGAAAAGTCATTTTTTTCTTATTACCTTGCCAGATTTGCAGATATAGCTATTGGTCCACATTCTTCATTATTAGATGAATTAATTCAATCAGGTTTTAAAAATGTATTAATTATGGATTATGGATATAAATTAAAAAGTATTATCAAAAAATTAAAATATGAAGGTTCAGATTTTTTATGTGAAAATAGAAATATATTTATGCATAAACTAAACGTACTTTTAAATGACAATAAGAATTTGAATTTTAAGAATAATAAAATTAGACAAAAATATTTATATAAAGACAAACTTTATGAAATACTCAAAGATGAGTTGAAAATATGAAAAAAAAAAAACTTTGGGCGATTATAGCGGCTAGGTCAGGTTCTAAAGGAATCAAAGATAAAAATATAAAAAAATTTCTTGACGTCCCACTTTTACTACATTCAATTAACTTTGCTAAAAAATTAAACTTTGTTGACAAGATTTTTTTTACATCTGACTCAAAAAAATATTGTGATTTGGCAATTAAAAATGGTGCATATGTTCCTTTTTACAGATCAAAAAAGGCATCTTCTGACCTAGCTATGGAAGAAGATATTTTGCAAGATATAAAAAAAAATTTAGATAAAGAAAAATTAGATTATCCTAGTTACATTTTATGGTTAAGACCAACAACACCTCTTAGAGATTTATCTGCTTTTAAAAAAGCCTTTAAACTTTTTATAAAAAAGAAAAAATCAGTTTGTATAGTAAGCAAAAGTGAACCTAGAATCTTTTATCAAAAGAATGGAAATTTAAAATCTTATTTAAAATTATTTAATTACAGATCTATGGTTAGAAGACAAGAATGCCCAGAAGCATATAAGATATTTTATGGAGAATTTTTTGAATTTCCAAAAAAAAAAAATAAAAAATTTTTAGGAAATCAAATAAAATTTATTGTACAAGACACTAGATGTAATTTTGACATTGATTATGAATTTCAATGGAAAAATTATGAAAAAATCTTAAGATCTAACAGAAAAATTTATGAGAAATTTTTATACACAAATTAAAAATACTATAGATAAGTCAATAAAGAAAATTGTATTTGCTAATCAAAAAAAAGATTATTCAATGTTAACAAAAAATGACCTCTTAATTCAAAAGAATATTATAAAAATTATAAAAAAAAATTTCCCAGATGTTAAACAATTTATTTGTGAGGAAAATTTTAATTTAAAAAGATTTAAAAGAATAGATTTTAAAAAGCCATTTGCAATAATTGATCCTATTGATGGTACAGAAAATTTTTTTGCAGAAAATGGTATGTTTGGTAGTCTCATATCTGTTTATTCAAAGGTAAAAGGTAATTTTGACTTGATATATATTCCAAAATACAACCAGTTAATAACTAGAGATAATATTAAATCTTTATTAAAGAAACCAAAAAAACAAAATAAAATCTCATTATTATCTTCTAAATGTATAAGTGAAAAAAAAATTACTAGTTCAAATGTTAGAGTATTCGGAAGTTCAGCTTTTGCTTTTTTTCAAATAATAAAAGGTGAAGCAAATGAATTTATTTATTGTAAAGGGGCTAAAATTTGGGATTGCTATACAGGTTTAAGATTAATTGCTTTAACAAAATGTAATATTTCAATTAGTAAAAAAAAATGGTTTCAAGAGCCAACCTTTAAAACAAAATTTAGAGTTAGATGGAGATAATAATTCATTTTTAAACAATTACGATCCATGCTTATAAGTAAAAAAAAAAAAAATAAAATTTCAATAAAAATAAAAACCAAAAGAATCTTCATAGAAATAATGAAAAAAAAGACATTAACCAGAGCTATGTTGATAGACTTAATGATAAGCAATTAATGAAATATTCTAGACACAAAAAACAAAAACATACTTTAAAATCATCAATGGATTATTTTGAAAAATTTAAATTTTCAGATGATTTATATTTATCAATAAAAGAAATAAAGACAAAAAAACTAATTGGAACAATGACTACTTATTTTAAAAAAAATTTTTCATTTGCGGAAATTGGTATATTAATTAGTTCAAATAGTCATCTTGGAAAAAATTATGGTAATGAAGCCTGGATTAGTTTAATGAGTTTTTTGAATAAAAAAATAAATGTAAAAAATATTACTGGAGGATGCCATTTCAATAATATTAAAATGATTAAAATATTTAAAAATAGTGGTATGAGTTATTCTCATAAAATTTAAAAAAAAGTGTTTTTTATATAAAAAAATTTTAGATGATACTTTTAACTAATAATAAAAAATGAATAATAAATTTCAAATTAAAAGAATTGAAAATGCTATCAAAAAAAATAGAAGATTCATTCTCATTGGTAGAGGTGCTAGTTCTGCTTTTTTTTTAAAGAGTAAAATCAACAAAAATGATTTTTTAATAGGTTTTAATACTTATGAGATAGGTTATTTAATTGATATTTATTTTACAAATAAAAAAGATAAAAATTTTGCAAATGTTAAAAAAGATAAGATTATTTATGTTGATGATTTATTTAGAAAATTCAGTGCCAATTTAACCAAATTCCGGATTGGAAAAATATTTTATTCAATAAATGCCATTTTATATTTAATAAGTTTTTTATCAAAAAAAAATAATAGAAAAATTTCAGTAGTTTGTGTAGGTTTTGACTTTAGATCAGCTCTACCAGAAAGTGATTATAAAAATTTTTCATGGAACACTAATACTCTTCAAAATTATATTGATATAGTTGGTCAAAAAGATGTTTTTTTTAGAACAAGAAATTCTTTTTCAAATTTACAAATCAAGCATGCGGGATTTGATTTATATTCAGATTTAGATCCTAGAAATATCAATAATCTCAAAATTACTGAAAAAAAAAATAATTCAAATATAAAAATTGTTGCTGAGGTAACCACTAATCATTTTGGAAATACCGAAAATATAATAGAATTAATGACGTCTAGTAAAAATGCTGGGGCTGATCTTATAAAATTTCAAGTTAGAGATGTAGAAACTTTCTATCCAAAACAAATCTTACAAACGAAATACAAATTTCCATATGGAAATACTTTTTATGATTATAGAAAAAAACTTGAATTAACAGATGAACAAATAAAAATAATTTTATCTTTGGGAAAAGAATTAAAAATTAAACCATTTTTCTCCATTTTAGATATACGAAGTTTTGAAAGACTTAAAAAATATAAGTTAAATATTATAAAAATACCCTCTACAGTTTCTGTAGATAATAAATATCTAGAATATATTTCAAAAAATTATAAAAAAGAATTGGTAGTATCAACAGGCATGACAAACAATAGCTATCTTACTAAATGTGCTAAACTTTTTAAAAAAAATAAAAAATTATATATTCTTCATTGTATATCTAGTTATCCCACATCATCAATTAATGTTAATATAAATAATATAAATACTATTAAGGAATTATCAAAAAAATATAAAAATATAATTCCAGGATATTCTTCTCATGATTTAACAAGAATAGGTTCCTCTCTGGCAATAGGTGCTGGCGCAAAGATGATAGAAAAACATGTTAAGCTTAAAACAAATGATTGGGCTCATTTTGATCAAACTGCTCTTGATGTAAACTTAGAATTTCCGCAATATGTCGAGCATCTTAGATGTGCAGAAAAAATGTTGGGTAGCGTTAATAAGAATGTTTTGGAAGTCGAGCATCACAAATATAATTATAGAAAAAGTTAAAATATTTGTGAAATTAATTATTTTAGAAAAAAATCTAAATCTAGTAGAAAAACTTATTCTTCAGATTATTAAAAAGGAAAAAGATATTATATTAGATCCCTTCAATAATAATCTTAATTATTTAAAGAATAACACAATTAAAACTACAAATTTCACTGACATTCTTGGCAAAGTTATAGAAAAAAATAAAGATCATATAAAAAAAAAATTGATAAAAGAATTAGATAATTTTCCTGATCTTTTCCAGATGAAAATTAGTGAAATAAATTTCTCTGATAAGTACTGGAAAATTTTTTTTTTTAGAAAATACTTAAAAAATTTAGTTTTAAAAAAAAAAATTTCAAATATTTTTTTAATTTCTAGTAGTGATTTTATGTTGCATAAAGCTTTAAAGATAATCTTTAAAAAAAAACTCTCAACACATATAAGGTTTTTAAAATACTTTTATTATATAATTAATTATCTTCAGATTTTAATAATTTTTTTAAATAATTTTTTTATTGAGTTAATAAATTCTATAATCGTTAAAAAAAATAAATTTCAACTTTCATCAAAAAATTTATTAATTGCAAATTTCCCTAGAGATTGGGACTTATTTACATTAAATTATAAATTTTTAGGTAAACATACAAAAAAATTCTCTGTAATAGTTTCAAATTCAAGAACAAACTCAAATTTTTTAAAATATTTTCATTTTTCAAAAATACCAAAGAATTTTTTTATATTAGAATCATTTTTAAACTATTTTGATATTTTGAAAATATACTTTACTTCTTTAGTAAATATTTTTGATAATTACAAAAATATAATACAATCATGCAAAAATCTTGGTCTAGAATTTTATCGTTATGAAATTTTAATTACTTATAATTTGATTGAAAAATCAAAAAATAATACTTTAAAATTAGCGTTTTCAAAATTTTTAAATCGTAATAAAGAATATAAAAAATCCTTTATTCCCATGTTTGAATTTGTTGAAAGTAGAATCTACAGCAAAGTCTTAAATGATAAAAAAATTAAAACATTTTCATTTCAACATAGTTCAGTAATGACAGTACACCAAACAAGATTTTTTACTGCAAATCATGCAATTAAAATAAAAAAACCTAATTTTTTACCCAGCAAGGTATTTGTGGAGGGAAAAATTTTAGCTTCAGTCTTAAAATCTAGTAATATTAATAATCAAATTGTTGGGGCTGTAAGATTGAAAAATTATAAAGGTTATAAAATTACAAAATCTTCTAGCAAACCTAACAGAAATATACTTTATATAGATGAATTATATGATAAACAAAATTTATTTTCTTTATTAAATTTTATTAATGATGGAAAGGGAAAATTTAACTTTTTTATAAGACTTCATCCTGCTAACTTCAAAAAGTTAAGTAAAATAATTTTAAATTTTGAAAAAAGAAATAAAAACATTTATTTAGACAAAAGCAAAACTATAGAAGAAGCAATTTACAAAAATAAAATTGGCTTTTGTATCTCTTCAAGTTGCACTTCATTTTTAGATCTTATAAGATTAAAACAACCATGTTTTCTTTTGAAAAAGAATAATCTTTTTCTTAATACCCCATATAATTTTAGATATAAGCAACTTTTTATTGACGATTTCAATAATATTGAAAAAAAATTTTTATTATCTAAAAGTAGATATATGCCACCCAAAAACTATATTAAAAATTATATTAGTTCTATGGGGTATGAGGCAGAAAAAAAGATCGGAAATTTACTAAAATATTAATGAAAAAATTTTTGATTTTTGTTCCAAATTTACAAGGCGGTGGTGCAGAAAAAGTTGCAATTAATTTATCAAATATTTTAGCAAAAGATAAATGCGTCGTTTACCTAATGTTTCTAAAAAAAAATGGTTTAAATATTAATTATCTTAACAAAAATATAAATTTTATAAATTTAAATAAACAAAGATTATTGTTTTCAATTTTTTTAATTATAAATTTTTTATTTAAAAATAAGAAAAACTTAAATATTATATCTTTTTTGAATGCGCCCAATCTTTTATTTTGTTTTATAAAATTTTTGTTTAGATTAAAAAATATTAATCTAACAATAACTATACATAATTCTGTGTCTGATAGTTATAAGAATTCAAATTTAAAAAGTAAAATCATCATTTTTCTATTAAAGTATTTCAATGGCTCTGCTAATAAAATTATTTGTGTATCTAAATATGTAAAAAAAGATTTGATCAATACCTGGAAATTAAAAAATAAAAATATTTATACAATATATAATCCTGCCATTAACGTAAAAGAAATCAACAACCTTTCAAAAAAAAAAAATTTTCTTTTAGAAAAATATAAATTAAAAAATTTTAAAATTATTTTAAGTGCTGGTAGATTAACTAAACAAAAAAATTATCAATTACTTTTAAATGCATTTTACGAAGTAACAAAAGTAATCCAAGATACAATATTAATTATTCTTGGGGTTGGAGAACTCAAAGAAAGTTTAATTAAGTTAGTACAGAACAAGGGTTTAAAAAAAAAAGTAATTTTTATGGGTTTCCAAAAAAATCCATATAATTTTATCAAATATTCAGATTTAATTGTTTTATCATCAGACTGGGAAGGTTTGCCAACTATTTTAATAGAGTCACTTTATTTAAAAAAAAAAATTGTAAGCACTAATTGTAACGGTGGTTGTTCTGAAGTCTTAAAAAATGGAAAATATGGATATCTTGTTCCAATGAATGATGTAAATTGTTTAAAAAAAAAAATTATTTTTGCGTTAAACAACAAGAATAAAAAATTAGATAGGAAATATCTTGATACTTTTACAGATAAATTTGCTCTTAAAAAATATAAATCTCTTATACTTAAAAATTAAATTAACTATAAAATGAATTTAAAATATTTTTACTAAAACTGATTAATTAATGTTTGATTTACTTGGCTTTACTTCAATTGCAATAGTGTCCTTGTTAACTTTGTTTGCAGGATTACTTCGTCCTGATATTTCCAAAATTCTTTTAATAGCCTTGATTGTGCGTGTTTTAGTTATGTTAATTGGACATTATTTAGTTGCTTTGCCAGATAGCACTGCAGATGCAATTTCATTTGAAGCAACAGCTTGGTCGTTAGCTCAATTTGGTTTTTTAAATGTTTTAGATGGTTATATTGGTCCTGATGCTAAATTTATTTCCTGGTTAATTGCAATTCCTTACTCTTTGTTTGGACGAAGTATATTGATGGCTAAGTCTATAAGCTTATTATTTGGGATGGGTTGTGTTCTTTTAGGATGGAAACTTGCAAAAATTATTTGGGACAAACAGACTGCAAATAAAGTTGGCTGGGTGATAGCTTTATTTCCTTCATTAATCTTATATTCAGCTTTAATTATGAGAGAGGTATATATAGTCTTTTTTCTCATAGTGGCTTTATATGGTGTAGTTATTTGGGTCAAAAATAATAATTATAAATCATTAGTTTTTGTAGCTTTAGGGTTTATTGGAGCAACCTTTTTTCATGGAGCTTTAATGATAGGAGCCTTAACCTTTTTAGTAATTGCTGGTATACTCAGTTTTATAAAATTGTATAAATCATTAATAAATATTCGCATTAATATAAATATTTTTATGTTTTTTTTGATATTTATAACTATTTCATCATTATATATATTAGGAAAAATTTATGTTCCATATTTAGGTTCTTTCAAGGCATCAACTAACATAGAGAATCTACTTAAAAAAACAGATGTAGCTACAAGAGGTGTAGCATCCTATCCAGAATGGACAAAGATTAACTCTTTTGAAGAGTTGCCGTATAAAGGTATCATAAGAGGTTTATATTTTGTCTTTTCACCATTTCCATGGGATATTAAAAAACCTGTCCATTTAATAGGTATGATTGATTCCTTTTTTTATATGTATTTTTCTTATTTAATTTTCCAAAATAGAAAAATTATCTGGAAAGACCCTGTTTTGAGAATTATTTTAATAATATTATTATCTTACATTATTGTTTTTGGAGTTGGAGTTGGAAATTTTGGTACGGGAATTAGACATAGATCAAAGTTTGTTATTATATTTATATTATTAGCAGCACCTTTTATAAAAAGATTAACTTTAAAAAAAATTAAAAAATATAAGTAATTACTAGACTATTAAAAATTTAAACTTTATAAATTTAATATTTAAGCACTATAAGTTTTAATAGTTTTCAACTAATTTTATGAAGATCACACATATTATAAATAGTTTAAAAAAGGGAGGTGCTGAAGGAAATTTGTACCGCATATGTAAATTTCATAAAAAAAAATATAATAATAAAATTGATATTACAGTTATAACTTTAATTGAAAATGGATTTTATGAATCTGAACTAAAAAAAAGTGGTATAAAAATTTTTTCTTTAAAAATTGATAAAAAAATCAAATTTTTTGATTTTATAAAAAAGATATTAAAATTACGTAAATTTATTCAAAAACAAAATCCAGATATTATTCAAAGCTGGATGTATCACTCAAATTTCATTACAATATTTTTTCCAAAGATATTTTATAATAAAATATTCTGGAATATTCGTCACTCAGAGCTAAATACTAAAATTTCAAAGAAAATGACAATTCTCTTATCAATAATTTGTGGTCTATTTTCAAAAGCCATTCCTAAGAAAATCATTTATTGTTCAAAAAAAAGTATAGAATTTCATGAAAATGTACACTTTTATTCAAAAAATAAAACTGTGCTTATCTATAATGGGTTTAATGATAAAACCTTTTATTCATCAAAGTATTTACGCTTAAATTTTAGAAAAAAAAATAAAATAAAAAAATCTGACATTATTTTAGGTTTTGCTGGCAGATATGCCAAACAAAAAAATATTGCTTCTTTATTATTAGCATTCTCAAAAATAATGAAAAATTATAATAATGTGTATTTGTATATGGTTGGAAAAGATATAAATTATCAAAATAAAGAGCTAACTAATTATATTATTAATTTAAAAATTACAAATAAAGTCATTTTTTTAAATGAGCAAAAAAATTTATTAAAATTTTATAATGGTATTGATATGCTGGTTTTAAGCTCTCATTCTGAGTCATTTCCAAATGTGGTGGCAGAAGCTATGCTTTGCTCAACTCCAGTATTAGCAAGTAATGCTGGTTGTTCAAAAAAAATTATTAAAAATTGTGGATTTATTATGAGCAATAATAATAGCCAGTCAATTATTCATGGTTTAAAAAAAAGTATAGATGTATTTAATAATAAAAAAAAAAAATGGAAATCCCTAAAAAAAAATTCTCAATTGCGAATTAAAAAAAATTTTTCAATTGAAAAAATAGCAAATACATATTTTCAAAAATGGATTTTTTGAATGAAAATAATTTTTATATGTACAAGATCACTCACATTTAATACTTTTTTAAAATCTCAAGCAGTTTATTTTATTAAAAAAGGTTTAAGTGTTGAGGTCGCCTGCTCTGATAGTGAAAATTTAAAGATTAAAAATAATTTAAAACACCAAATTGATTTTCCAAATAAAATAATAGATTTATTTAACTTAATTAGGTACATCAAAATTTTTATACAAATTAAAGCACTAGTAAAAAAAAATAGTTCAGCAATTTTTTATTTACATACACCTATAGCCTCACATTTATTCAGATTATTTACTTTTTTTTATAAACTAAAAATAATATATTTCGTGCACGGTTTTAGATTTACGTCAATAACAAATTCAATAAAGGCCTTTTTCTTTAGAATTATTGAAAAAATTTTATCTTTCAATACAGATATATTTATCACAATCAATAATGAAGATTATAATTTTGCTAAATCACAACTTTTTAAAAGATCCTTATGTTATAAAATTAACGGAGTAGGTTTAAACCCCATAATCAAACATTTAAAAAAAATAATTAAGAAAAAACAAAAAATTAAAAAAATTTTAGTTATAGCAGCTTATAAAAAAGAAAAAGGGTATCTAGATATATTAGAAGTAGCTGCAATACTAAAAAATCAAAAAATAAAAATAGAATGTTATGGTGATGGGGATCATCATAAATTTGATTCCATTAAAATTAAAAAAAAACTTCACAATATTTCTTTTAAGAAGTTTGATATAAATTTAAAAAATAAAATTAAAAATTTTGATATTTTGCTTCATTTAAGCAAAAGAGAAGGCTTACCTGTTGCAGTTATGCAGGCT
>Ga0209223_10001237_pt1 | contig 28280 bp, 32 predicted proteins | sample COG_06_FD_184750 | JGI IMG/M metagenome (GOLD analysis project Ga0209223, IMG submission 184750) | Pelagic Microbial community sample from North Sea - COGITO 998_met_06 (SPAdes) (version 2) | ecosystem: Environmental > Aquatic > Marine > Neritic zone/Coastal water | place: Helgoland, sampling...
TGACGAGCGTAAGGCAATCGACAGCATTATGACCAACCTACGTAAGATAGTGCAGGAGACAGGCATCGGGTTGTTCTTAGTGTCACACCTGCGGAGGCCATCAGGACAGAAGGCTCACGAGGACGGTGGTAAGATTAGCTTAGGAGAGCTTAGAGGGTCAGCAGCTATTGCTCAACTGAGTGACATGGTGATTGGCTTAGAACGTGACCAACAGCACATTGACCCTGACACACGGAACACTACGTGCGTAAGAGTCCTAAAGAATAGGTTTGTTGGACTTACAGGTGCTGCCTGCTACCTTTATTACGATAAGGACTCAGGCCGTATGATTGAAACAGCCTGCCCCACTGAAGGTGACGCGGAGTTCTAATGAAGCAGATAGTCTTTGATATTGAAGCTAATGGCCTAAACCCTGATACGGTTTGGTGCATTATAGCCTACGAGAGAGAGGCTAAGGAGTACATTGAGTGGTCAGGGGATACCCTACCTAACTTCAAGGACTGGGTTAAGGAGCAGGACGAGCTAGAGGTTATCGGTCACAACATCATCGGCTACGACATACCAGTGTTGGAGAGACTATTAAAGGTAGACTTTAGTAAGTGCAAAGTAACTGACACATTAGTTATGTCCAGACTAGCGGAACCATCGCGCTTAGGTGGTCATAGTTTGGAGAACTGGGGTCAGCTGCTACATCAACCGAAAGGAGAACACAGTGATTGGCTTAATTTTTCGCAGGATATGGTGGAGTATTGTAAGCAAGATGTTAGGGTTAATGAATTGGTGTACCAGAGATTACTTCGTGACCTTAATAGCTTTGGAACTGAAAGCGTTATGTTGGAAGGTCAGGTACAAAGGATTATTAGCAAGCAGATTGAGAACGGATGGCTTCTAAACCAGAGAGCAGCCTTTAACCTGTTAGGAGAACTGAAGGAAAAGAAGTTCGACTTAGAGGATAAGGTACACGAGAAGTTCAAACCACTACCTACATTTATTAAAGAGATAACACCCAAGGTTAAGAAGGACGGAACTTACTCAGTAGTAGGCTTAAAGTTCTTAGGTGACCAATGGGAGATAGCAGTAGCACCATTTAGCAGACTGGATTATCCAGAGTTTAACTTAGGCTCACGTCAACAGATAGGACGTTACCTAAAGTACTTCGGATGGCAACCAGAGACTTTCACTGACAAAGGGCAGCCAATCGTTGACGAAGGCGTTCTTAGCAAGGTGAAGGGTATACCGGAAGCGGAGCTTATTGGTGAGTACCTGATGATACAGAAGCGTATCGCACAGGTGCAGAGTTGGTTGGACGCTGTTAAGGATGACGGTAGGGTACATGGTTACGTGAATGCCAACGGTGCTGTGACAGGACGTATGACACACTCAAGTCCAAACATGGGGCAGGTACCGGCAGGTTATTCGCCCTACGGTAAAGAGTGTCGTGCAGTATGGGTTGTACCGGAAGGTTACAAGTTGGTAGGTATGGACGCAAGCGGCTTAGAGTTACGTATGCTTGCACACTATATGAACGATAAGGACTACACTAATGAAATTCTCACGGGAGATATTCACACGGCAAACCAGTTGGCTGCAGGCCTTGACACTCGAAGTCAAGCAAAGACTTTCATCTACGCTTTTCTGTACGGTGCAGGAGATGCGAAAATCGGAAGTATCGTCGGTGGAACTGCACGAGATGGTAGAAGACTTAAAGCTAAGTTCCTCAAAAATACGCCTGCTCTTGGAGCATTACGAGAGAGAGTTGTTGTGGCTGCAGGAAGAGGCTTTGTTTTTGGACTCGATAGAAGGAAAGTTTCCATTCGTTCCGAACACGCGGCATTGAACTCACTCTTACAAAGCGCAGGTGCAATCATTATGAAAAAAGCACTGTGCATATTAGACGAGTACGCTACCCTACATAAAATTGACTATAAGATAATAGGAAACATCCACGATGAAATCCAGACGGAGGTCGCAACAAAGGACGCAGAAAGGTTTGGCAGACTGGCAACGGCTAGCATTGAAGCCGCAGGCTTGCACTACGAACTTAACTGCCCTCTCGCAGGAGAGTATCAAATTGGCGACAACTGGTCAGAAACTCACTAATGAGGTAATAAACGATGGCTTATAATAGACATTTAGAAGACAGAACACGAATGAGAGTAAACGGTAAGCAGATTAGAGTGGGCAATCCTGACCATCCTTACCATGAGATGTACAAGCAGCATGGACTACAGGCAGTTATTATGGCCATGGGTTTAATTGATATTAAGCCAACGGAACCTGAGGAAGAAGAACAGTTCCGTGGGTGGATGAGTGTTGTGTTTGGCATAGCGCTTGTTAGTTTGATTATTGGACTGTCAGTAGGGAGTCAGTAATGAAGCCTGCCAAAGCTGATAGGAAGAAGTTTGACATTGACTTAGCATACGGGGAAGTAAGGGAAGATAAGATTGCCGAGATGATGACCAACAAGAAGATAGAAGTTAAGTCAGAGAAGGATATGTGGCAGAAGACGGGTAACATCTGCATTGAGTACCAGTCGTGGGGTAAGCCTTCAGGCATTGAAGCTACTGAATCTGACTACTGGTTCCACAACCTGTGCGTAGGGGAAGAGGAATACTGCACCTTAGTCTTTGACACAACGGTGTTGAGGAAGATTATTGCAGCTAACAAGTTCCGCTCAGTGTCAGGTGGTGATAACAACGCAAGCAGGATGCACCTGATTCCATTAAAGAAGCTGTTTGATATGAATGTGATACAGGCGTTCAAGGACTTAGACAATGAAAACGACTGATACAGTAGTAGCAGACATCTACCGGATGATGGAGACTAAGGACGCTGACCCTAACGTAGATGTAGAGGCAGAGATTGAGAAGTTCGGTGAAGGTGTTAAGGAGCTAATGCGTACTGAGTTCGGCAGGGAGAAGCGACAAGACAAACGGACGCTTAGGTTGTCTAACATTGGACGCACTGACCGATACCTTTGGAATGTAGTAGCAGGTACAGAGAAGGAAGAGATTGAGCCACACACGTACGTTAAGTTTATGTATGGACATCTAGTTGAAGAGATGCTGTTATTCTTAACACGTATGTCGGGACACACAGTCACAGATGAGCAGAAGAAGTGCGAAGTGAACGGCATTCGAGGCTCTATGGACTGTAAGATAGACGGAGTAGTTACGGACGTTAAGTCAGCCAGTGCCTTCGGCTTTAAGAAGTTTAAGGAAGGTAAGCTGCTACATGACGACCCCTTCGGTTACGTTGACCAGATTAAAGCCTACGCTCACTCAGAGGGAGAGACGGAGATTGGTTGGCTTGCCATGGACAAAACTAACGGACACCTTACGTTCCTGAAGTACGACATGGCTGACCCTAAGGTTAAAGCTGCTATGGACTTCGACGGTACGATAACTGAAAGAGTTGACCACCTGAAGGAGATGGTAAAAAAGCCAGAGCCTGACTACTACTGTCATCAACCTAAGCCAGATGGTAAGTCAGGTAACTTGGAACTAGCAATCGGCTGCTCCTACTGCCAATACAAAAAGCACTGTTATCCAGAGCTAAGATTGTTTAACTACTCCTACAAGCCTAAGTACTTGTGTAAGGTAGTTAAGGAACCAAACGTACAGGAGCTGAAAATCAAATGAGTAAGTTAAAATTCAGGTCAGGCTTAGAGTCAGCGATACATGAGAAGTTAAACGATACCTTTCTTTACGAACCATACAGGCTTCCCTACACCATACACAGGAAGTACGTACCGGACTTTGTACACGAAGAGAAGGCAATACTAATCGAGGCTAAGGGATACTTCAGGGTAGGCGACACACAAAAGTACACCGCCATCCGAGACTCAATGCCAGAATGGGAGTTAGTGTTTGTCCTCTCCGACCCTACCAAGAAGGTACGTAAGGGAAGCAAGCTAACAATGGGACAGTGGTGCGAGAAGCAAGGCTTTAAGTGCTACACTGTTAAGACAATAGATAAGTTAATAGAGTATGTGGGAGCTAAAGATGTCGTTTGAAGAATACAAGGAAGCGTTCCTACGTGACCACGACGAGATAATGATACTGGAAGTGCTAGAGATTAACGGTGAGGAACTGTTGGAAGCATTTGAAGATAGACTGATTAGACACAGAGAGGTACTTGGCGATGAGTATTAATGAAGCAACACCAGAGATGTGGAACAAACTACAGGAAAACTACAAAGCCATGGTAACCGAAGAACTAAAGGATGACAACAGGAAAGAATACTTAGAGTATCCGTCAGTCGATGACCCCGACCCTGTGAATAACCCACAACACTACAACACTGGTAACATTGAATGTATCGAAGCTATCCAAGAGTCTATGTCACCGGAAGCGTTCAAAGGATACCTAAAGGGCAACACCATGAAGTACCTGTGGCGCTACGACTACAAAGGTAAAGCCTCAGAGGACTTAGAGAAAGCAGGTTGGTATTTGAACAAACTTATTAAGGAGGTGTCGTAATGGCTATTGGGCAGACACACGGTGGTAAGGGTTCAGCAGTACGCCCTACTGACAAGAAGAAGTTTGAGAACAACTTCGATGCTATCTTCGGTAAGAAGAATAAAGACAAACAAGATAAGGAGAAGAAACAAGATGCTGTCAAAAAATAATAAGATACGGCTAAAGGCGTTAGGTCTGTTCCTTGTCTCTCCTATCTATGTACCAATTGTCGTATGTTGGGAATATAGGAAAGACATTATAGACTTCTATGAAGACTGTTGGAAAATAGCTACAAACACACATAACGCATTGGAGAAGAAACAAGATGACACCACAAAGACCAGTTAGGTACGAGTTCATCGCTCACCCTTATGATTGTGAGTTAGGTGCTTCTCCAAACACTACACTTAGTTTAGTCATACACGACAAAGACCTTTCACTGTCAGACATGTACGAACAGTTTGAATATTTTTTAAAGGCCGCAGGCTATCACCCAAGAACGGAAGAAGAATAATGGATAAGTACCAACAGTTTATACACAAGTCACGTTACGCACGTTGGATGAAGGAAGAAGGTCGTCGTGAGACTTGGGAGGAGACAGTACAACGATATGTCGATTTTTGGACAGAACGTGGACAGATTGACAGCAAAGTGGCCAAGAAACTGTACAACTCTATCCTTAACCTAGAAGTCATGCCGTCAATGCGCTGCCTTATGACTGCCGGTGTAGCCTTAGACAAGGACAACGTAGCAGGCTTTAACTGTAGTTACCTAGCCATTGACTCACCACGTAGCTTTGACGAGCTTATGTACGTGCTTATGTGCGGTACAGGTGTAGGGTTCAGTGTTGAACGTAACTTCATTACCAAGCTACCAGTAGTCGCAGAGTCCTTCCACAAGACTGACAGTGTGATTGTAGTAGGTGACAGTAAGGTAGGGTGGGCATCAGCGTTCCGTGAGCTTATCGCTATGCTATACGCAGGTAAGATACCTAAGTGGGATATGTCCGGTGTACGACCCGCAGGTGCAAGACTAGAGACATTCGGTGGCAGAGCATCAGGGGCGCAACCCTTGGATGACTTGTTCCACTTCTGTGTTGATGTCTTCCGTAAGGCAGAGGGACGCAAGCTGACATCCATTGAGTGCCACGATGTAGTATGTAAGGTAGCTGACATTGTAGTCGTAGGTGGCGTTAGACGCTCAGCACTAATCAGCCTCTCCAACTTGTCAGACGGACGGATGGCTAAGGCTAAGTCAGGTGCATGGTGGGAGAACGACGGACACCGTAGACTGGCTAACAACAGCGTAGCGTACACAGAGAAGCCAGACTTCCAAGCGTTCCTCAATGAGATGCAGACACTATATGAGTCTAAGTCAGGTGAGCGTGGTTTGTTTAGTCGTGTAGCAGCTCAGAAGATTGCAGCTAGGAATGGCCGTCGTGACCCTAATCAGGACTTCGGTACTAACCCTTGCTCAGAGATTATCCTACGGAGCAATCAGTTCTGTAACTTGTCAGAGATAGTGGTACGAGAGGACGATACGGAAGAGACGTTGAAAGCTAAGGCAGAAGTAGCAGCCATCATCGGCACACTACAGGCTACCTTGACTGACTTCAGATACTTACGTAACATCTGGAAGAAGAACACAGAGGAAGAGGCATTGCTAGGCGTGAGCATGACAGGTATCATGGACAACAAACTGTTAAGCACACCTAACTCACCGCATTGTGAAGTAGTGTTGGAGGCTGTACGAGATGTCGCTATTGCAACGAATAAGAAGTGGGCAAAGAAACTGGGTATCAATCAGTCTACTGCCGTTACTGCTGTTAAGCCGAGCGGTACTGTTTCTCAGCTTGTCGATAGTGCTAGCGGCATCCATCCTCGCTTCTCTAAGCATTACATTAGACGTGTACGTTCGGACAAGAAAGACCCCTTAGCAGTCTTTATGAAGACAGCAGGGTTCCCTGTAGAGGACGATGTGATGTCTGAGTCTTCGTCAGTGTTTAGTTTCCCTGTCAAAGCACCATCGAGCAGTGTGACAGTCAGTGACGTAGGTGCAATGCATCAGCTAGAACTTTGGAAGATGTACCAGAATCATTGGTGTGAGCATAAGCCAAGTATCACAGTGTACTATACTGATAGCGAGTTCCTTCAGGTAGCACAGTGGATATGGGATAACTTTGACTTGTGTAGTGGGATTAGTTTGTTGCCAGTAAGTGAACATACGTATCAACAAGCTCCTTATGAGGACATCAGTGCTGAGGAATATGATAAACTACTAGCATCAATGCCTAAAGATATTAATTGGAATGACCTGCAATACTTTGAGCAGGAAGATAACACCACCGGCTCACAGGAACTAGCGTGTACCGGAGGTGCTTGTGAAATAGTTTAAGAAAGTGCTGATATGCGGTGTTGTACTACCTAAACAGGCACAAAGTTAAACCAAAGGTGTAAAAAGTGTAGTAAATGAGCATTTATTGGTACGTAAAAGTGTAGTAAACTTGGGGGTCATTGCGACCCCCTTTTTTACGTCTGGAGTTTTTACTCTTCTGTCGCTTCCCCTGTTAGTATCTTATACAAGGTACGACCTACTACATACTTTCCTGAGTTAAGCTCTTTAAGATTAGTCTGTGTAATGTTACGGCTTAACAGTATCTTCATAAGCTCAGGGTTCTTGTATGCTTCCTTTAGAATTTTATCAGCTTGTGCGTAGCCTAGTTTCTGTAAAGACTGCGTAGCTATGTTAGACGCTGTTCCCGCTAATACAATAGAGGAAGAACCGAACAACATATTAACTGCTTTAATGCCCCCTACTCTAGCAGCAAGCTGTAAAGCAAGTGGGGGGTTATATCCTTCCAAAGCAGCAGCTCCTTTTGCTGACAAAGACTTGTCCAAAGCCTTTAACTGTCCCTGTAACATCTGCAAACCTTTAAGCTCCTTGCCTTTGAAAGTCTCAAGTAAAGGCTGTAGCTCAGTCATTGTCTCGTCAAACTTAGCTTTATTAACTATCTTGCTTGAACCTTTCCCCGCAGCTTGTGCAGCAATAAACTCCATTGACTGTCCCACTATTCTACGAGAAACAGCATCCTGCCACGCTGTCTTAGCGTCAGCACTCTTACCTAACATAAGCCGCAGTCTTCTAGCGTTCTTCAACGGTTCAGCAGACTTCAAGATAGTGTCCATTACTTCATCAGGAGTCTTCCCCACAAGATTAGAAAAGATGTCAACTCTAGCTGCTTCCGCTTTAAGCTCTCTGTTTTTAACAACAGCTCCTTGTCTTTTAGCCTTAGCTCTAGCTGCTTTAATCATTCTACCTGCTTCAGGGAAACGCTTGAATGCAGTCTTATGTGCAGCAATAAACGCATCAAAAGAAGCAATATCAGTAGGGTCAACTTGTTCAGCAAACTTAGCCTTTAGCGAAGCCTCGGCTGATTTAAGCATTTGAGACTGAGCTTCTTGACTTCTAGGAGGCGCTAGGTTCAACATTTCGTCAAACTCACGAGCAACTACATTCATATCGCTTTCGGACTTAGTTTGTCCTCCCGTGGCTATTTCCAGTTTCTTCTCAGGAACCGCTTTCTTAACTTTAGGCATTAAAGTTCCATGCGTAAAAGTAGTGTGTAACTTCTTAGAGTAAGCTGTTGCCGCTAAGTAGCTGTTTCTAAATTGCTGAGGAACACTACCTAAACCGTCCGTCAACGCACTTACAGCAGCATCCTGTGCCTTTACAGCCGCATCAACATCAACAGTAATGTTAGGGTCACGTACCATTTCGTTAAGCGATGTCCTGATTGTTTTCATTACCTGTGGACTTTGCTTGTCACCCATAGGCACTTTAGGCCATACGATAGGATACTTAGCTTTAAACTTCTTATCACCTTTTAAACTTAAAGGTACAGTCTTCCACCCTTTATCCGTACGCATCAAACCCGCACCTAAATACTCAGCAAACTTCTCAGCAGGGAGTACCGTCTCTCTGTTAGAGTTTACAACAATGTCATTAATAGCACGTTTAAAACCAGTTGTGTCTAACTGGAAACCTGCTCTGTTAATCGGCCCCCAAAGTTTATCCTCCTGCTTATTAATGTCGGCAAAAACTTTTTCAAACTGCCGGTTAAACTCCTTAGCCATCTTAGTCTTATCACCACCGAAGATGTTAAGCATGGTTGCCATCTCTTCGTGAGCAATACGTACTCTATCGTCAACGCCTGACAACAAATCTTCCTGTATTCTAGGAAGCAACTCTTCAAGAGCTTTCCAGTTGTAAGCACCAGTTGAAGGGTCAAGAAGTGCCTCCATTTCCTTAGCTATCGAGTATTGAGCTTGGTCGAGTTGGTCGTCAACCTTCCCTGCAAATATAGAATCTTCCGCAGCTAAAGCTCTCTCACCGACAAATAACCCTGCATCATCAGTTTGTTGAGCAACAGACAATACAGTATCGTCTCCTGTCTTCTCAGCGGCCTCTAAAGCTAGTTTTGCCTCATAAGGGTCAGTTGCTAAACCCCTAGCTCTAACAGCAGCACTGTCCATGTTTTCAACACCAAAAACCTTTTCAAACTGATTTAAGACTCGCTTTTCAGCAATTGCTGTACCCGTGTCAGCACTTCTAGTAAGTCCTGTAGCTATGTCAAAAAAAGTAGTAGGCTTACGAAGAACAGCAGCGGTTAATTCAGCAGGGACGCTAATCAAAGGACTAGTGCTTCCCGATAACTCCTCTGCAACAGCACCTGCCCCTGCCATACGTAACGCTATGTCTACTTCCGAAGGCATCTTCTGCTGTGATAGTTGGCGAGTGATTCCTACTCTAGCGCCTTCCGCTCCTGTCATAGTTTTACCTGTAACAGGGTTTAGTCTAGCACCTTTCTTATTCCACTTTAGAAAGCCTTGTCCTAGCGCGTTAATGTAGGCTCTGCTTGCCGCTGTAATGTTCATACCATAAGCAGCGTACTTACCACCCTTATCCAAAAACCTTTCAGTGTCTTCGTCAGCAACAAAGGTTTTATTCTTTAGGATTTCAGGAACGTCAGGGGCGCTCCCCCATTCAAGTCCTGCATAGTCTACATTAGGGTCAGCAGCTTGTACGAGGTTCTTAATGTTCTCGTAACCAGTGGATGCCCAATAAGCAGGTGTTCTAACGAAAGCATCGTAAGCAGTACCATAGACTGTGTTGTTAATGGTGTCTACTACTTCCATTACGGGGTTAAGGACTGGAGACACTGCTTGACGTATCTCTTCACCCATGGTTACTCCTTCGCCACCTGAAGAAGGAACAGAAGCGTCAGGTAAACTAGGAACTTCGGGGAATGCCTGCGGGGTTTCCCCTGTTAAAGCTTCTATTCTTTTTTCGTTGGCAATGCGAGCTATTTCTTCATTAGGTGACTCACCAAAGTCTATTACCTGACCGCCTACAGAAGCTTTTAGCTGTTCAGCAGGCGATACTCCAAAATCAATTACTCTTCCAGTCATTTTATAGTGCCTTTTTAATCGAGCCTTTAAGTTCTTGTTCAGCTAAAAATTCTCTTGCTGTCTGACCACGGCCTTGTGCGGTGGCGTTAATATCTTCCCAACTCATATCTATCAGTTCACCGTCAGGTTTTTCTAGCGTAAAGCCTGTAGGTATGGACTCTACCCAGTATTGAGAGAGGTTAGCACCATCTTCAATAACTTCTAACTTATCGTATGTTAAGTCACCTCTTTTAAAGTCAGCTATAACTTTAGTTCGAGGTAGGTGTTTAAGATAATCAGCGTACAGGGTATCTCCATCTAAATCCGTAACGGTGTCCAACTTAGCACGAGCATAAGCAAATTGATTTTTATCTAGTCCATCAACAGCATTTTGCAAGTCTGTTAAAGCCACAACTTCGTTATACTGCCAAGGCTGTGTAAAACCTGCTGATGTCTTAAAGTAGTTCTCTCTATCAGCGTCCGTCCAACCTCTACCCTGCTCCGCAATAAAAGGAAGCATCCCGTCTACTTGGATTTTCTTCAATTCAGACTGTTGTAGTACGTTACTAGCCAAACCTTGAGGGACAGGAATACCAAACTTCTGTAAAACCCCTTGGAAAGCCGCTGACTGGTTAGCTACAAATTCAGGGAAAGCTCCGGTAGCTATACCGTCATTAACGGTTTTAAGTACTTTACGAGCATTCTGTCCTTTTAAAATATTAGCAGGAGCGGCTTCACTAGTTAAGTCATACATTGTTTCCTGTCTTTCTAAATTACCCTCTAATTTTTTCTGTTGTGGTGTTGCCACTGTAGACACAAGAGGACTCTTCTTAGACTGTATGTACTCTTGAAAAGTTCCTGTATATCCCGTGCTTACTGCAAACTGGTATTCTTTGACTAAAGCGGGGTCAGTTTGTCCTGAAGGTGCTTTAGATTTCTCTTTAAGAATGTCCAAACCTGTCTGTAGTATTTTATCATTACCTGATGCTTGTTCCTTAATAATAGCTGCTGCTAGTTTAGGGTGAGTATCTTTAAGTTGGGCAGCCACGGACGCTCTGCTTTCCGTAGAAGAGCTTATTGCAGCATTTGTTAATGTTCTTTCTCTACCCTGCTGTGCAAACTGAGCCTTAAGTACTGCCGCACGTTCTGGATTAACGCGACTAACAATCTCCATGATTTTAGGTTGGTCATCAGGATTGTTAATGTCTAGCTGTGCCAGAGCTGCTTGAGCTTGCTGTGCTAGAGTACGGGGGTCTTGTCCTCCCGCTTGTAACATCCCCCTTGTCATTCTATCAGAAAAACCCTGCGCTCTTTGAGCCATGCGGCCTTCTCTGTCCAATCCCTGCATAGGATTAATAGGTGCTGAGGATATGCCTGTAAGAAGGCTTGTTAAATCTGTTTGTGCCATTATCTTAATCTCCTATTAATGTTGGCTTGGGTCGTTAGGGTAAAGGTCGTGAATGTCTAGGTATCCATCACCGTCTGTGTCTACACCACCGCTGCCGCTACCTGCCGGCCCGCCACCTACACCACCACCGGAAGGAACACTACCGCCACCGCCACCATAGTTATTACCAAAGGGGTTCCAAGTTTGATTGTTTAACCAGTCACCTGCACTATCAATTACACCGTCAAACATACCGCTAGAACGTTCACCTGTTTGAGGATTAACATAACCACCTACAGCGTTCATCATACCTTGCATCTGAATCTGACGTAGCTCATTAGCTTGTTTCTGTCCTTCCATAAAGCCTTCTAAACCACCTAAACTTGCCTGACCATACAAAGAACCTTGCTGTCTACGTGCTGCATCCGCATAAGAAGCAGGAGCATTGCTTGCACCAAACAAACCAATAGCCTGTTCCTGTGGGTTATAGCCTGCTGTCTGTAGTCCTTGAGCAGATTGTAACATATTCTGTTGCTCTTGACCGAACTGTTGACGTGCCGCTAACTGAGCGTTAAGCATAGCTTCCTGACGTGCTTGCTCAAAGCCGAATGTCTCAGCATTGCCACCACCGTACATACCACTTTGCAAGCCACCACGACCACTAGCAAATAAACCTTCCTGCATACGCATACGCTGACGTTCTTCTTCAGGTCGCTGTGCGGCTCTCATCTGCTCATAGATAGCTTGTGAACCTCCGGCTACGTCACCTGTAAGGCCACCAAACATACTCTGTGATTGACCTAAGTATTGGTTCTGACGTGCCTGTTCTTCAGGAGACAGTGTTAAGTTTAAACCACCTTCGGGAGTAGTTGCTCCTGTAGCTAATCCGCTAGTAACAGTATAAGGTTTAAACTCAGCCATACCTGAGGCTGTTGTTCCTATCTCCCGACCAACCCCTAGTCCTGCCTGACCTGCGGCTTCAGCATCAGTAATGCCTTCCTTACCCGCATAATAAGCTGTACCGCCTTCAATCAAACCATCGAATATGCCCATTAGAAAGTACCTCCATTGATTGTTGTTGCTACTAATTCTCCAGTCACAGTAACTCCTGTGTTAGTTGTTGCTAGTTTAGAGTTGTTGTCATACATAAGGAATGTTGTACCTGCGCCAGTGCCTGATGTTGTAACTAACAAACCAGTCTTAGTAAAGTCTGCATTCATAACCCGAACAGCGTCTGCGCCACCTATACGTAGCTCACCTGTACCTGTGTCGGAGATGTAGGAGTTGGAGGCATCATGCCACAATTGTAAATCATTATCTGTACCAAAACGCAGACGAACATTATCACCTAAGTCAAGATTACCAGTCATTGTTGCGCCAGTCTTGTCAACCTTAGACGTAATTGCAGTAGCGATAGGAGCGAACTCACCATCGAGGTCAACACCTTTTACTTTCTTAGCTTCTAAGCCTGACGCGAGGGCATCCTTAGCTGCGAAGTTTGTATTTTGTACGTAGTTAGACATTAAATCATTCTCCCTAATAGAGCGTGTATATCAATTGTTTGTATAGAAAACGGACTACCGTTAATAGTACTTTCAACACCAATACTGGCTGATACTCCTGAGCCGTTGGTATGTACTGAACCTTTGTTTACAAAGACACCCCCTGAGTATTCCGCTGAGGTGTTGTACTCACTGATGTTGTACTGTCCTAAAGTTCCTTCCGCAAAGTTAAATATTTGTTTATTATATACTCCGCTGTAGTCGTAACTCCAACTCAGTGTATAGTTTGTGTCGTTACCACCAATAACTGTAATGTTAAACTTCTTTAGGAATTTCAAGTTTGAAGTACTGCCCCAGTCAATAGGGTTGCTAAAGTAAGACATCTTGTAAGTAGCAGTATCATCCAAATAACTACCGTACTTAGCAAGTCCACCTTCTAAACCAATGTAGAAACCGTCAGCAGCTATGTTAGTAAAGCTGATAGGATTCATACCCGACCAAGTAGTAGCTCTAAAGGAACCGTTCTCAAGAGGCGTTCTAACGTCAAAGCAGTAAGTAGTTCCTGTTGTAGGAAAAGTAATTAAATAGAACGCATCAAAAGCACTGTAGAAAGAGTGTATCGGTAATGTCTCTTCCTTCACTAATTTAAGTAAATCAGTACGTACGTTTGCACTAACGTCCCGCATTGGTAAAGACTTCTCCTGAATAATCCTACCAAGACTCATTAAGCCTCTGTCCGATAAGAATATAATGTCATTACCCGTGGCTTGTACGGAGTCTCTAGCAATACAGCCTACACCTTCAATAGTGTCCGACAGTCTAAAATCAACAGTAGTTACGGAATCACCACCTGCGTAGACAACAATGCTATGTAAACCAAATATAAGCAAAAACCCGTTATGTTCAGTCAAGGCTACAATCTCGTCGTAACCGTTAGTCCATACAGATGTTAAATCTAAGCTGCCTGAACTACCACCTTGGAAGTCCGTGCCGTCAAGTAAGTCACTCCAATAAACAGTATAGTTATTACCTACAATATCAGCCACCCATAGGCGACCAAAGGCTGCTAGGACTTCGTTACCCGAAGGTGCTGTAGTCCCGCCTGACGCTACAACTGCCAGTGTAGTACTACCTTCAACACTAACAAGAGGCTCTTGTCCACTTTGAAAGAAGTACACGTTATTGTTGAAAGACACTATCTTCCAGTTGTTTGCGCTTATACTATAACCCGTAGGCAGCGTTACTTCAGTAAGTGTAGTAGTACCTGTGAATATCTTATTGTTACCCGCAGAGAATACTACTACTGTACCATCAAAATTAGTAAACTCAAATACAGCCTCTAGTCCACGACTGGTTCCTAATACGTCATTAGTAGATACCTGAATGTACCCCTCTCTAGCACCAATACGTCCCTGCTTGTCAATAACACAGTTATCAGCAATGTCAGCAAAGTTAGGGTTCATCCCAATGGGAGACTCCTCGGTGTTAATGCCAAAGAAGGCAGGAGCAGATACAGCTAAGTTCTGTAATCTTTGTCCGCTCATACGTCCACCCATATAGTCTCAGTTGGGAACCTCGCGGCATCAAAGGAAATAGCGTCAGACAAGGAAGACTTAGCAACACCCATAAGCATTGCAGCAGTAGTTCCGCCTGTCTCACCACGCTCCTCTACAGCCATAGCGTGTGCAAACTGTACGACAGGTAAGCTAGGTACTTTTAGTCCCTGAGTGTCGCTAGTAAGCTCTTCAGTCCTGTCAACAATGGTAAACTGTAGGCTGTACGCTTTGTCAGGAGCAGGGTACAAGCTAAAGTCCACACCGTTGTTTACGGAGTTAAACCCTGTGTAAACGTAATGTGTAGGAACAGAACTAACAGCTGGGTTAATGTATTGATTACTCTGTAATGCTAACTGAGTCCCTAAGTTGACATAACACTTTTCAGTTGAGTTAGTTACGTTAAGTGTTTTAAACGCTGTACTAACATTAGGGATACTGTAGTTAGGCTGACCAACAACTGTATTTACTACCTTAGTTTCACGTAAGCTTGACCAATCCCAAGCGTCCTCCACCATGCGGTTAGCGTCATTAACAAACTCACCGACCAACCGTGAGTATAAAGTTTCATCTACGGAACTGACTGTGTTCTCTCTGAGTCTCCGTAGCACTTTGTTTACTGCTTGTAAATATGTCATTAAACTGTATACCTGTCTAGTGAGCTAGTGAAAGGACTTGCAAACAAATCCTGCATTTCTTCTTCTTCTTCTGCTATCTGTTGTTGCTCTGGCTGTACTACACGTTCTACGTTAGTAAACTCGACGGGAGAGAACTTAAACAACTCATCTCTGAACAAACTGTCCGTTGTACGTGTACCTGAAGGCTGTCCTCCTCCTACCATACCTGTCAGCATAGCGCCTCCTGCGTCCAGTAGAGCGTCTTTAGCAGGCTGTAGTAGGTTATCATCAATAAACCTCCCAGTCTCCTGTAAAGGCTCTTTAAACGGCTCTGCCGCGTCTGCTATACCTGAGCCTATATCTCTGGCTACGTCCTCAATAGCTTTGATACCCTCGGGAGTGTCAGGGAAGTCTACACCTTCAGGCAGTGAGTCTTTAATAGGTTGTAAGTATTTATCATCAAAATCTCTACCTACTGTTCGTAGAGTATCTTCTAATTCTCCACCTATGTTAGCCTCTCTTGCCCATTCTCCAACACCTGATTCCAGAGCAGACTCAAAGTCTTCACCGAGAAGCAGCTTGTCTACTGTCCTTCCTATACCTGCTAAAACTTCAGGTGAAAGGTTGTCAGAGTTAATTCCTATCTTATCCAGTGCTGAGTTTACTATGTCCCCTCCAAACTCATTTACAAGGAAAGCGGTAGGGTTACCTGTTGCAGCAGCGTTTACTAAATTTTGAGTCTGTGCGTAGGAAAGTCCCCCAATACCTGTACCTGCTGACATAACCATTTGGCCTGTGCTTGGGTCAAGTACTTCCGTTGGAGGAGCGGTTACTCCCGCCATATCTAAACCTGCTAATCCTAGAGTTGCCCAATCTCCTCCATGTAGTGTCTCACCTGCTAACCCTCTGGCTGCTGTATAAGCTGCCTCGCTCATGCCGCCTGACGCTGCTGCCGCTATTGTACGTAAACTCGGCAGTACAAATTCATCTCTAAACTGTACCCACTCGGAAGCTTCTACCAACGGTTCTGTACGAGGGCCAATGTTATCATAATACTGTAATTCTAAACCTTTGGTTTCTAGGTTAGGGTAGTAAGTTCCAGACTGTAGGACTCCTAGGTTGTTTTCAGGGTCAATGCCGTTAGGTTGATACGTTACATATATTGTATCGCCTGTCTTGTATTTAAGCGTGGTTGAATCATCCCCTTTATAAATTGAACCCCCATCGTTCCAATCTCTAGGTGCTTGCGTTTCAACAATCCAAGTTGGGTTTGGATTATCTCTTTGACTCAGGTTCCATTCATCTCTCCAAGCCTTTTCATATGATTCTTTATCAAGCTCACCGCTTTCCTGTAAGTTTTTTAGGTAAGCTACCTTCCCGTCAAAGCCTGTTTGTCCCCACTGTTCTTGAAAAGCTGTTGTATTCCCTTCTTCTCTAAGCGTATCAAAAGCCGAGGTAAGGTTATCTTTCTGATTTACAAACTTATCAGCAATAATGTCGTTAGCTTCTTGAGCTGTTCCGCCTTTGTTTAACCACTCCTGCGCTGTCTGCTCGTCAATACCTCTACTGAGCATATTATTATAGGAGTAGGTGTTGTCGTATTCTTCTGTATCTCCGCTAATTAAACGACCACCAAAGTTAGAGTAGTCACCACCCCTTGCATCTACAGTATCAAAAGTAACGTTAGATAATGCTTCATCACTATACTGCATATACGGAATATCTTCTGAAGCCAACGTATCTGCATAGGTCGAAGGGTCATCACTGTACTTAGCTGTGATGTCCTTACCGCCTGCTGATATTCTACCGAAGTCTGCAAAAGGGTCAGAGGACACGACAGGAGCAACAGGAGCAGTGGTGGGTTCTCCTCGGTATCCTGAGCCTCCACCATAGTTAGTAGTAGCAGGAGCAGAGTCTATAGCAAAGACATCTTCTTCTTCTTGGTCAAAGGCGCTTTCTAATCCTGTAGCCATTATTTAACCCCCTTAGTTTTCTCATATGTACGCAACGTACCTAACCCAAGCATCCCCATCAAGACAGGCAACATAGTTGACAAATCTATAAGGGGAATAACGATTGGAGAACCGGATAAAGCAAGCGCAAAGTTTGCCATCGGAATAACAAGGAAGTTACCCGCCATTCCAAGGCAACAAGTCCAACCCACAGCAGGCCGCCAACCTGCGACAAATAAGTCCTTGCTTGCTGCTTCAGTTTTGTTCACCTCTATCTGTGCTTGTGCTATTGTATGTGCTTGTGTGGCAATCTCGTGCGCTATACGTTGCTTAGTGTCAGCGTCAGGTATTACCTTATCTAGTATCTTTGTTACTGGCTGTATGAGCGCACTGATGATTGACATTACTCTTTTCCTCTTAACCCTTTAACTGTGTCGGACTCCCAAATACGAAGTCCCATCCAGATGATTGTAAACAATGAAGCCATTGGTGGTAACCAAGCAGCTAAGGATAACACCCCTGTTGACACTGCTGCTATGTCCATCATTTCTTTAGTTTCCTCTACCATGATAAAATCCCTTTTAGTTAGTTAGCGGTATCCACCCAGTGTTGCCGGTAGAGTATACTTTAATGTAAAGATTACCTTCAGCGTTAGAAGCAGTACGTAAGTACAACGAACCAACGTTTGCTGTAACATTCCCGTTAGGTGTAACTGAGCCTGTTGTAATAGTAACAGCACCACCAAGTGTAAGACTAGAAGGGTTAGTTCCTATCTCTACTACATTAGAAGCGTCGTCCTCTGTGTATAACCTTTTGTCTATTGTGTTGACAGCTAACTCACCTGTGTCTAAATCTCCACTAGAAGGAGAGGCAGCAGCTGTCGTACTATACTTTGTAATTAATTTAGTAGGCACAATGCCCTCCTGTTAAGCCGTCTGTAAAGATAAGTTAGGTGAAAGTTCAGCAACAACACCGAGATGTGGTACAACTACACCTGTACCGCCTCCGTCACTTGGTTTGTTTATCTGGAAAGCAATGCCTTCCCCTGCGTCTAATCTTGTCTCAGTAAAAGGCACTTCAATAATGTTACCTATGCTCCAATCCCCTGTACCGCCTGATGCAGTTGTTTTTGTCTCTACTCTGGCAAGCTGACCACCAAAGGTTCCATCAGCGTTTACTTTAATAAACTGTATCTGAGCATAGTTAGTGTCGTTTGCCACCAGTGCGCTATTGGTTACAAAGTATAGCTTCTGAAAGTACGTTGTACCTCTAGATACGTAAAGAGAAGTACGAGGAAAAGCAGCTCCTGCGTTTGCATCCTGAGGCTTGTAGATGTTAGCAACAATTACGTTCTCGTCATTAAGATGCTTAATATCACCGACATAACTAGGGTAGTAAATCTTCTGAGCAACAGCACCTGTCAATACCGTGGAGTCTTGAGAAGTAGCAGTAAACACATAGCCTACAGTATACGTTACGCCTAGAGTTTCAAGGTACGTATTCCAAGCTGCATTACCCGCAGTGCCTAAGTCAAATATCTTGTACTCTTGGCCTTCCACAAAACCACCAGTACCTGCAACAGCTCCAGTGAGGAGCGAAGAATCATTAGCTGTTCCTACAAAGGTGTCACCATACGCCCAAGTCTTATTTATACCAGTGTATGTAACCCAAGCTGCGTTACCGGCAGTACCTAAGTCTCTAACGACATAAGTGTTTCCTACAGTCCAAAGACCTGCTTCTAGAGTAGCAAACTTCTTTTGCCCTGATGGAACAGTAGGAGCCTGTACACCTGACACGCTTAACTGATGTCCTTCATACATACCGTTAGTTGCGTCAACTTCAATTAGGTTAGCAGTACTCTTTACAGGAGAATCTACTCGTATTCCACCTCTAAGGTAGTTACGAACAGAAGATGTCTCTGCACCGTTAAAGTAAAAATACTTACACTTGTCAGGAGCGTTGCCTGTGAAACCATCAATGTGTAAGGAGGAGCCAGTGTTCACGACAAAGCACTTGTAAGGGACTTCTAAGCCAACCAAATCAACTTGGTCAACACTAACAGAAGCAATCTCAGAACTGCCTTCTACAGCACCCTGCGTGCCTATAATGCACAGGTCAGTTTCTCCTCTCCAAGGTTCACCGTTAGGGTCATTACTTGTAGGTAGCTGAGTGTTAGCGTGAAGGAACAGGTGGCCTATGCGAATCTTACGCGCTCTGTTGGATACGTTAGGGACAACCTTTAATGCCTTACCACGAGGATAGATAATACGTAATAGAGGGAACCAGATGTTGTTGTCACCTTGGTTAGAACCATTACTGCCTATCTCCATAGCGGCATTGTCATACTGTACACCGCTAATCAAGTTACGGTTGCCACAGTTCTTTATTTGAATGTTCTCAAACGTACTCTCACGGACAGTATCTGAAGTATAACCTACTGCCGCGATAGCACCTGTCATGGTAGCACCGTTATCTACAGCAGTGAATGTTGAACCAATTCTGTAAGTAACGCCTGTAGTGCTGAGGTAAGCATTCCATCGTGCCTGAAGAGCTGCTTCCTTCTCGTCCTCGTCATCACCTGTTGCAGTGCCAAGGAAAGCAATCTTGTATTCCTGCCCTGTTACCCATGAGCCTGCGTTTACTTTAGTGACGTTAGCGTTACCCAAAGACATACCTATGCCTAAGAAGTCTCGGCACTCAACATCAATAATCATGTCGTCGTTCAAGCCAGTAAAGGAAAGTCCGTTCGCTCTAACAGTACGGTTCCTACCTAACAAGGTAAACCCTACAAGCTCTACTGCTTTCTCGTTGCCGGTAAAGAAAGGCTTCTCAAAGTAAGTACCACCGTCAGTTCTACCGCAATCAGTAATAGTTAAAAGGCTACTACCTACAGGGAATGAAGCACCAATGTTAAGGAACGACATTAGCTTGCCTGTACCGTGGATAGAGAAAAGAGTCTTATCCATTACCAACGGAGTGTTAGTTGTAGCAATACCGTCAGTAAACAGCACTTGAAACTTCTGTTCCTTAGCTGCCGCCAGTAAGGCAACAAGGTTAGCTCCATTATCAGTACCGTCAGTCTGAACAAGTCCACTATTTGCAAAAGCAGCGTCACGCTTAATACCAAACTGCAAGTCTGTTACAACACCATCGTGCTTAAGTACTGCTATGTTTCCGTTAGCCAGTGTAAACGCGGCGCCTTTCTCATCAGGAGTTGAAGGGTAGTTACCGGATGCTACTATCTTATAGTCAGCAGCTCCGACCCCTGCACCGTAGTAACCTTCTGTACTTACGTACTCACCCGCTTGTAAACTGAGGTCTGCAATCATAGAAGCGACAGAAGCAATAGGAGGTGTAGAGTTTAGCTTAACAACCGCGTTAGAGTTGTTTTTAGTAAATAAAGTCTTGTCAGTTACGTTTACAGCTAATTCCCCTATCTCTAAATTATCCGCAAGTGGGGATGTATTAGCAGAGGAGCTATGTTTTGTAATCAGATTAGTAGGCATTGTTATTCCTCAGTAATAACCTTAGTTATTCCTAAGGTTGCTAGGTTTTCTTTAGGTTTTAGTGTACTGTCTGTAAAGACATCGTATATTAAACCGCTATCAGCTAAAGCGTCATAGTAGTCTTGAGGAAAATGCCCAGAGCTTACCCAGTATTTCCTAAGTCCTTTTTTAAACTCAGTTGTAAACATATCTAAAGACGTAAGAGCTTGAGCAGCAGCTTGGTTTTTGTTGGCTATAACGATAGTTGCGAATACACTCATTAGATAGCTACTCCTGTTTTATCTGCAATGTACTTTTCGGCAGATGCAATTTCACTTGCATTAGACAAAGAGCCTCGTACAATAAGTCCGTAAACTCTTCCATCTAAGTGCAAGAGTGTTCCGTTATTTCTTGCGCCAAGATTAAGAGGATAATTCCCGTACAGTCCAGTACCTTGGTTTCCGGTAGGCGCAGCCTTTTCGACTCCATCTACTCTAATGGTGGTAACGTCATTAGCTATATCGGAAAGCCCTGTTAAAACGCTTGTAACCGGAGGAGTGTAACCTGTTGCACTAGCATTTACACCGATAGTACCTTTAGATGAATATCTCCAAACATTACCACCAATAGAGGCAAGTCTAAATGTTCCATCGTTACCGCCAAAAGTGTTCGACAGCTCTGCAACAACAGCAACTTCATCAGCTTCTTTCCTAGCACCAGAAAACACAGACATTGTGCCAGTACCAGTAAAATCAATATTCGCTGAACGCAAGCCGTCATCTATACCATCAAACTCTAAGAAGTATAGGCCGTCTACTAGCTTCAAGGCAGGACATTTAGCCAAAGTAGTTTGAACCAAGTCATTACCGTTACCTGATTTATCTACTAGCTTACCTACACGGTTAGCGTCAAGAATCTCGCCAGAAGTCCAAGGAACAGTAGGAGTCGTGCCATCAGGTTGGAACACTTTAGTTAAGTCGGAAGGGTCATACCAAGCACCCTGCTCGCCAGAAGCGAACAGAGAGACAGGTTTGAAATCTGTTGAGTTTGTTGCACCGAGTTGGTTTACGCCTAATCCGTACATAGCTTACACCATATCGGTAATGTATGCGGAACCTGTGCCACCTTCGGTTATTACAGCGATGTTTTCTCCACCATACACGTGGATATACTCAATAGTATGTGCAGGGAGATAAGCATCGGTAACAGCCGCAGGGCCATCAATTTTATAGAAACATCCAACAGTAGCAACAATACGGGCGACACGCACGCCTGTGGCTATACTGTTAGCAGCATTGGAAGTGCCAGAGATGGCAATTTTAGAAGTGGAGGTAGGACGAAGAACTTGAATTGGTTTTGCGTTTGCATCAATTGTTAAAGTAGACATAATAATTTTCCTATGTAAAGATAGAAAGGCGCTATGGCCCGAAAGTAAAAGAGAGAGGCACCCTTATGGATGCCCCTCGTCTAGTTTGTTACTTAGCCTGCTACGTTAAGTACGAAGCCTGCGTCTGGACGGAAAGTCTTAACACCGTACAGAGTATCAGCAGTGTAAAGAGTGCTTAAGAACTCCTGCTTGTACTGAGTCTGTGAACGAATAGCCTGCTGTTCCGCAAGGATGTAAGTATCCTTGTGAATCAACTGAGCGGCACGTACACCCGGCTCTGGAGTAGCTACGTTAGTAGATACCATGATGTCGATACCGTACAGGTTACCGATGAGGCCGTTTTGAACAGTCTGTCCGCCAGTGAAGTCACTGGAAACATAACGCTCAAGTCCCATGATAGAGTTACGTACTGAAGGTGGAATTACGAAACAACGGTCGTCCATCGGAACGTCCGCGTCATCCATCTTCTGAATCAAAGCACGGAAGGCTTCATCAGTAAACGCTGTGTCAACACCGCCTGTTACGTATGCTTCCACGCCACCGCCTGTTGCTACTTGGTAAGAAGCACTGTTGACCCAAGAATTGCCGTCACCGTTACCAAGTGACTTACCCAAGTCCATGATGTCAGTGTCAATCTGACGAGCTAGGGCGTAACCTGCGTCATCGGTGTAGAACTTACGTAAAGAAGACAAAGCCTGAGTCTCAGTAATATCTTCGATAAAACGTGAGTATTCGTAGTGCTTGTCGATTACTACTTGTACGTTCTCTTCCAAGTTGTTCTGAATGGTAACAGCAATGTTCTCTTGTTTCTCTGCGGCAGCGCCACGTACAGGAGCGGGGATAACTACTGTGTCGCCTTTCTTGCCAGTCATAGAGAGTTTTTTGACTTTAGGGGCGATAACGAGGCTCTTCTCATATTGAGCGCGAATCTCGTCACTCCATAGAGTAGGGATGAACGAAGATGCGTTCTGTCCTGATTTACCCGGCTGAGTATTGTCGCCTTTTACTGATGTGTTGTCTACAATTGCGTTTGCTTGTGCATATGGGCCTGCTGGCATAATAATATTCCTTAAAATAAAAGTTTAGGTTTTTACCTAACCCTCCCTTCTGAATATGCTTGTGTGATTTCATCAGACAAAGACATATAACGGTCGGGGTCGGTTTTCATTAGCTTAATAATGTCTGAGCGTCGGTATATTTTCTTCGCTCGCTGTTCGCCAGTTCCTCTAGCGGTGCCTGTTGAGGCGGCTTTAACAGCGGCTTTCCGCGTGTCCTTCTCAGTAGAAGCAGCTTGAGCTACTACACCTTGACGGTCTTTCCAGTTGGTAAAGAGTTCGTCTGCGGCTTCGTAGTCGTACTGTCTGTCTGCCTGAGCAAAGAGCTGTGTGCGAATCTTAGAGGATTTAATCCAATCAACAAACTTACCGTCCTGTACAATTTCATTCATGTCGGGATGACGTGACTGTAACTTACTTTGTGCGGTCTGTCGTTGGTTGTTTAAATTAGCTTCCTCTGCCTTCTTAATTGAAGGGTGATTAGCGATAGCTCTTTCGACTGCCTTGTCGGGGTCGGAAAAGAAATCAATATCTTCAGCTTCAGTTTCTTGTCTTGGTGGTGGTGTTGAATCGAGTTGTGTCTGTATATAACTATCGACTACGGAACGTAACTCCCCTACTTCTCCGCTTTGCTTTCCTAGAAGCTTCTCAGCCTCTTGGTGCATCCTTACAATCTCTGCGGTTGACTTTCCTTTGTACTTCTCTGGGACATCATCTTCAGTCGGTGTTGGCTCTTGCGAAGCTTCCGGTTGAAGGTCGTTGATGTTGTCAAGTTCTTTGTCGTCGTTTAGACGCTCATCTTCTATAATGTTTGCTGCCATTATTAAACTCCGTACCTTTTAGTATTATGGAGGTAATTATTATGCGAGGGTTCATACACCATTATGAATTTGCCTTGCGTTCTTGTTTCAGCTTCTGCTCTCGTTTCTTACACCAAGCATCGGTATTGACACCGTTGTGCTTATTAGTCCAAGTCCCGAAAGAGTTTAGCTGCTTTACTGCCGATAGTCCACATTCGTTGCAGACTACCTCTCTAGTGTCGCTACTGACGAATCGTTCCTCAGTATGTCCTGCTTCACATTTAAAGTCGAACAAAGGCACTACTCTGTGCCTAAGTCGTCGTATGCGTTACGGACTTGCTCTTCTAGGTTTAGCAACGTAGCAATGACATAGAGTTGTCCCTTCCTAAAGAAGAGGTCTTGTTCATTCTTCGATGCTTCAACTGAATCAATACCTTTAGCATTTGTTTCTAAGTCCTCAGTCAATGTTTTCCAACCTGCTGTACGGAACATAGAAAGCATTTCTTCGTAGTATTGTTCTAATTCTTTGTTTGTTTCTTCAATCATTTAACTGTTTCTCCTTCTAAAGGACAGTTTGTTATAAGTAGGAGTATATCTATAAGTATACTCAAGTAGTAAATAAGTAAACATTAAAGTATACTATAGTATTATTATAACATACTTTTAATCAAAAGTCAAGCTTTATTTTACTTATTTGTAGCTACCTACTGTCATCTTGTTCTTTTTGTTCTTAGCTGCACGTCCGCCACGCTTAGGTTTAGCAGGACAAGACTTTGTTTTCTTTTTACATCCGCCTTTCTTCATCATAACTACTTCCTCTTAGACTTAGCGCCAGAGCATTTCCAACGCTTACGTGATAAGTTGTTAGGTGTGTTAGGGTCGTTCTGCTTCTTCTTAGGTAAGCCTTTCTTAATGCCTAGACTTCTAGCACAGTAACTGTCGCCTTTGGAAGTCCCCGCTCTTACACGGGAACCTCCGTCCTTAGCTTTGCCTGCCTGTCCGTAGGAGACTTTCTTACCGGAGGAAGTGACCTTAACCTTTGCTTTTCCCTTTTGTGGTTTTGCCACCGACAGTCTCCTCTTTTGATTTTAAAACCTTAATCTCTTTCTCTAGTTTCTCTACCCTTGCAACTAAAGCCGCAAAGGAAGCGTTAAGTTCTTTTAGTACGTTGTTAAACTGGTGTTGTGAAATCATTGTGGCAATTGTCCTTGTGTTGGGGGTTGCATCATTGGTGGTTGTGGTTGTGGTTTTGGTTGTGTGTTGCTTTCCTTAACGGCTACTTCACGTTCCTTCAATAGCTGCTCAGAGATTTTAAGGCGCTTCTGGAACTCTTTGTCGTCTGCGTCTCCTGCACTCAGGTTAGCAGTGACTGCCTTAATACGGTCAATCTCAAGCTCCTGTGGTACAGCCTGTGCTTCAGCCATAGCTTTAGCAGCTCGTGCTTCGGACTCTTTAGCCTGTCCATTAAGAGCGTTAGTCTGTGACGCTTGGAACTCAGCTTGCTGTGCTTGAGCCGCTTGCTGTGCCTGCTGTGCTTCTGGATTAGGCTGATTAGCTTGGTCGAGCTTGGCAATCAGTTCTTCACGGTTAGCTAGGCTCATGTTGTCCACAATGGACTTAATCAGCTCAGGGTACATCGGTGTTTCCGGTGACATAGTCTGTAGGAGCTGTACAAGCTGTGTAACTTCGTACTCACGGGCAATAACGCCTAGAGAGCTAGATACTTCAAACTTGTAGTCAGCTACTGGGAACTTCTCAGGCTCAAACTGCATATAGCGGTGAGCTGCCTTAGTAATAAACGGTATGACAAAGGACTCTTGGAAGTTAATCAAAGTGCGCTTGTGACGCTTAATGATAGCTCCTAAACCCATGGAGATGCCTGCTGCTGTACTTTCTCCGTTTACAGAGCCTGCAATACCCGCTGAGTCTATAGCGCCTGTAGCAGTCTGTACCATACGTTGTAGCTCTGCTGCCTGAGTAAAGGTAATCTGACTTACCTGACCAAAGTTAAATGGCTGTAGTATCTCAGCAGGGTTACCGTTAGTAAGAATAACCTTACCTGCACGTACCTCTGGCTTAGAGCCTCTAGGCATACGAGAAGCGTCCATTGCAAGCATAGGGTGTACTGTTAGTGCTAAGGCATCAATACGAGCGCGTAGTTCTGCGTCTAACGCCTTCTGAGAGTTATACCCTTTCTCACATACACCTCGACCCCAGAAACGGCTAGGAACGACATCCCAAGGGAATGCTACGATAGGACGGTCACCCATCATGTAAGGATTAGCTTCAGCTTTAAGTAAAGTGCCACCATCAGCGATAACAACAATAGCTTCAACGTAGTAGCTGTCGTCTCCTTCCTCTTCCTCAGTCAAGGTTACTGCTTCTTCCTCTGCATCGGGGTCAGCCTGTGCTTCTTCAAGCAAGTGACGAGGAACTAAACCGTAGTACTTAGTGAGACGTACTTTATCGTCGTCATAGACAGTAGTAATGTCGTGGTCAGGCTCGATGTCGAAGTCTGGAGCTGCTGTACCTACGTCAGCCTCACGGTAGACACCCTCTTCCTGCAACTGTGTTACAACGTGCTTGGAAACAAACTCATCAATAGCCACACCTAGCGCACTTTCAACGGAAGTCGCTACAGGGTCAATAAGGAAGTTCTGAGGCATGACAGGATTTAGCTTAACGCAGGTTCTGTCCTCAATTGTTACACCAACTGCCGTTAATTCACCACCCATGACAGGCTGTGTAGCAGGTTTCATCTCTTTTTCGGTAGTTAGCTCAATTTCACCAATACCAGTGCCAAAAACAGCAGCATTAATCAAACATTCAGCTACATTCTTACGTATCATGTTGCGTTTAAAGTCGGCTTCTAGGCCATTACGCAACATCATAATGTCAGCAGTCTCTGTATCAGCAGCATCATCACGAATATCGAACCATTTTCCACGTCCAAAGGTCGCTTCTTCCAGTTCTGCTACGGATGACTCCACAGCTTGTTGTAAAGCAGGAGAAATAATCTTAGAACGCTCAGATTGACGTGTCTTGTCCTCTGCTGCCCAATGTCCACGCCATAGGCGGTAGTACTCATCAAACTTCTCGGAGTAGTTGGCTTCAAAATGGTCACGCCAGTCTTGACATTTGTTGTCTACCCACCCCTCTAGGGATTCAAAGCTGTAATCATCGTCTTGATTGTCAAACATAGTTAATACCCTGCATAAAAGTCAGTGAGTTCATATTCTTCTTCCTCGTAGTCGATAGCGTAAGCAACCTGAGCCAACTGGTCAATGTATGCCAACGCATCAATTAAATCATCATGTACTAATTTATTAGGGAACTGAAACAGCTCATCTAGGAAAGGAGCATTCCATTCACCCTTGTTAAGTTTAATCTTGCCGTGTTCAAAGCGACCTTGTAAGGCCCACACGATACGGTCAATCTTACGTTTGTTACCGTGGGTAAGCTCCTCGATACGGAAGAACCTTTGATTCTTTTTCATTATGTCATTCAAGTAGGGGTAGACAGCATTCTTCAATGCACCTTTCTCAATCCCTACTGCGACTGGTTGGTAGTCCCTGACGGCCTCGAAGATTTTCCTTGCTGTCTTTTCGACTCCCCATCTACCGTGGATGATGTCTGCGACCCACCAACCTTCCGTACCTGCTTTAACCACCGCAATTGCCGTTTGGTCAAGCCTGTTTGTTTTAGTTGTAGCTTTTTCAACTTCTGCGAATCCTGCCAAATCGACTGCTATATAGAACTGACCACCATCAGGTTCCTCCTCTAGGAACTTAACGTGTTCCTCCTTAAAGAGTTCACCACCGGCTGCCTCAAAGGATGCCATAAACTCCTGTCGAAAGGAGAAGGCTGACATGGACTTCTTAGCTGCATCAATCTCGTCAGGGTCGATTAGAGGGTTATCAAAGCTAGTGAAGTGGTATCCTGCCCAATCAGGGTCGTTAGCTATGTTAGCGTACTGATGGAGGTCGTAGAAGTGGTTACGCCCCATTGGTGTACCGATGAACATGGCTGAACCCTTTTGGTCAGCGAGAGCAGGGCGTAGGATTTGCTCCCACACCTCCGGCTTCATATCTGCGTACTCATCCATTACTAGGAACTTAAGGGAGACACCACGCATGGTTTCAGGTCTGTCAGCACCTTTGAGTGCGATTGTAGCACCATTCACCAGTTTAAGTTGTAGGTTGTTGACATGACTGGAAGCAATGACAGGGTTTCCAATCTCTAGCAAGGACTGCCACATAATGTCCCTAGCCTGCCCCTGTGTAGGTGCTACGTAGAAGACATGACCCTTAGTCGTACCCAAGGCTTCAATGATTAGCTTCCACGCTGCTAGTCTGGACTTACCTGTTCGTCGTCCTGCTGCTATGACTTGGAAACGAGCATTGTCCGCCCATACTTCCTGCTGCCATGGTAGGAGTTCTATTTTTAAGTCAGTCAATCGTCACCTCCGCTTCCGTTTTAATTACAACCCTAGCACCGCAGGACAGTATAGGCTTGTCACTACCACCGTAGATAACCTCAGACTCTCCGTGTATCTTAACGGAGTGTCCGTAGGTGTTCTTCTTGCCTTCCTTAACGGTGATTACAGGCTCATTAGTACCATGCTTTAGGTTGGC
>Ga0209223_10001256_pt1 | contig 28075 bp, 20 predicted proteins | sample COG_06_FD_184750 | JGI IMG/M metagenome (GOLD analysis project Ga0209223, IMG submission 184750) | Pelagic Microbial community sample from North Sea - COGITO 998_met_06 (SPAdes) (version 2) | ecosystem: Environmental > Aquatic > Marine > Neritic zone/Coastal water | place: Helgoland, sampling...
TGAAAAAATTTCTTTTTTGAAGAACTAAAAAATGTATCAAGTTCATTTTTAGTATTAATAAATAAAGGGTTATTATACCATGTAATAGAAATGTCTTTTGAAGTGTTTTTGATATGTTTTTCTAACCAATTGTCATTAGGTTCAATAATATGTAACTCTTCTAAACCGTTTTTTATGAGGTTTGGAATTAATTTTCTAACATCTGAGCGCTCAGATGTTGCATCAATATAGGTAACCTTAAAACCGAGTGATCTAAGGTAATCTGAATAACTCCACATGGTGGCCCTATGAAAAGCAATTTTCTGTTTATGAAACTTATAATGATTAAAAAATAAGAATTCCTCAACTACATACAATTCACATTTTAAATCTTTAAAAGGTGAAATCTCAAAGAGTTGGTTTGGGAAAACTAATGCAACTGTTTTCATAGATTAAAATAATGTTTGTTGTAGCCAACGATTTCTAAATAAATGTGCAGGATCGTAACGCTCTGCTTGAAGTTGGGTATTAAATTTTCGATCTCTTGGATCGTTGCCAACTCCAGAAACATACATCCAGTTTCCATAGTTGCTGTGAACATCATAATCTAGTAACATAGATTCAAAATAGGCTGCGCCAATTCTCCAATCTAATGTTAGTTCTTTGGCAAAATAAGAAGCAACATTTTGTCTTCCTCTATTACTCATCCAACCTGTTCGTTTTAATTCTATCATGTTGGCATTCACAAAATCATCTTTTGTTTCTCCATTAATCCAATTTTGTATAATTTTTTTGTTGTTAGACCAGTCATAGTTTTTATTTAAAATCCCACCAATTTTAAAGATGTTATTGCCATGTTTTAATGAAATGTATTTAAAATAATCTCTCCAAATCAATTCAAAAATAAGCCAATATGTAGACTGATTTTTTATTTCATTTTCCTCAAATTTTTTAACATTCCAATAAATAGTTCTTGCTGAAAGTGATCCATTTGCCAACCAAGGAGAAAATTTGGAGCTGTAGTCTGTGCCAATTAGACCGTTTCTGGTTTTTTTATAAAACCCTAATTTTTTTGTTTCAAAAAAATAATTATGTAATCTTTTAAAGGCTTCACTCTCACCACCCTTAAATGGAAAAGCTGTTTTTATGTTTTTTTTGAACAACTTAAACCCTAGCTCATTTAATGTTGGAATATGATTTATAGTACTAATAATATTTGTTGAATTCAGTTTTTGGACTTCAGTATTAGCTCTTATTGCAACATACTTTTCTAGTTTTTTTCTTAAATTAGAAAATACCTGGGGGATGTTTTCAACTTTAATATTTACATCTTCTGGATGATATAAAAACTGGTTATATATTTCATGTACTTGTATTTCTTCAGAAAGTGTTTTTTTAACTGATTTCAGAGAAATAACTTCATCGTTAGTCCATTCTTTTTGTTTGTATATAGCATCAATCTGATAGCTATCACAAATAGCTTTAATTTTAATTTCTGGTTGGTCTAAGAAAACTAGTAATGAAATATTTTTTGTTAATAATTGATGTTTAAGATCGTGCAATGATTCTAAAAGAAATTGAGTTCTAAATACATCCATTTTTTTAAAACCAAACTCATTTTCTTCAAATAAGCTGGGATCTAAAATATAGATACCTATTACTTTTGAATGTTTTTTAACGGCAAGACTCAGTACATCATTATCATGAATTCTAAGATCATTTCCAAACCAAACGAGCCCCGTAGTATTTTTTATTTCTGTTTTGTCAATCAATTTTTAACTTATCTTTTGTTTCTCCTGCATCTTTCACTACAATATTTAACTTGTTCCCAGTTTTTTTCCCATTTTTTTCTCCAGTTAAATGGTTTTTCACAAACTGCACAATATTTTACTGGCAAATGCTGTTTTTTCAACTATTTTGTTTTAATTATTCTATTAATCATACCGTTAAAAACGAACCAATGGAGTGGTGTAACTAAATACCAATATAATCTACCAGCAACTCCTTTGGGTCTAAATGTTGCTGTTTGATATAAAATATTTTTTTCAATTTTAAATTCCAACCAAGCTTCACCTGGTAATTTCATTTCTGCATAAAGCAATAATTTTTTTTGATTCTTATCTGCATAGATTACTCTCCAGAAATCTAATGCATCTCCATTACGTAATTCTGTTGGACTTCTTCTTCCCCTTCTTAATCCTGTGCCCCCGTAAAACTGATCTATATACCCCCTAATTTTCCATAAAAATGTCCCATAGTACCACCCGTTATTTCCACCAATTGACCAAATTTTATTGATGGTTTTTTCTGTATCAATAACATCTCTTTGCTTGAAGTCTTTAAAACATCCATAACTAGGTACATTAATGTATTTGTGTATGTAGTTTTGAAGCTTACCACTACTTATGTATGAATCTTTCCAACTAGATATAATACTGTTTTGTTCAATTTTAATAAAAGCTAATTCTATAGCTTTTTTGTAATTCATTGGGTGTATATCTAGTATTGAATTTATAGATGATTTTTCTCCTATAATCTCTATACCCATACTATTCACAAGGGAGGATGCTAATTTATATGAGGTTGACGTAACAAAATATAGCCAGTAAGAAGAAAGTTTTGGTGTCATTATGGGAACTGTAACTATTGTTCTTTTTAGTCCACGAAACTTTGCAAATTGCAATAACATTTCTTTATAAGTTAATACCTGAGGTCCAAATATGTCAAAGGATTTATGGTATAATTCTTTTTTACCAATTGCTTTACTTAAAAAAGACAAAACATCTCTAACTCCTATTGGTTGTGTTTTAGTATTCAGCCATCTTGGTGCGATCATGAAGGGAAGTTTCTCAACTAAATCTCTTATAATCTCAAAAGAGGAGCTGCCAGATCCAACAATAATTCCAGCTTTAAAAGTAGTTAGAGCATACTGTTTAGATTGAAGTGTTTTTTCGACATTTTTTCTAGAAAGAAGATGTTTAGATAACTTAGTGTCATTAGTAATACCACTAAGATAAATGACTTGCTTTACCGATGTTTTTTCTAGTGCTCTTTTAAAGTTAAAAGCACAACGTTCTTCGAGAATATGAAACTCTTTCGCAGAATTAGACATGGAATGAATGAGGTAAAAAGCAATATCAATTTCTGATGGAATTAAACGTAATGAATTAGCTTTTAAAAAATCAATTTCAACAAATTCTATTTTTTCATCTTTGGCATATAGATGCTCTATTCTTGCGATATCTCTTACAGTACATATTAAGTGATGGCCTTCGTTTAATAAAATTGGAATTAAACGTTTTCCTATATAACCTGTTGCACCTGTAATGAGAATTTTCATACTACTTCATTGTATTTAATTTCTTAGGTCTTTGATAACTAAATCTAGTGTTATTGTTTGCAATAGCGTATGCATCTAATCCATTAATGGCCGCTACCTTTCCTTTTGCTAAATCTAAAAATCCATCTTCATTTAAAATATCATCTTTTACATACAAATTTTTAATTTCTGCAATGATGTGTATTACATTATTTGATTTGATGTGATACTCTTCTATAAACTTCATCTCCATTTGAACTGGAGAACCTTTTACAAAAGGGGCAATGCAGTCGTTGTAATATTCATCTTCTAGTGAAGTGATATCAAATTCTGATATTGCTTCTTCATATTTTGCTGATGTGTGATGGGCATCTTCTATGATGTCTTCAAAAATATGATTAATGGTAAAAACACCAGATTCAAGGATGTTTTTGTAAGTATCTCTTGGAACTGTTGTTGGTCTTAAAATAAATCCCAGAGTAGGGGGGTTAGAACCCAAATGGGTTATGGAACTAAATACTGCAACGTTAGTAATGCCATCTTTAGAAATTGTTCCTATTAGGTTAGCAGATTTATAGCCCGAGCATGAATTGATTAAGTTAATTTTCTTAATCTTTTCAAGGTCATTTATGTTCTTTCTAGTGAAATGCATTTATAAATTTTTATAATTATTTATTTGAATTTCATTGGCTTTTAAATCAAACATTAAATTGTAAAGTCCAAAAAATGTTCTATTAATATAAATAAAATGTTTTGAACCTCGGTTTCCGTTCATTTTTCTCAATTCAGTACTCTTACTGTATCTTTCTCCAAGTTCTGTAATTTTATTAAAAAATTCAGGGTCAGAAAAATCAAATACATCTTGATTAAATGGTTTTGTAAACAGACTTAATAATTCATGAAATAAATCTTTGAAAAATATAATTTCTTCATTTGAGTCGTCTGCTCTTAAAATTTCTAATTCATACAGTTTTTTTGTAAAAAAATCTGGATTCTTTAAGTTGTCCTCTACTGCTAATTCAAAATAAGGTATATAAAATTCTGATGGGATTGATTTCATACAGCCAAAATCTAAAGCTATTAAGTCACCCTCTTTTGATACAAGAAAATTACCTGGGTGTGGGTCTGCATGAACTTTTCTTAAGTTATGAAGCTGATGCATGTAGAAATCCCATAATGCTTGCCCAAGTTTATTAGATAATTCCTTATTTGAATTGTATGCAGTAAATTCAGAGAGATGTTCTCCTTTCATCCAATCCATGGTGATAATTCTGTCTGAGGAAATTTCAGGATAATAAGTAGGAAATTTTAAATTTGGGATATGCTTGCATTTTTTGACGATCTCATTACTTTGATCTAGTTCTAGGATGTAATTAGTTTCTTCAACTAATTTATCCTCAACTTCCTTAAAATATTTATCAGAGTCTTTTCCTCTGATGTTAAACATTTTTACAGCTATGGGTTTAACTAGTGATAAATCTGAAGCTATGCTATCTGCTACCCCTGGATATTGAATTTTAACAGCTAATTTTTTTCCATATTTTTCTGCGGCATGAACTTGTCCTATACTTGCAGCGTTTACTGAAGTAGAATTAAACTTATCAAAAATTTGATTTGGATGTTTACCAAAATGTTTTTTAAAAGTTTTAATAACTAATGCAGGAGAGAGCGGGGGAACAGAGAATTGAGCTAGTGAAAATTTCTCAACATAAGCCTGGGGTAAAATACTCTTTTCCATACTTAGCATTTGAGCAACTTTTAAAGCACTTCCTTTTAATTTTTTTAAACCGTCATAGATGTCTTCTGCATTGTTCTCATTAAGTCGTTGTTTTGCTTCTTTTTCGTTTTTGGTTATTTTATCACCATAATATTTTAAATAATTTACACCAACTTTAGCACCTGTTTGAACCATTCTAGTGGCTCGTTGAATTTTAGAAGTAGGGATATTGTCTATGGTTTTCATGTACTACTTAGTTATTGTGAATTTTTTCTTTAAATAAAAATTTACCAAAATCAATAATACTTTTTAGTGGAGTTGTATCAATTAAATCAAAACTAGCTTTCACAGATTTTTCTATAAAAATGTCAGTTTTTTCAAATGAAGAGGAAGTGTCATCTATCCAAAACTTCATAGTGACAAGGAGCTGGAACCATGCAGATTCTTTGATAGATCTTTGTTGGATTTTTTCCAATTTATCCTCTTTAAAATCAATTGTTTGGATGTCCAAATTTTCAATGTATTCAGAGAAAGATTTTTTTAACTCATTTAAAGATCTTAAAGATTTTAATTTATTCTTGTGATCGTTTAATACATGAACAACATAGCTGCGATTAGCAGTTAAAATTTCAAAGAAAGTATAATAGAAACTTAATAGTTTGTTTCTAGCATCAAAATCATCGAAATTTTCACTCTTATTTAATAAAGAAATAGTGTTGTCAAAAAAGACCTTGAATACTTCTTTTTCAACAGCTTCAAAAGTGCCAAAATATTCATAGAACTTAGCTTCTTCGAAATTGTTTTGTTTCGCGAAACTATATACTGAGTTTGGATATTTATTGTGGTTAAGGATGTGATCCATAAACCAACTAATAATATCGTTTTTCTTAATATTTTTTTTAATAGCCATATAATTTTATTTATGGCATAAAAATACTAAATGTTTAATGTTTAATTCAAAAGATTAAACAAAATGATTTGTTAAAGTTTTAAGAATTAATGGCTATTAGATTTTTTTAATTAAAAAAAATTAAATCAAAAAAAGCCTTGAAATAAACAAGGCTTTTACTGTCGGGGTGGCAGGATTAACTTTGTTGATCCTGATAGGTTAAATCACAAATTAAAAATAACTTTAATAAGTAAACACCTACGTTTTCTCTAGAAAGTAAACTTTCTACGAAAACTCCACTTTTTACTTTGTCGGGGTGGCAGGATTCGAACCTGCGACCTCCTCGTCCCAAACGAGGCGCGATGACCGGGCTACGCTACACCCCGATAACTATAATCGGTTTACAAATTTACTGTAATAATCTTGTACTGAAAAATTATTATTTTAAATAAATTTAATTAGTCAAGGAAATAATAGTAGTAATTGAATTTTCTTATGCAATGATTGAAAAAAAATAACTCATTACTGTTATTATAGAAATCAAAAAAATTACATTTGTAATTCAATAAATATGTAAAAATGTCTGAAAATATTGAAAAAATAAAATGTCTCATTATAGGTTCAGGACCTGCAGGATATACCGCAGCAATTTATGCTGCAAGAGCTGATATGAAACCCGTTATGTACACGGGTCTTCAAATGGGTGGGCAGTTAACCACTACCACTGAAGTTGATAACTTTCCCGGTTATGCAAATGGTACAGATGGAACTGCTATGATGGAAGATTTAAAAAATCAAGCTGAACGATTTGGAACTGAAGTTCGTTTTGGAATGGTTACAGAGGTAGTCTTAAGTTCTGAGGTTGGTGGTATTCATGAAGTAGTAGTTGATGGTTCAAAAAAAATACATGCAAATACTGTTATTATATCTACGGGTGCAACCGCAAAATATCTTGGACTAGAGAGTGAGCAAAGACTCATTGGAGGTGGTGTTTCTGCTTGTGCAACTTGTGATGGATTTTTTTACAAAGGTCAAGACGTTATAGTAGTAGGGGCTGGAGATACAGCAGCTGAAGAAGCTACGTATTTAGCAAATATTTGTAGAAAGGTTATTGTATTAGTCCGAAAAGATTATATGAGAGCATCTAAAGCAATGCAACATAGAGTTAACAAAACAGAGAATATTGAAGTTTTATTCAATACTGAATTAGATGAGGTTCTTGGAGATAATGTGGTTGATGGTGTTAGAGTTGTGCATAATGTAACTGGGGAAAAACATGAGATATCGGTAACCGGATTATTTATTGCTATCGGGCACAAGCCAAATACCGACTTATTTAAAGATATTTTAGATATGGATGAGACAGGATATTTAATTACTGAAGGTAAAACTACCAAAACAAATATTCCGGGAGTTTTTGCTGCAGGCGATGTTCAAGATAAGGAGTATAGACAAGCGGTTACTGCTGCTGGTACAGGATGCATGGCAGCTTTAGATGCAGAAAGATATTTGGGAGCACTATCCTAAACTAAATAAAAAAAGTTAGAGAAGGTTGTAGAAATACAACCTTTTTTTTGGATTACTATTTTATCTCATAAAATAATATAAATCATAAAGACTACTAGAAATAAATAAATGTATATTGTATCGCAATAAAAAGATAAAAACGTTTAAATTTTACTTATATGTATTCTAAAACATCCTTGGTTGGTAAATCCCTTTTAGCATTTATTTCACTATCATTTATTTTGTCTAGCTGTAGTTCTGGACTTGAATACTCAATAAAAACTGATTTAAATCCTAATAAAATATCTCCTTTAACCGCAATGTTACAAATAAAGACAGATAAGCCTTGCAGTGTTCGTGTAAAAGTTCTTGGAGATATACCAGTTGAACAATCTTTAGATAGTCTTAGTACAGATGTAGAGGTTTCTGTGCTTGGTCTTTATCCAGACAAACTCAATAGGGTAGAAGTTACCTTAGATTATGAAGGTGGACAAAAAGTAGACGTTATTGAAATTCAAACAGAAGAAATTCCTGCATTTTTCCCTTCAATTAGAGTTAATAAGTTAGAAAAAGATAAAATGGAACCCGGGATGCATGCTATGGATATTCATTTTGCCAATTTTGGAAAATTTAGATCTGCTCCAATAATTTTTGATGATTTAGGAAATATTAGATGGTATCTAGATTTAAGTTTTCACGGAGCTATGGTAGGGCCATTTCAAAAAATCAGAAATGGAAATATATTAGTAGCAGGAAGAAGAACTATCTATGAATTTGATATGATGGGAAAGCAAATCGATAAAACGCTAATTGATAACAATTATGGGATACATCACGATGTATTAGAGTTGCCAAATGGAGATTTATTACTATGCGTAGGAACTAGAGATGCATATATAGAAAAGGATAATAAAACTATTTTATCGGATAGTGATTTTATGATACATTTTGATAGAAAGAAATCAAAAGTTATTCAAAAATGGGATCTGGCAGACCACTTGGATGTTAGCAGAGATGATTTAAACTTCTTTAGAGGAGGAGATTGGCTTCATATGAATGCATTAGAGTTTGACTCCAGAGATAGTACCATAATTGTCTCAGGAAGAAATCAAGGATTATTAAAAGTATCATGGGATGACAAGCTAAAGTGGATTATGTCTCCGAAACAGAACTGGGGTGCATCTGGTAGGAAGGGTAAAGGATATGAAACAAAACCCTATTTATTGACAGCCGTTTCATCAGAAGGAGTTCCCTACTCCAAAGATATTCAAACAGGTCATAAAAGTGCTGATGATTTTGATTTTCCATGGGGACCTCATGCACCTTCGTTATTGCCAAATGGTAATATCATTGTATTTGATAATGGCCCTTTTAGAAACTACAATAACGAAAATAATTACTCAAGGGCAGTAGAATATGAGATAGATGAAACAAACAAAACTTTTAAGCAAGTTTGGCAATATGGGAAAGAAAGAGGGGTGAAATTATTTTCTAGTATTGTAAGTGATGTAGATTTTTTACCACAAACTAAAAATATTTTGATGACTTCTGGTTTTGTAAGTCCCAAAAATATTCATCGGGCAAAAATCGTTGAAGTTTCTCCTGAAGACAATTCAGAGGTTTTTGAGGCAACTGTGTTTTTTAAAAGCACCAACAAGGGAAGTAAACCGGGCTGGGGGCAAACAGATATTTTATATAGATCTGAGAGAATGGAGTTAAAAAATTAGAATTATTAATTCGATAATTCTATTAAAAATATATAAAAAAGACCATCAATTTGATGGTCTTTTTAAAAACAAAAAACTAAATACTAGAATTGTTTATGAAAAATAAGTACTGTTAGAAACAGTACTTGTTTTCAGAATTCAATTTCTCTGCTATTTTATTTCTAAGTGCTACTACGTTAGGGTAATTAGTATATTTTGTGAAACGTTTTAGCCCCATTAACATCATGCGTTGCTCATCACCTTCAGCAAATGATATGATTCCTTCTTTTCCGTTTTTAATGATTATTTCAACAGCATTATAAAGGTAAAGTTTTGCCATGGCTATTTGAAAGTCTTGAGCTTCTTCTCCAAATCTTTTAGCATTTTTTTCAGCTCTTAGTAATGTAGATTCAGACATATATATTTCATTTAAAATATTTGCCGCTGCCATCAGTAATTGTTGATGTTCTTCTAAATTTGGTCCGTATTTTTGAATCGCAGAACCTGCTACCATTAAAAACACTTTTTTCAAATTAGCAATCATTTCTTTTTCTTCTGCAAATAAAACCGAATAATCAGGCGTATCAAAAGATGGAATACCCATCAATTCCTCTCCAACAGCTGTAGCTGGCCCTAATAAATCTACATGGCCTTTCATTGCCTTTTTAATAAGCATACCTACAGAAAGCATTCTGTTGATTTCGTTGGTTCCTTCATAAATTCTAGAAATTCTTGCATCTCTCCAAGCTGCTTCCATAGGAGTTTCCTCAGAAAACCCCATTCCACCAAAAATTTGAATACCTTCATCTGCACAGGCTTGTACATCTTCAGATACAGTTACTTTTAAAATAGAACATTCAATAGCATATTCTTCTACACCTTTTAATTCTGCTTCACTGTGAGAATTTCCATTGGCTAATCTGGCATTAATTCTGTCTTCTATATCTTTTGCTGCCCTATAACTTGCAGCTTCACCAGCGTACGTATTGGTAGCCATTTCGGCTAACTTTGATTTGATAGCTCCAAAATTTGATATTGAAGTTTTAAATTGTTTTCTCTCAGTGGCATATTTTAGAGCTGTTTCTGTAATTCTTCTTTGTGAATCTATACAGGCAGCTGCTAATTTAATTCTACCAACGTTTAAAGCGTTTACGGCTATTTTAAATCCTCCTCCTCTTACAGAAAGCATATTTTCTATGGGAACAACGGTATCATTAAAAAACACCTGACGTGTAGAACTAGCTCTAATTCCTAATTTATGCTCTTCTTCACCTAACACAATTCCATTGGAGTCTGTTGAATCGTATTCTAAAATAAATCCAGTGATATTTTTATCATCTTCAATTCTAGCGAAAACAATCATCAAATTACAGAATCCTGCATTAGAGATCCACATTTTTTGACCATTAATTTTATAAGATTTACCATCGTCAGTAAGAGTAGCAGTTGTTTTTCCAGAGTTGGCATCAGAACCTGCTCCAGGTTCTGTTAAACAATAAGCACCCATCCATTCTCCACTGGCTAGTTTTGGAACATATTTTTGTTTTTGTTCTTCAGTACCATATAATGTAATAGGCATAGTTCCAATTCCTGTATGAGCACCAAATGCAGTGCTTAACGATCCATTTCCACTAGAGATGTACTCACATGTAATCATCGTAGAAACAAACCCCATACCTAAGCCTCCATATTCTTCAGGGACAGCTACACCTAAAAATCCAAGTTCTCCTGCCTTTTTCATCACCTCTTCGGTTAGCTTGTAATCTTTGGCTTCAAAACGTTCTCTGTGAGCTACAATTTCTCGATCGTTAAATTCTCTTACCGCATCACGCATCATTACTTGTTCCTCTGTAAAATCTTCAGGAGTAAATACGTCCTCACATTTAGATTCTTTGACCAAAAATTGTCCTCCTCTTAAAATAGCTTTTTCTAAAGTTTCCATATTATATTTTTACTTTTATTTTTTTAATTTAAAAATTCAAAGATACCTGCTGCACCTTGTCCTGTTCCAACGCACATGGTTACCATTCCATATTTGTTTTTCATATTTCTTTTTCTCATTTCATCAAATAGTTGAACAGAAAGTTTTGCTCCTGTACAACCTAACGGGTGGCCTAGGGCTATGGCACCACCATTTACATTGATAATTTCTTTATTTAAATCTAATTCACGAATCACCGCCAATGATTGGGAAGCAAATGCTTCATTCAATTCTATTAGATCGATATCATTTTGTTTTAAGCCTGCTTGTTTAAGAGCTTTTGGAATTGCAGCTACGGGACCTATTCCCATAATTCTTGGTTCAACACCAGCTGCTGCGTAATTTACCATTCTAGCTATAGGCTCTATGTTTAATTCTTTAACCATGTCTTCACTCATCACCATAACAAAAGCTGCACCATCACTCATTTGAGATGAATTCCCAGCTGTTACACTACCGCCAGCAGCAAATACTGCACGTAATTTGGCTAAAGCTTCTTTGCTAGTTCCTGCTCTAGGTCCTTCATCTTTTGTAACGGTATAGGTCTTAGTAGCTTTTTTACCGTTAGCATCTAAATAAATTTGGTCTACAGTAATTGGAGCAATTTGTTCTTGAAAACGATTTTCAGCTTGAGCTTTCAATGCTTTCATATGAGAATGGTATGCAAATTCATCTTGGTCTTGTCTGGAAACTTTAAATTGGTTTGCAACCGCTTCAGCAGTATTCCCCATTCCCCAATAATAGTCTTCATGACCCTCCTTTACTGTGTTGTAATTTAATTCGGGTTTATAACCAGTCATTGGAACTGCACTCATACTTTCTGCTCCACCTGCTATGATACAATCTGCCATTCCAGCTTGTATTTTAGCTGTAGCCATTGCAATTGTTTCCACACCAGACGAGCAAAATCTATTAACGGTTACTCCTGGAACATCTACACTATTTAATCCCATTAGAGAAATTAAACGTGCCATGTTAAGTCCTTGAGACCCTTCAGGCATCGCATTTCCTACAATAACATCATCTATACGTTTAACGTCTAATTCTGGAAGTTCTTTCATCATGTGCTGAATGGTTTCAGCAGCCAATTCATCTGTTCTTTTAAATCTAAACAATCCTTTAGGTGCTTTCCCTACGGCTGTTCTGTATCCTTTTACTATATAAGCTGTTTTCATTTTTTTAGTTTCTTAATGGTTTACCAGTTTTTAACATGTGTTGAATACGTTCTAAAGTTTTTCGCTCTGTTGTTAAACTAAGAAACGCTTCACGTTCAATATCTAAAAGATACTGTTCAGTGACCTTTGTAGGTTCTGATAAATCTCCACCAGCCATCACATAGGCGAGTTTATTTGCAATTTTCTTGTCATGCTCTGAAATGTAATGACTTGCTTCCATAGAATCTGTTCCTACTAAAAACATTCCCAAAGCTTGTTTACCTAATACAAGTACATCCTTACGAGCAGCCGGCTGAGTATAGCCCGATTCTGCCATTAATAAAGCGTGTTGTTTTGCTTGAGCAATTTGTCTTTCTTTGTTTACAACGACAACATCTTTTCCTTTTTGGAGTAATCCTATATCAAAAGCTTCATATGCTGAGGTTGCTACCTTTGCCATTCCTATAGTTAAGAAGTGTTCTTGTAAAACATTTAATTGAACATCTCCTTTTTGGAATAAATCTGATGCTCTAAGCGCCATCTCTTTAGAACCACCTCCGCCAGGAATAACACCAACACCAAATTCTACTAAACCCATGTAAGTTTCTGCTGCTGCAACTACTTTGTCTGCGTGTAACGAGATTTCGCATCCTCCACCTAAAGCCATTCCGTGAGGAGCAGCAATCGTAGGAATTGAAGAATAACGCATACGCATCATGGTGTCTTGAAAGTATTTGATAGCATAATTTAATTCGTCATATTCTTGTTCAACAGCCATCATAAAAATCATTCCTATGTTGGCTCCAACTGAAAAGTTTGCTGCTTGATTTCCAACAACTAATCCTTGGTAATTTGTTTCTGCTAAATCGATTGCCTTATTGATAGCTGTTAAAACATCAGCACCAATAGTATTCATTTTAGATTGGAATTCTAAATTTAAAATCCCGTCACCAATATCTTCAATAACTGCACCAGAATTTTTCCAAACTTCGTTGGTTTTTCTTATGTTATCTAAAATAATGAATGAATCTTGTCCTGGTTTTTTAACATGTGATTTTGCAGGAATGTCGTAATAAAAAGTGGCGCCTTCTTTTACAGAATAAAAAGAAGTTTCTCCTTTTGCTAACATTTCTGTTACCCAAGCTGCAGGCTCTTTTCCTTCGGCTTTCATAATTTCAACTCCTTTGGCAACCCCTATGGCATCCCAAATTTGAAAAGGGCCGTGTTCCCATCCAAAACCAGCTCTTAAACCGTCATCAATTCTGTACAGTTCGTCAGAAATTTCTGGAATTCTATTTTGAACATAAGCAAACATAGCGGCAAAACTTTTTCTGTAGAATTCACCTGCTTTATCCTTTCCTGCAACCAATACTTTAAATCGATCCGCTACATTATCTATAGATTTTGTAAGCGCTAAAGTTTCAAATTTTGCAGATTTTTTTGCTCTATATTCTAGTGTATTTAAGTCTAGTGATAAAATTTCTCTCTTTCCATTGGCATTTTTAGTCATTTTGTAAAACCCTTGTTTGGTTTTACTTCCCAACCATTTGTTCTCCATCATGGTATTTACATAGTCTGGAATCACAAACTGATCTCTCATTTCATCATTAGGACAATTATCTTTAACCCCATTAGCCGTATGAACTAAAGTATCTAGACCTACAACATCAATAGTTCTGAAGGTAGCAGATTTTGGACGCCCAATTACAGGACCTGTTAACTTATCAACTTCCTCTATGGTGAGTCCCATTTCTTTGACAACATGAAATAAACTCATTATTCCAAAGATTCCAATTCTATTTCCAATAAAGGCTGGTGTGTCTTTTGCTAGTACAGATGTTTTTCCTAAAAACTTATCTCCATACATCATTAAAAAGTCAGTAACTTCTTGGATACATTTTGGACCAGGAACTACCTCAAACAATTTTAAATATCTAGGTGGGTTAAAAAAATGCGTTACAGCGAAGTGTTTTTGAAAATCATCGCTTCTTCCTTCATTCATAAACTTTATTGGAATACCTGATGTATTCGATGTAATTAAAGTTCCTGGAGTTCTGTATTTTTCAATTTTTTCAAAAACTTGTTGTTTAATATCTAGTCTTTCAACAACTACCTCCATGATCCAGTCTACATCTTTAATTTTGTGTAAATCGTCTTCAATATTTCCTGTTTCAATTCTACTAGCAAATTTTTGAGAATAAATAGGAGATGGTTTTGATTTTAACGAAGTCTTTAGTGCTTCATTTACTAATCTGTTTCGAACTACACTGTCTTTTAATGAGAGTCCCTTTGCTTTTTCTTTATCATTAAGTTCTCTTGGGATGATGTCTAATAATAAGACTTCTACACCAATATTAGCAAAGTGACATGCAATACCGCTTCCCATGATTCCGGAACCTACAATTGCTACTTTTTTAATTCTTCTAGTCATTTGATTTTTTGATTTGTTTATACAGCTTTGTTAATGTTATCTTCTTTGTATATTAACTTATCTGTTATTAATTTGTTTATAGTTGAGGTTACTTTGAAGAAAGCTTCTAATTCTTTTGGGGTTGAATGTTGTTTTATGACATCATTAAAAATAATTACTGATTCTTTAGATATTTCTCGCATTTCCTTCCCAAAATCAGTTAACTTTATAATAACACCTCTTCCGTCACTTGGGTTTTTCTCTCTAGATATTGCTCCTTTATCTTCCATCGTTTTTAAAATTCGAGATAGACTAGTTGGCTCCATTCCCATTAATGGGCCTAAAGCAGTAGAAGGCGTTCCTTTTTCATAATCAATATTCAAAAGAACAAAAGCAGTAGCCATAGTACTGTCATGTTTTGCAGCTCTCTCATTATAGAGTTTTGCAACAGCTTGCCAAGTAGCTCTTAATTGATGATCTATAGATTTTTTTTTGTCCATTGTGCCAAAGATATAAAAATTTACTATGCATGCATAGTAAATTCATAAAAATTATGCATGCATAGTAGTTTATATAAAAAATAGACATAAAAATTTGAATTAAATATTAAAACTGTGAATTATTGTAAAAGAGCTAAATTTGTATAAATCAATTTAAATACAAAAATTTGTTGTGTAAAATGTATATTACAAGCGAATTATAATTATTATAAAATGAAGCAGTATTATGAGTAAGATTTTAGTGATTGAAGATGAAGCAGCTATTAGGAGAGTCTTAATTAAGATTATTTCTGAAGAAAGTGATTCCTATGTTGTTGAGGAGGCTGAAAATGGCTTAGAAGGTATTGAAAAATTTAAAGACAACGATTATGACTTGGTTTTATGTGACATAAAGATGCCTAAAATGGATGGAGTAGAGGTGTTAGAAAAAGCAAAAAAAATAAAGCCTGAAATTCCATTTGTCATGATTTCTGGCCACGGAGATCTAGACACTGCTGTAAATACAATGCGATTGGGTGCATATGACTATATCTCAAAACCACCAGATTTAAATAGATTGCTAAATACAGTTAGAAATGCTTTAGATAGAAAGGTACTATTTGTTGAAAATAAGCGATTAAAGAAGAAGGTGAGTGAAAATTATGAGATGATTGGTGAGAGTGATGCCATTATTCATATTAAGGAAATGATTGACAAAGTAGCTGCTACCGATGCTCGAGTTTTAATCACGGGTCCAAATGGGACAGGTAAAGAATTGGTAGCGCATTGGTTACATGAAAAATCTAATCGCTCCAAATCGCCTTTAATAGAAGTGAACTGCGCTGCTATACCGTCTGAGCTAATTGAAAGTGAGCTTTTTGGTCATGTAAAAGGAAGTTTTACTGGTGCAAATAAAGATAGGGCTGGAAAATTTGAAGCAGCAAATAATGGAACTATTTTTTTAGATGAAATTGGAGATATGAGCTTATCAGCTCAAGCTAAAGTATTAAGGGCGTTACAAGAAAATAAAATTCAAAGAGTAGGGAGTGATCGAGATATTAAAGTAAACGTGAGGATTATAGCTGCTACTAATAAAAATCTAAAGAAAGAAATTAAAGAAGGAAGATTTAGAGAAGATTTATATCACAGATTAGCTGTTATTTTAATCAAAGTTCCTGCATTAAAAGATCGGATAGAAGACATTCCACTTTTAATAAATTATTTCACAAAAAAAATAGCATTAGACCAAGGGGTTGCCCAAAAAGAATTTTTACCTGAAGCTATTGCTTTATTACAAGAATATGACTGGACAGGCAATATTCGGGAGTTAAGAAATATTGTTGAGAGATTGATAATACTTGGAGGACAAGACGTTTCTGTGGGTGATGTTAATTTATTTGCAAGTAAATAGCTCCAATTTATTTATCTAAACCTAAGTAGAAGATTACCCTAACTATTAAGTCTTAATATTTTCATTAACTTGTGATATTGATTAAATTCTTTTTATGTTAGAAAATAAAATTCATTACAGAACTTGTAATTTATGTGAAGCAATGTGTGGTTTAAAGATCACATACAAAGAAAAAAAAGTCATTTCAATTGTTGGTGACAAAAAAGATCCCTTAAGTAAAGGTTATATCTGTCCTAAGTCCCAGGCATTAAAAGATTTGTATGAAGATTTAGATCGGTTAAAAACACCAATAAAGAGAACAGAAAATGGCTGGGAAAAAATTTCTTGGACAGAGGCTTTTGATGAAGTGGAACATCAAATAAAGAAAATTCAAGAAAAATATGGAAATGATGCAGTTGCTACTTATCAAGGAAATCCTAACGTTCACAATTTAGGAGCATTGTTATATGGAGGCTCATTTTTAAAAAGTTTAAAGACGAAGCAAAAATATTCTGCTACTTCTGCAGATCAATTACCTCATCACATCGCTTCTTTAAAAATGTTTGGACATCAAATGTTAATTCCAATTCCTGACATTGAAAGAACAGATTATTTATTGATATTAGGGGCTAATCCAGGAGCATCAAATGGAAGTTTACTAACTGCACCAGGGTTTTCTCAAAAAATAAAAAACATTCAAAAAAGAGGTGGTGTGGTTATAAATATTGATCCAAGATACACCGAGACCTCTAAAATTTCTAGTGAACACTTTTTTATAAATCCAGGAAAAGATGCTCTTTTATTGTTGTCTTTATTGCATGTAATTTTTGAGCAAGGAATAGACGAAAAGACGCATCTTTCCAATCATTTAAAAGGTATAAATGAAATTAAAGAAATTGTAAAAAAATATCCGCCTCAAAAAACAGCCCCTATAATTGGTATAGATGGTTTTGAGCTGCAAAAAATTGCAATAGATTTTATGAACTCTAAAACAGCGGTTTGTTACGGAAGAATGGGAGTTTCTACTCAAGAATATGGAGGGATTTGTCAGTGGTTAATCAATGTTCTAAATATTGTTACAAACAATATGGATAAAGTTGGTGGTGCAATGTTCACAAAACCAGCTATTGATTTGGTTTATATGACAGGTATGCAAGGTAAGGTTGGTAATTTTGATAGATATCGAAGTAGAGTTCATGATCTACCAGAATATTCAGGAGAATTACCAGTTGCAACATTATCAGACGAAATGATCACAGAAGGTGAGGGGCAAATAAAAATGTTTATTTGTACCGCAGGAAATCCAGTTTTGTCTGCTCCCAATGGTAAAAAATTAGAAAAGGCTTTAGAGAATTTAGAATTTATGGTTTCCATAGATATTTATTTAAATGAAACAAGTAAATATGCAAATATCATATTACCTTCAACTAATGGACTAGAAACGCTACATTATGATTTAGTTTTTCATCAGTTAGCCATTAGAAATACGGCAAAATTATCTGAAGCTTTATTTGAGAAAGAGGTAAATCAAAAACATGATTGGCAAATACTAAATGAATTAACAGAAAGAATATCGGGGAAAAAGAATACTTTAACACCGGAAATGATGTTGGATGGTATGTTTCAATTCTCTCCTTATAAAGAAGCTAATTTGTCTGTAAATAAGTTAAAAGAGAATCCTAATGGAATAGATTTAGGAGCTTTACAGCCACTTTTAACAAAAAGAATTTTTACTGAAGATAAAAAAATCAATGTTTCACCAAGTTTTTTTATTGACGATTTAAAAAGATTAGATCAAGAGTTATTTAATGCTATTGAAGATAATAAAACTGACTACCCATTTGCTTTAATAGGGAGAAGGCATTTAAGAAGTAATAACTCTTGGATGCACAACTCCAAGCTACTAATGAAAGGTATAAACAGGTGTACTGTACTAATGTGTTCTAAAGATGCAAATACGCTTTCAATTAAAAATCATCAAAAAATAAGAATAACATCGAATGTGGGTACTATAGAATTACCAGTTGAAATTAGTGATGAAATGAAGGAGGGTGTATTGAGTATTCCACATGGTTTTGGACACAATAGAGAAGGAACAAAAATAAGACTAGCAGAGGAAAATGCTGGAGAAAGTATTAATGATTTAACTGATGATCTTAAAATAGATAGATTAACTGGTAACGCTAATTTTAGTGGAACTAGAGTTAAGGTAGTCCTATAAAAAAGCTCTCTGGAATTTAATTACAGAGAGCTTTAAAATTTATTTTTAAACTAAATCAAATCGATCTAAGTTCATTACTTTAGTCCAAGCAGCAACAAAATCATTGATAAATCTTTGCTTACCATCGTTGGCTCCATAGACTTCACAAACTGCTCTTAATTCAGTATTTGATCCAAAAATTAAATCTGTTCTTGTACCTGCAAACTTAACGTTTCCAGTTTTTCTGTCTTTTCCTTCAAAAAGAGTATCATCTGAAGAAGTTGCACTCCATGTAGTGGCAAGATCTAAAACATTTGTAAAGAAATCATTGGTTAAGCTGCCAGGATTTTCTGTAAAAACACCATATTTAGAACCATCATAATTAGCTCCAAGAACTCGTAAGCCACCAACTAAAACAGTCATTTCTGGAATGCTAAGTGTTAATAATTGCGCTCTATCAATCAATAATTCTTCTGCTGCTAGGTTTAAATCTTTTTTAATAAAATTTCTAAATCCGTCTGCTTTCGGTTCCAAATAACCAAAAGAAGCAACATCCGTTTGTTCTTGAGATGCATCTGCTCTACCACTTGTAAAAGGAATAGAGATAGTATGTCCCGCTTTTAAAGCAGCCTCTTCTATAGCTACACAACCACCCAAGACAATTAAATCTGCAATGGAAACTTCTCCATTAAAGTCATTTTGAATTCCTTCATAAATAGCGAGTACTTTGTTTAACTCGTAAGGATTATTTACAGCCCAACTTCTTTGAGGCTCTAAACGAATTCTTCCTCCATTTGCGCCACCTCTCATGTCTGACCCTCTAAAAGTTGATGCAGAAGCCCAAGCCGTAGAAACCAATTGTGATATAGTAAGGTCTGAGGCCAAAATCAGGCTCTTTAAGCTTGTTACATCTGTTTCAGACAATGACTGCCCTGCTGGAATTGGATCTTGCCAAATCAATTCTTCTTTTGGTATTTCTGGACCTAAATATCTAGAAATTGGTCCCATATCTCTGTGTGTTAATTTATACCAAGCTCTTGCAAAAGCATCTTCAAAAGCTTTGTGATCTTTGTGAAAACGTTTAGAAATTTCTAAATAAGCTGGATCTAACTTTAAAGCAATATCAGCAGTGGTCATCATCAAAGCTTGAGTTCCGTTTGCATCACCCGCTTTAGGAGCTCTTTTCGCATTAGATGCCGCTGTTGGTTTCCACTGGTGAGCGCCTGCCGGACTCTTTGTAAGTTCCCAGTCATAGTTTAATAACATATCAAAATAATCATGATCCCAAACTGTTGGATTTGGTGTCCAAGCACCTTCTATACCACTTGTAATCGTATCGTCAAGTACACCACTCTGATATGTATTTTTCCAACCTGTACTCATTTCTTCGATGGAAGCTCCATGTGGTGATGGTCCAACATGTTTGTCTGGATCTGCAGCGCCATGGGCCTTACCAAAAGTATGTCCACCCGCAACAAGGGCTACCGTTTCTTCATCATTCATTGCCATTCTACCAAAGGTTTCTCTAATGTCTTTTGCAGAGCCCATTGGATCTGGGTCTCCATTGGGTCCTTCCGGGTTTACATATATCCAACCCATCATTACAGCACCTAAAGGATCTTCTAATTCGCCTTCGGCGTATCGTTCTTTATTTTCTCCCATAACGGTTTCAGAACCCCAATATATGTCTTGTTCTGGCTCCCAAACATCCTCACGTCCACCAGCAAAACCAAAGGTTTCAAATCCCATAGATTCCATTGCGCAATTCCCTGCAAGAATCATTAAATCTGCCCAAGATAATTTGTTTCCATACTTCTTTTTAATAGGCCAAAGTAATAAACGTGCTTTGTCTAAATTACCATTGTCAGGCCAACTATTTATTGGCGCAAAACGCTGCGATCCAGAACGTGCTCCACCACGACCATCACCAACTCTGTAAGTACCTGCACTATGCCATGCCATACGTACCATAAATGGACCATAGTTTCCATAATCTGCAGGCCACCAATCTTGAGAATCTGTCATAGCATTAATAATATCTTGCTTTAAACTAGCAAAATCTATGGAGTTAAACGCATCTGCATAATTAAAATCTGCACCCATAGGATTGGATTTTACTGCATTTTGACGTAGAATATTTAATTTTAGTTCATTGGGCCAAAAATCTCGCACAGAAGTTCCATTACCTGCTGTTTGTTTTTGAGTGCCTCCCATAAAAGGACATTTGTTGATGTCTCCTGTGTTGTTGTGTTCCATGGTTTTAAATTTTTTTTCTTTGTGTAAAGGGCATTCAAAATTACGGACAATCTTTCAATAATTTTTATCTATATTTCTTATTTTATCATAGTTTGTGACTATTGTTTTAAAATGACAAAAAATTAGCGACAACTATAGGTTTTTTTAACTATTCATTTTTTTAATAATCTCTTTTAAGCGCAGTTTATGTTGTTTTTTTTGTTTAGCAATTTTTAAAATCTTTTGTTTAATTAGTTTAGTGTGTTTTTCTTTGTTTAGCGTGTTTTTTGCTTTCCCTTTTTTAGGCATATGGTATATTGTTGACTATTTGAGTACTATTTTTTTATGTTTTTGAAGTTTTAAATGATTGTATTCACCTCCAATTTTTATTCATAAAAAGATGTATATTTTTTAGATATTTTTAGTTAAAATTCTGTACTTTTAAAAGATAAAAATAACCTATTATATTTATGGATTTAAAGTTGTCTAAGCCCATTGTTTTTTTTGATTTAGAAACAACAGGTATTAATATTAGCAAAGACAGAATAGTTGAAATTTCTTTACTAAAAATATTTCCTAACGGAAATAAAGAAAGTAAAACTTGGCTCGTAAATCCAGAAATAGAAATCCCTAAAGAGGTTAGTGCTATTCATGGTATAACCAATGAAAAAGTTGTTACAGAACCCACTTTTAAAGAATTAGCAGAAACTGTAAATGCTATGATTTCTGATTCAGACCTAGCAGGATTTAATTCCAATCGTTTTGATATACCATTGTTGGCAGAAGAGTTTTTGAGAGTTGGTGTAGATTTTGACATGGACAATAAAAGAGCAATTGATGTTCAGGTAATATTTCATAAAAAAGAACAAAGAACTCTTAGTGCTGGATACAAATTTTATTGTGATAAAATATTGGAAGATGCACACTCTGCCGAGGCAGACACCAATGCAACTTATGAAATTTTAAAAGCTCAATTAGATAGATATGACGATATTGAAAATTCAGTAGAAGCTTTGAGTGCCTATTCAACTCATTCTAAAAGAGCAGATTTTGCCGGTTTTATATTGTTTAATGACAAGGAAGAAGAAATTTTCTCTTTCGGAAAATATAAAGGTAGGATTGTTGAAGATGTTTTTAAAGAAAACCCTGGTTACAATGCATGGATTCAAAATGCAGATTTCCCATTATATACTAAAAAGGTATTAAAAGCAATTAAAGAAAGAATGTCCATTCCTAAGAAAGGAATGTCTGATGCTGAAAAGCTTAATGCATTACAACAAAAATTTAATTTACGATAATTAGTATGTATGTAAAGTTTGAATATTTACCTAGTAATTCTCGCGTTTGGGTATACCAATCAGAAAGAGAGTTTTCTGACCAAGAAATTAATTTCATAACAGAAAAAGCTATTGATTTTATAGATCAGTGGACGAAACACGGATCTAATTTAAAAGGGTCTTTTACTTTTAAATACAACCAATTTCTAGTATTAGCTGTAGACGAAGGGTTTAACAATGTTTCAGGATGTTCTATTGATTCATCTGTACGTTTTGTGAAAGAATTAGAAAAATCATTGGAAGTTGATATGATGAACAAAATGAATATTTCATTTAAAGATGGTGACCATATCAATATTGTAACAATGTCTGATTTTAAAGAATTTACTAAATCAAATAAAATAACATCAGAAACCATTGTTTTTAATAATATGATTTCAACCATAGACGAGTTGGAAACTCAATGGGAAGTATCTGTTAATAATAGTTGGCATAAACGTTTTTTAGTTTCTTAGATTAATGTTGAAAAAACTCTTTCTTATATCTTTTTTATTGACGTTGTTCAATTTGGTAGGTCAAAATTTAGATCCGCTTAGAACAGATGATTATTTTTTACAAGAAAAATGGGTAGATAGTATTTTGAGTTCAATGACCATTGACGAGAAGATTGGTCAGCTATTTATGATTCAGGCATATTCAAACTTAGATTCTGTTCACGAGAATGAGATCAAAGAAATGATAGAAGAATATCATGTTGGTAATTTGATATTTATGCAAGGAACTCCGACCAAACAAGCTGAATTAACCAACAAATACCAATCGTTGTCTAAAGTTCCTCTAATGATTGGTTTTGATGGTGAATGGGGGTTAGATATGCGATTAAAAAATGCGTACCGGTTTCCTTGGAATATGACTTTGGGAGCCATTCAGGATAATTCTTTGATTTATAAGTTTGGAGAGCATATAGGAAATCATGCTAGACGAATTGGAATTCATGTGAATTTTGCCCCAGTGGTAGACATCAATACGAATCCGTTAAATCCAATTATAGGAAATCGCTCCTTTGGAGAAAATAAAATAAATGTTACTCAAAAAGCCATCGCATTTAGTAAAGGGATGCAAAGTATGGGCGTTTTAGCGAATGCAAAACATTTTCCAGGTCATGGAGATACTTCTACAGATTCTCATTTAAAATTACCTGTCTTAAATTTTAATAGACAACGTCTAGATTCAGTAGAGTTGTACCCTTACAAAAGAGTTTTTGACGCAGGGATGGCTAGTGTAATGACAGCACATCTTAGTATTCCGGTATTAGAACCAAATCCAAAATTACCAACTTCATTGTCATCAAATGTAGTAACAGATTTATTGAAGTATAAATTAGGTTTTTTAGGTTTGATTTTTACGGATGGTTTAAACATGAAAGGAGCTGCTAATTATTCAAGCCCTTCAGAAATTAATTTAGCGGCAATTCTTGCAGGAAATGACATTTTATTGATACCACATGATATTCCTGAAACAATTAATTTATTTAAAACCTCTATACAAACAGGTGTTTTAAGTTATGAAAGAATAGATGAATCTGTTCGTAAGATTCTGTTAGCAAAGTATAAAGTTGGTCTACACACATTCAAACCAATTGAGCTATTAAACCTAGAAAAAGATATCAATACTAAACCAGATGAGGTTCTTCACAGAGAATTGGTGAAAAACTCAATGACCCTCATTAAAAATAAAAAAAAGTTACTTCCTATCTCAGATTTAAAAAAGCTTCATAAAATAGCATATGTAGCATTAGGTGAGGCTAGTCACGATACTTTTTTAAAAGAACTACAAAAATATTCTGAGATATTTAAAGTAGAAAAAGATAATTTAAATGAAATTATAGACACCTTAGAGGATTTTGATTTGGTTATAGTTGGTTTTCATAAGTCAAATGCTCATCCCTGGAAACCCTATCAGTTCTCAAATAAAGAATCTGTATGGTTACATGAAATTTCAAGAAAAAATAAAACCATTCTCTCTGTTTTTGCTAGCCCATACAGTTTACTAAATATAAAATCATTTAATAATTTAGAAAGTATTTTAGTTGCTTATCAAAATAGTGCGATTGCTCAAAAAATAGCAGCTCAAACAATTTTTGGAGCTATAGATGCTAAAGGACTACTGCCAGTAAGTATTAAAAATAAGTTTCCTGAAGGGACCGGTATTTCAACAAAAAAATTAAAAAGGCTTCAGTATTCTATTCCAGAATCTGTTGGTATGTCATCAGTTAAATTACAAGGAATAGATTCTGTAGCAAATCTTGTACTTGAAAAAAAAATGGCTCCAGGTCTTCAGATTTTGGTAGCTAGGCATGGTGTAGTTGTTTATGAAAAAAGCTTTGGATTTCACACAGATAAAAAAAATAATGCTGTTAAAAATATTGATGTCTATGATGTGGCTTCATTAACAAAAATTCTAGCATCATTACCTATGATGATAAAAGCAGAGGAGGATAAGAAAATAAAATTAACCTCTACCATTAAAAGTATATTACCAACTTTTAAAAATTCTAATAAAGATACACTAACTGTTCTAGAAATTTTATCTCATTACGGCCGTTTAAAAGCATGGATTCCTTTCTACAGACTTACACAAGATAGCATTACTAAAAATAATTTAAAAGAGTTTTATAGTAAAAGTAAGTCTAAAAAATTTTCAATTAAAGTTGCTGAGAATTTATACTTAAATAATTCTTATAAAGATTCTATTTACAAGTTTATAAGAGATTCTGAACAAAGATTAGAAACTGGTTATAAATATAGTGACCTAGGCTATTATCTTTTTAAAGAGGCTCTAGAAAAGAAATATAAAAGTAGTTTAGATGACTTAGTTCAAGAACAATTTTATAAGCCATTAGGTGCAAACAGGATGACTTATTTACCACTAAATAAATTAGATAAATCTTCAATTGTTCCCTCAGAAAAAGACACGTATTATAGAAATCAATTATTACATGGTTATGTTCATGACATGGGGGCTGCTATGCTTGGTGGAGTAGGAGGTCATGCTGGTTTATTTGCAAATGCAAATGATGTTGCAAAAATGATGCAATTATATCTGCAAAAAGGGTATTATGGAGGAAAACGATATTTTAAGGAAGAAACGTTTGATAAGTTTAATAAGCGATATTATTCTGATAAAAAAGTGAGAAGAGGTTTGGGATTTGATAAACCTCAGTTAGATCCAGAAATTAAAGCAACATGTGGATGTGTCTCAGATGAAAGTTTTGGACATAGTGGATTTACTGGTGCTTACACTTGGGCAGATCCTGAGAGTGAAATTTTATATGTTTTTCTATCCAATCGAGTATTTCCAACCATGGAAAATACTGGTTTGGTAGATGAAGATATTAGAACAAAAATACAACAGATTATACAAGATGCTATCTTGCCGGAGTAGAATGAAATTTACTGTAGATTATTAGTATTAATATTGAACAGGCAAAATATATAATACTACTTTGTAAAGTAAATAGATTGCAGATTATATAACTATTTACTAGAAAGAAAGGAATTACTGTCAAAGAGCCTACACCAAACTTAAAAGTACTTATAAATTCAAATTCTGTAATCTTATTTTTCACATATTTCCACAACAACCAGGGTATTAAACTATTTAACAATACAATAGGTCTTAAAAATTTAACAAAATTAGCCTCTCTCTCTTTAGCAATAATAATCTTAGACTTTATCATTGAATTAACCTCATCAACTTTCGTAAAATCAACATTTGCAGAATTTAATTTTTCTACTCTTTTTTCATAATTTTCATTCAAAGGAATATGTACTGAAAGTACTTTTAATTGATCAGAAATAGCATCCTTTATTCTTGTTATATCAGAATGAGTTAAGTTTGGTTTATAAAAGTCATTTGCTAAAATTGGGGTTCCATAATTTAATGAAACTTTAAAAGGGTAAGTAGATGAATTTTGATAAGTTATCCCAACAGGGATGATTTGAATTTGTAGTTTTGGATTTCTTTCTATAGCTCCAAAAACTATTCTTGTAAACCCCTTACTTAACCTTCTTACAGATCTTCTTTTATCATGACTTCCCTCAGGAAAAATCATCAATGCTTTGTGATTGTTTAATAGATTAAAACATTTTTCAAAAACTCCTTTATTCTTATTTAATTGACTAACACCGTCTCTTATTCTGTAAATAGCTATAAGATTTAAAGAATTTAGGAACCATCTCACTAATGGCTTTTTGAAACTAGCTGCCCGAGTTAGAAAGTAATTAGTCCTTGGATTGTTTGTTGTAACTATTAAAGGATCTAAAAGCCCGTTAGGATGGTTTACCATGAATAAAACGGCCCCTTTTTTTGGTATATTTTCTTTTCCATTAACTATTATTTTTTTTGTCATAAAAAATAAAGAAGACTTTAAAAGAATTTTAAAAAAATAATACCAAACTGTTTTCAAAATTATTAAACTATTTTAATTGTTTGTTATCTCTAGCCCAAAAAGCAGCTAATACAAGTCCTGAGAAAATATCCCAGATACTCCAAAAAGCAGCTAATAAAGCCATCCCTCCTAAACCATCAAAAAATTGAAATATTAGTAACAATCCCAATCCGCCATTTTGAATTCCAGTTTCCATAGAGATAGTTTTTCTATCTCTTTTCTCTAGTCCAAATGTTTTTGCTGTGTAGAATCCAATACAATAGGCTCCAATATTATGAAAAATCACCAATCCGGCAACCAAATGAATATAATTTAAAAAAACATCTATATTATCATAGAATGCAATAACAATCAATGCTAAAAAAATAATAATTGAAAAGGGCTTTAGTAATACTTCAATTTTTTTTGAAATTTCCTCAAAGTAATGGTTTAAAAACATTCCCAGTACAATAGGTATCCCTAGTATTAATAAAACTAATTTAAATAGTTCAATAGGATCTAATTGAACTGTTTTAATGATTTCGTTAGTAGGTTCGTATAATCCACTATAAAACTGTAAATTTAAAGGGGTCATTAGTAAACATATGACTGTTGCAAATGCAGTTAAACTTACAGATAAGGCTGAATTACCTTTAGCCATCTTACTAAAAAAATTAGAAATATTACCACCGGGACAGGCGGCTATCATCATCATTCCCAAAGCAAAACTTGGATGAGGTTTTATGATTAGAATAGCTACAAATGTGAGTGCTGGTAATAAGAAAAATTGAGAAAAAACTCCTACAAGTAGAATTTTAGGTTTCTTAATAAGAAGTTTAAAATCATCAATTTTTATACTCAGGGCTACGCCAAACATAATAACAGACAACGCTATATTTAATATCCAAAGTCCCTCTGTATCAAAGTTAATTTTAATACTATCAATAAGGATATCACCATTAGTTTTTAAAAGCATATTCTATAATATTTGAACCCATTTTTAAAGCTTTTAATCTAATATTTTGAGGGTTGTTATGAATAGAACTGTCTTCCCATCCGTCACTTAAATCAGATTCGTAATCATAAAAACATACCAATCTACCTTCGAAAAATAATCCAAAACCTTTTGGTTTTTTTTTATCATGTTCGTGAATTTTAGGGATTCCATTTTTAAAAATAAATGTTTGATTATAAATGGGGTGATTACTAGGAATTTCCTGGAATTTCAATTTAGGAAAAACTTTGTTCATTTCTCTTCTAATATATTTATCTAATCCATAATTATCAGACACATGAAGAAACCCACCAGATGTTAAGTAATTACGTAAATTTTGTGCTTCTTGTTCTGTGAAAAATACATTTCCATGACCAGTCATGAAAACAACAGGAAAGTTAAAAAGATCT
>Ga0209223_10001257_pt1 | contig 28071 bp, 33 predicted proteins | sample COG_06_FD_184750 | JGI IMG/M metagenome (GOLD analysis project Ga0209223, IMG submission 184750) | Pelagic Microbial community sample from North Sea - COGITO 998_met_06 (SPAdes) (version 2) | ecosystem: Environmental > Aquatic > Marine > Neritic zone/Coastal water | place: Helgoland, sampling...
GAGTTGGTTTAGCAGCTTTGCCTGAATATTTAGTTTCAAATTCTACAAATGTTATTAAAGTTTTGCCAAAATCAGAAGGACCTATAACAGAAGCACATTTTGTTTATCCTCAATCATTAAAGAATACCGCTAGAGTTCAAGCATTTAGAAATTTCTTATTTAGTAAAATAGGTGACTGGAAGTAGAATATTTTTCTAACTTATATTTACTCTTCATATTAATTATATCTTTACAACTGCGACAATATATGCGATTGATAATCATTCGCATTGAGAATAATTCTCAATCGCAAAATAATAAGGGTAAAGAAAAGGATAAAAATGAAAAAAATAAGTTTATTGGCAATGATTTTAGCATTCTTTACCAATTTAAGTTTTGCTGCTGAAGTAAATGTATTTAGCGCAAGACATTACGATTCTGATATTCAACTTTATGAAAAATTTACAGCAAAAACTGGCATCAAAGTAAATGTTGTATCAGGAAAAGATAAAGCTCTTCAAAAAAGAATAACAGAGGAGGGAGCAGACTCTAAAGCAGATATTTATATTACAGCAGACGCAGGAAGATTAGGAGCATTTGATGCTAAAGGAATGTTTCAAAATTCAATGACGCCAGCCATAAAAGCTGCCGTGCCGTCAAATTTTAGATCTAATAATTGGACTGGGATCGCTAAGAGAGCGAGAATTATGTATTATTCTCCAGAAAGAGTTAATGCGAATGAATTAAATGGAATGACTTATGAAAGTCTTACTGATCGTAAATGGAAAGGTAGAGTTGTTATAAGAAAATCAAATAATATTTATAACCAATCATTAGTTGCTTCATTAGTTAAAAATAATGGAAAAAAAGCTACTTGTGAATGGTCCAAAGGTGTTGTTGCTAATATGGCAAGAGACTCAAAAGGAAATGATCGAGCTCAAATTTTAGCTGTAGCAGCAGGTGAAGCTGACTTAGCTGTGGCTAACACTTATTATTTAGCATTAATGTTGTCGGGAAAAAAAGGTGTTGAACAGCAAGAAGCAGCAAAAAAAGTATTACCATTTTTTCCAAACCAAGGTGATAGAGGAACTCATATGAATATTAGCGGAGGAGGAGTGTTAAAAAATGCACCAAATTCAGATAATGCTAAAAAACTCCTTGAGTTTTTATTAACTAAAGAAGCTCAAGAACACATAGTAAATAATACATTTGAATATCCAATGATTGATGGTGTAGAGCCTCATGATTTAGTTAAACAAATGGGTCTTGGTTTTAAACAAGATTTAAATACTAAAGTTGTTAATTATGGGAAAAATCAGGCAACAGCATTAGAATGTATGCTTGCTGCTAAGTGGAAGTAATTAATAATGGAAAAGAATTTACTTAATTTTGATATGACAAATTCTTCTAAAGCTATTAGTTCACAAGCGGGTCAGATAACATGTGAGCCATGTGCAAATGAATGTGAAAAAATTAAAATTAAGATAAATAATAGAAAATTGTCTGATATAAAAAATAAAGATGAGATTGATCGTCTCATTAATGTTTTTAGAAAAAAAGATTAATTTTCAAAAAGAGTGAACATAGTTAAATAGTTCTTACCCTTCTATTAATTATGTTCACTTAATATTAAAGGGTAAGTATGTATTTAAGAAAAGTAAATATTTGGTATTTAAGTTCGTTCTTAATTTCAATTGTTGTAGCAATACCAATTGTTACTGTATTTTCTAGCTTTTTTGAGAGTACCAGTAATTATTCATCTATAATCAAAAATACATTTCTTTATGATTATGTATTTAATTCTATATCCCTTTTGTTAGGGGTTTTGACTTTAACTTTTATAATTGGAGTGTCTTGTGCTTATTTAGTTTCATTTTATAAATTTACAGGATCTAATTTTTTTAAATGGGCATTAATATTATCTTTTGCTGTTCCTGCTTATATTTACGCATATTCATTAACTGCTTTTTTTGAAAATTATGGAACGGCATTTACAATATTAAAGAATATATTTGGAGAAGCTAATTATAATTCACAGATACCAAAGTTTGATGGAATGGCGGGAGCTATAATTTCTATTTCATTTTCTTTATTTGGATATGTTTATGTTTTAACAAGGGCGTCGTTTCATTATCAATCTCAAAATTTAATTGAACTTGGTAAAAACCTTGGTTTCAGTAAACAAAAATCTTTTTTTAAAATAATTCTACCGTCTGCAAGACCCGCTATAGTTGCAGGGCTTTCGTTGGTTGCAATGGAAACTTTATCTGATTTTGGATCAGTATCATTTTTTGGAATATCAACTCTTACAACAGGAATTTATAATGCCTGGATTTCTTTTGACGATTTAGCGTTAGCCAATCAATTATCTTTTTATCTTTTAATTTTTATACTTGGGTTATTTATATTGGAAAATTTATCTAGAAAAAAAGCACAATACCATTCACCTACAAGAGGTGGATTTAAAAAAAAATCACTTACAACTTTACATGGTTATAAAGCTTTATTAGCTTTTTCTTTTTGTTTTATCATTTTTTTTATAAGTTTTTTATTTCCAGTCATGCAAATGCTTTATTGGACAATTATTTTTCCAAAACATTTATTTGATTTAGATCTAATTAATTTATTTTCTAATACAATAGTTTTAGTTTTATTATCAAGTACAGTTTTAATTATTTTTGCCTTCATTTCTAATTATGGTAATAGACTATCTAGAAGTAAGTTCTTAGAAATTTTAACTACTTTTTCAATATCTGGTTATGCCATTCCAGGAATAATTTTGGCTGTAGCATTTATCACTTTTATATCTTGGTTTGATAATAATGTTGTTAGCTTTTTTGAATTAAGAAATATTAAAACTATTTTTATTGGCTCTGTTTTAGGTCTAGTTATTGTGTATTTTATAAGATTTTACTCTTTAGCTAGTAACGGAATTAAATCAGGCTACTTAAAAATAAGTTATTCAATTGATGAAAGCGCTTATTTGCTTGGTTATTCTAAGTTTAAAACTTTTAGAAATATTCATATTCCCTACTTAAAAAATTCAATATTGTTAATTGGTATATTGATAGCAATTGAAATTATTAAGGAGCTACCAATAACATTAATAATGAGGCCTTTTAATTTTGAAACTTTTGCAACTCAAGCTTATATATATGCATCACAAGATTTATTAGAAGCGGCAGCTGCACCATCATTGTTTCTTATTCTTATTGCAAGTTTCTTTATTTTAATTACATCTAGATATATTCTTAAAGACTAACAAATATGGCTAAAAATTTTTTAGAAATTGAAAATGTTACTTTTGCTGCTAGTGAAAAGAGTAAGGTTAACAATGTTTCTCTTACTATTGAAAATGAAGGAGATATTATTTGTTTATTAGGACCATCTGGGATTGGTAAAACAACAATTTTAAGAACTATTGCTGGTCTTGAAAAAATACATTCTGGAAAAATTTCTTTAAAAAATAAAATTATTTCATCTAATAATGTTCATGTAGAACCTGAAAATCGAAATATATCATTGGCTTTTCAAGATAATTCTCTTTTTCCACATTATAGCGTTATTCAAAATATTCAATTTGGAGCAGAAAGAAATAAAAAAAAGAAAAAAAACCTAACTATTGATGAGGTTGTTAAATTTCTTCATTTGGAACATGTAAAGGAAAAATTTCCACATCAAATAAGTTCAGGTGAAGCACAAAGAGCTGCTCTTGCAAGAGCATTACTTTCAAAACCTGATTTATTATTATTGGACGAACCTTTATCTAATGTTGATCAAAGTTTCAAAGAAGAGATACAGGTTAAATTAAAACAAATTTTAACGGATTTAAAAATTACAACCATAATAGTTACACATGACTCTTATGAAGCTTTTTATCTTGGAAGCAAATGTGGAATAATTCTAGATAGTCAACTTAAACAATATGATGACCCATACAATGTCTATCATTTTCCTAACTCAATAGAGGTTGTTAATTTTTTGAATAGAGGGATTTTAATTCCAGCTAAAGTTACAGGTGAAAATAGTTTGGAGAACGAGGATTTAGGAATTATTAAAGGAAATTTTATTAAGCATTACCCTAAAGGTTCTGAGGTTCAGCTTTTATTACAACCTGAGGATCTCGAACATGACGATAAAAGTAATTTAAAATTAGAAGTCGTTGATAGAAAGTTTAGAGGAACTAACTTTATATATACACTTAAAACTCTAAACAATATGCTTATCCCGGTATTTGTTCACTCACATCATATTCATCAACATGAGGTGGATGAAAAGTTTGGTATTAAAAGACCAATTAATATTGATCATATAGTCTGTTTTTAATAAGACTAAAATAAATGCTCTCAAAAAAAAAATTATTTACTAAGGGGATGTTGGATATTTCTCCACATATGCTTTCTGTTATACCTTTTGGTGTTATATGTGGAGCGATTGGAGTTGAGCTTGGTTTTAATCCATATTTAGTTTACGCAATGTCTATCATAATTTTTGGAGGAGCTTCACAAATTGTATTTTTACAATTGTTATCAGGAGGCGCCTCTAGCGTAGTTGCCGTTACATCAGTTGGAATTATTAATTCAAGACATTTATTGTATGGGGCAGTTTTATCAGAATATTTAGAAAAATTATCTTTTTTAAAAAAGTTATTAATTTCCTATTTCATCGTAGATCAAGGATTTGCCGAGTCTAATAAATTTTTTAAAAAAAACAAAACTGAACAATATTTACATTACCATTTAATTGGCACAGGTTGCACAATGTGGGTTTGCTGGCAAATTGCAACATTGTCAGGGATAGTTTTAGGCTCATTTGTACCGGAAGAACTTGGGTTGAAATTTGCAATTCCCTTAACTTTTATAGCTATTGTGGTTCAAGATTTAAAAAAAATTGATCATGTAATTGTCATGATTACTTGTGGGTTAAGTTCTTTATTATTTTTTGATGCTCCATTTAAATCTTACATAATTATTTCACCTGTTATTGCTTTATTTGTTGCCTATTTAATATTGAGGTTAAAAAAATGACCTGGCTATCGATTATTGTTGCAGGAATTTTAACTTATTTTATGAGAATGACCATGATTGCATTAGTAGATAGAGACATGCTTGGAGATAGAATTAAAGCTGTATTAGAATATGTTCCTTCTGCAGTATTTCCTGCAATAATATTTCCAGCTATTTTTATTAATGATTATGGATCATTTGTGGAAATGAATGATCCAAAAATATTTGGTGCTATGGTTGCAATTATTGTGGGTTATTTTTCTAAAAATATTATTGCTACAATTATATCTGGATTAATTTCTTATTGGTTTTTAATTTTTGTTATCTTTAGTTAGCACCTAATTTAATATTTCTACTAACATTTGTTTCTATCATTTTGGGCTTAGCCAAATTTAAGTTTGACATTATATCTACATACTCATCTACACTTTTTACTTGTAACCTTGGATTAAACTTTTTTTCATTTCCAATTGTACTTGATAATTTACCATTATAATCATGACCTGGATAAACCAATGTATCTTCTGGTAACTTTAAAAGATTATTGAATAAAGAATTGTAAGCATCTTTAGAACTTCCATTTTGAAAATCTGTTCTACCAGTTCCGTTTATCAAAAGTGTATCTCCTGTAAAAAGATAGTTGTCTAATAAAAAACTATAACTGTCTGAAGTATGCCCTGGAGTATATAGCGATTTAATTTTTAAATTATCAATCTCAATGATCTCATTATCTTTTACTTTTATCTCAACCGTGTCAGCAGGAGTATGCTCACCCATTAGAGTTATACAATTAGTAACTTGTTTTAATTTAGTAGCACCAGTTATATGATCGGCATGAATGTGGGTATCTATAACTTTAACAAGTCTAAGATCTAGCTCTTTAAGTAAAACAATATATTCCTCAACGTTTTCTAAAACTGGATCTAGAATCACTGCTTCGCGACCTTTTGCCGAAGCTATAATATAAGTATATGTCGATGTTTTATTATCAAAGACTTGCTTAAAAATCATTTGAAATTAGTATCAGACTAAGTTTATTATTCTATTATAATTAATTCAAAATAATGAAATATATCCAAATTTTAAAATTAAAAGTATTTCTACTTATTGTTGTATATTTTGGTTTAATTAGTATTTCCTATTCACATAATCATTTCCCAATTACCACTGATTCAAAGTTAATGATAGCTAGAGGTAAGATTGCATATGAAAATAATTGTGTTTCATGTCATATGATAAATTTAGCTGGAGCAGAAAATTGGAAGGGTAAAGATGAAGATGGCCATCGAAAAGCACCTCCACTAAATGGAACAGGGCATACGTGGCATCATGATGATAAAACTTTGCATGCTATAATTAAAAATGGATTAGCAAAATTAGTAAAAGGGTACGAGGGAAAAATGATGGGTTTTGGTGATAAGCTATCAGATAAAGAAATTGATAGTGTTTTAGCATATATTAAGTCTTATTGGCCTAAAGATAAATATGACCATCAAATAAAACTAAGTGAATAATTATGAAAATAGCACCATTTGATTGGTCGTGTAGACACACTTGGAAAATAAGTGCTAAAAACACTATGTGGTGTGTAGTTGGTTGTTCAATCGGGGATTTTGGAACAATTTTATTTTTTCAATTAACTCAAATACCTTTTCCAATTATAGCCATAATGATTTTAGCAATTATTAATGGTTTAATTACAAGTATAATTCTTGAAACATTTATTCTAATAAGACAAAATTTTTCTTTCCTTAACGCTTTAAAAACAGCATCAGGAATGAGCTTAATCTCAATGCTAAGTATGGAGATAGCAATGAATTTGACTGATTATTTTTTAACAGGTGGAGCAATATTAACATGGTGGGTAATTCCAATTATGTTAATTGCAGGTTTCCTAACTCCTTGGCCTTACAATTATTGGCGACTAAAAAAATTTGGTGTTAATTGCCATTAGACAATAAGAAAATTTAATTAAACAATAAAAATGATTTCATTAAAGAATTGGGATAATAAAACTTGGCTATCATCAAAGAATTATATTCAATCGTTCAATAACTTTATATTAAAACAAAAAAAACTTAACAAAGATTCAAGAATTTTAGATATTGGTTGTGGTCGTGGTAAAATAATAGAGAATTTATCAAATAAATTAAAACTTATTTATAAGCCAATAGGGATTGATATTGAAAATCACAAAGACAAAAGTAAGAAAATTATTTTTAAAAAAACTGATGCATTATCATTTATTTTAAAAACTAAAATATCCTTTGATTTAATTTTAATAAAACAAACAATTCATTTATTGAACAAAAATCAAATTAATAAACTTCTATATATTTGTAAGAAAAAACTTAATACAAATGGTAAAATTATTATTTTAAGTTTGGATCCAAAAAAAAACGAAATTCCAGCATTCAATTTAATGAAAAAAAAATTAAAAAAATCACTTATAAGAGATGAAAGTTATTTTAATTTAATTATCAAAAATAATCCTAAAACAATTATTAGAAATTTTATTTTTAGTGTACGAATTTCAAAAACAAAATATCTTCAAATGATCAAAGATAGATATATATCTACTTTACTTAATTTTAGTGACAAACAAATATCAGATGGGTTAATTGAAATTAGAAATAAATATAAAAAAGAACTTAAGTTTAAAGACAGATTAATTTGTTTAATAATAAAAAATAATTAAAGAATTTTTTTTAATAAATTATCATTAAACAAAAATTTGTGAATAATTACCGCCATTATATGCAAAGTAATTAAGGCTATGATTAGATAATTTGAAAACACATGAATATCATAAAATATTTCAGATAATTCAAAATTATCTTCTATTCTAATTTTTTTAAAAACAATTACTAAAGTTTCTCCATTAAATAATTTTTTTAAAATTCCAGAAATTGTTATCGATAAAATTGTCACATATAATAATACGTGATTTAATTTTGCTAGAAATCTTTGTCCTTTAAAAATACTAGGTTCAAGTTTTGGATTAGGATTAATAATTTTACTTATAAGCCTTAAAATAACTAAATAAAATATAGATAAACCAATAACTACATGGATATTTTCAATACTTAATCTTTCTGGTCCAAAATCTAAATCAACCAAATAAAAGCCAAGCGGGATTTGAATAAAAAGTAGCAACGCACTTATCCAATGGAATAATTTTGAAATTAAACCATACTCTGTTAAGGTATTTTTAACATGCATTCTCTAATTAAACATATTGCAAAGAATTTTGGTATTAGTTTATTCTTAATTCTTTCAATGTTGTTTATTCCAAATGCTTACTCTGAGCAATCTGCGGAGAGCGTTATCAAGGAAAGAAAAGCCTTATTTAGTAGTAATTACAAAACTGCAAAAAGAGTTCAGTCATTATCATCAAATGGTGATTTTGATAAAGCCAAAGAATTAATGACTGAAATGAGCGAAAACTACAAAATTTTATTAAATTTATTTCCAGAGAATTCTAAGGAAGGTTTTAAAACTGGATCTTTGCCAATAATTTGGGAAGACAAAGAAAACTTTAATGCACTTATGCAAAAATCATCTGATGACATGATAACATTAACATCATTAATAGAAACAACAGACGATATAAGAGGCACTATTGGAAAATTAATGTGGAGTAATTGTAAAGCTTGTCATAGCAAATATCGAGAAGAGCATTAAGTATTTTCTAATAAAAATCAAAAATGATTCCTGAAAAAGTAAAAGATTATTTGGAAGAATATGTAAATCAAGAGGTTTATGTTCAAATATCTATTATCAAAGGAAAAGAAAAAGTATCAACAAAATCTGCAATTAATAAATATTTTAATAGTAATCATTTTAGAGATCTTTCAGAGGGTAAACCTTATGACCATTTTATTGATGGTCTTAGAGATAAATGTTTAGGAAAATTAAAAGACTCTCCAATGCGAGATAAAAAAACTAACGATGAAATTATTAAAGATTTACAAATAAAATTAAATAATTTAGGTGATAAAGAATTAGATAATACATTCTGGGAAATAGAAACTGGAGAATTTTTAAATGGCGATCAATTAAAAGAATTAGAAAAAAATAAGGAAGCTTTAATTGACAAATTAGATATTTCCAAAATAAATCAAAAAGTTGATACTGTCTATGAAACCATCTTAACTTTTTGTAAAAATTATGAAGAACTCTGTCAGAAAAAATATCCAGATGCACCACTCCCATTAGAGGTATTAAAATCAATTAATTAGCTGATTTTATAAACATTAAAATAGGCATGCACCTATAACCTCGTTGTAATATCTTAAATAAGACCTATATATCTAAAAACATCAATGTCAGAAAATCAGATAATTATTAACAATCTATCCAAAGCTTATAGTAATGGATTTAAAGCATTAAATTCAGTGAACCTTAATATCAAGAAAGGTGAAATTTTTGCTATGCTTGGTCCAAATGGTGCAGGAAAAACTACCCTTATTAGTATTATTTGTGGAATCGTTAAACCTTCATCTGGAAATGTTACTGTTGATGGTTTTAATATTATTGATGATTATAGAGAAGCTAGGTCAAAAATTGGATTAGTTCCTCAAGAGTTAACCTTAGAACAGTTTGAAACTGTCTTTAATAATGTTTCTTATTCAAGAGGTTTGTATGGAAAAAAACCTAATCCCCAGCACATTGAAAAAATTTTAAAAGATCTAAGCCTGTGGGATAAAAAAGATTTAAGACTAAATCAATTATCAGGTGGAATGAAAAGAAGAGTTTTAATTGCTAAAGCACTATCTCATGAGCCATCAATATTATTTTTAGATGAACCAACTGCTGGCGTAGACGTAGAGCTTAGACAAGATATGTGGAAAGTGGTTGAAGAATTACGAAAAACTGGAGTTACAATAATTTTAACTACCCATTACATAGAGGAAGCTGAAGCCATTGCTGACAGAGTTGGAGTAATTAATCAGGGTGAAATAATAGTTGTAGAGGAAACTAAAGAGTTATTAAAAAAGATGGGACATAAAAAGCTAACCATTGATCTTCAGGATGAAATTTCTAAAGTTCCAGAAAGTTTGATTAAATATAATCTTACATTGGGCAAAGATAATATGTCTATTGATTACACGTACAATGTTCAAGCAAAGCAAACAGGTATTACTGACTTACTTAAGGATTTAAAAGATGCAGGTTTAAAATTAAGAGATTTAAAAACAGAACAAAGCACTTTAGAAAAAATATTTGTAAGTTTAGTTAAGGAGAATAATGAAATTTAATTATTACGGATTTAAAGCAATCTATCTCCATGAAATGGATAGATTTAAAAGAACTTTGATGCAATCTTTGTTATCACCAGTTTTATCTACATCTTTATATTTTATTGTATTTGGATCTGTAATAGGGGGTTATGTAGAGAATATTGATGGCATAAGTTATGGATCATATATTGTTCCAGGTTTATTAATGCTAACCTTGTTAACACAATCTATAAGTAACACTTCCTTTGGAATATTTTTTCCTAAATTTAATGGAACTATTTATGAAATTTTGGCTGCTCCAATTTCAACTTTAGAAATTGTTTTAGCTTTTGTTGGTGCTGGTGCCTCTAAGACATTGATTGTTGGAGTAGTAATTTTTATAACAGCCACTTTTTTTGTAGAAGTTGAAGTTAAGTATCCTTTGTTAATGATTTTTTTACTTTTATTAGTTTCTTTTACTTTTGCTTTATTTGGTTTTTTAATTGGATTAATGAGTTCAAACTTTGAGCAAATGTCTATCATTCCAACTTTAGTAATTACTCCAATGGTGTTTTTAGGTGGAAGTCTTTATTCACTAGATATGCTACCTCCATTTTGGCAAACAGTTACTTATTTTAATCCAGTTGTTTATTTAATTAATGGTCTTAGATTCGCATTTTATGGTGTGTCTGATTTTAATATTTGGATTAGTATAAGTTCAATGGTGATTTTCTTACTGGCTTGTGTTGCAGTTGTTACAGTATTGCTCAAAAAAGGCTATAATATCAAGTCTTAAAACTTTTTTAAGACCATAATGGGTCAAATTTAGATTTAAAATTTATAAAGACTCTGTTAAAAAAAGGCATGTTTGTAAAAAGAATTCTAATTCTGTTCATCTTATCTATTTCTCCAGCTATCTCAGCTGACATAAAGGAAAATCTATTAGATAAATCTTCAGGTTTATTATCAGAGTTTGTATCAAATTTAATTCCAGGGGATGGTACTACTGAAGTGAGTTTAGATTTAAGAGAAAATCATAATCCAGATTTTAGTATTTTAGGTGTTAGAGAATTAAAAAAATTAGAAAACGGAAATTATTTTACTCAGTTTTCATTAATGAATACAGAACAAGCAAATGATGAAAGATTTGTTGGTAATTTAGGTATTGGAACACGAAGATTAAGTGATGACAATACATTAATGTCAGGTCTTAATGCATTTTTAGATTATGATGATAATGAAAATCTTAGAGCAAGTATAGGTGCGGAAATTAGAGGTGCAGTTGTTGATTTAAGAACAAACTATTACCAAAAAATTGGCAATGGAAGTGGAGAAAAAGTTTTAGATGGTTATGACTATCAGCTTTCATCACAAGTTCCATATTTAGAATGGGCAAGCATTTTCTATGGAGGTTATAAATGGTCAGGTGTTGAAAGAGATGATATTGAAGGAGCAAAATATGGTTCTGAATTATTTTTATCCCCAACCATTAGTTTAGAACTTGCTTATGATGATAAAAAATTAAAAGGCTTAGAGGATGAATGGTATGCAAGGTTACTGTTAACTTATCCACCAAGACAAGGACCAACAGCTCAAGATGGCATAAGTAGTACTGCATGGAAAACAGAAAAAGATATGTCTGATCAATTACTTACAAAAGTTAAAAGACAAAACAAAATTATGGTTGAGTTTGATGGACTTGCAACAATATCGAGACTGGATTAATTATGAAAAAAATATTTAATATAATAATTTCAACTTTATTACTAAGTTTATTAAATTTTCAGACAACCTATGCTTATGATAATGAAACCTATGGTAATGCAGACGTTTTAAAAATTACTATGAGAAAAGTTGAACTTTGTACAGGTTTTCAAACTGGAGATTTTGATGATATTTTAACTGATGCATTTTGTAACAACGCTGTTGTTATTGGTTCTGGAGATAAAGAGGTTGATATAGCATCAGTTGATGCTGGAGCTTCAGCTGCAGCTTACGGCCAACCTACTTTATTACCTTTGGGTGAAACTTATACGCATTTAAGAGTTACTATAGATAAAAAATTTACTCTAAAAAGTGATGGAACTATTGATACGGGTAGTGCAAGTAATGACACAGATTTTTGTGTAACTAAAACAACTACAGACGCAATGTATGGTGGCGGAACAGGGAAAGCTGGAAAAAAATATACTCATAAGCCAGCGATTGATCCAGGCGCAGACGCTAATGCTGTAGCTGAAGAGATGGATTTATATTGGGTTAATGGAAGACAAATTGGAGAGTCTGGAAACACTTTTACTCATTGTTATAATAATAGCTGTGGTCAGAATAATACTAATTGGAGTTGGGGTTATGATGGAGAAGAATCAAATCTTAGTGGACTAGCTAATACTCACGTTGCAATGTCCGTTCCAAGAGCATCAGTGGTAACTGATGATCTAGTATTAGTATATGCGCTTTCTAAACCATATACTGTTACGATGAGACCACCTTCTATAGATATTGCATTTTCAACACAAGATGGAATTTTGGCTGCTGAAGCAAGTAATTCACAGGGTAGTGGTACTGCAGTTGGTGGTGATGGTATGTGTGCTTTTACAATTGGTAAAGTTTTTGTAAAAATTACTATTAGTGAAAAAAGAGCCCGTGGTGGGACTTGGAGATAATTCTAATTTAGCTTGAGCTTGCTATTTTTTTTTTAGGATCATAAAAAGGTTTTTCAACTACTTTACAATTAAACACACCTTCATTTGTAGTAACCTTTAATTCATTTCCAATTTCAGAAGAATTAATTTCAACCATCGCAAGTGCTATATTCTTTTTAAGTCTTGGTGAATAAACTGCTGAAGTTACTTTACCAATATTTTTTTCATCTTTGTGGACTTTCCAAAAAGTAGTATTTGGCCCACTTAAAGGTTCACAATCAATTTCTAAACCAATTTGCTTTCTAGTTATCCCATCTTGTTTAATTTTTTTTAACGCATCTTTTCCAATAAAATTAATATTGTTATCTAAATTTACTAGTCGATCTAATCCAAGTTCAAATGGGTTGGTGTTAATATCTGCATCTGCATGATATGAGAGCATACCACCCTCTATTCTTCTAATTGAAGATGTATGTCCTGGTTGAAGACCAAACTCTTTTCCTGCCTCCATAATTTTTTCATATAAATTATTACCCTTTGATCCATCTCTTAAATAAATTTCATAACCAAGCTCACTAGACCAACCCGTTCTTGAAACTATTAAAGGAATTCCATCTAGATCATATTCTTTTAACCAATAATATTTTAAATCTTTAATTTCATCTCCAAATAACTTAACCATAATTTCACCAGAAGTAGGGCCCTGTAATTGTAATGGAGAAACATCAGGTTCTTTGATTTGAACGTTTAAACCAGAATTTACTGCAACACCTTGAGCCCATAGTAAAACATCACTATCTGCAAGAGATAACCAGAAATGGTTTTCTGCAAGTCTTAATAAAACTGGATCATTTAAAATACCACCCTCATTATTTGTAATTAAAACGTACTTACATTGTCCAACAGCAAGTTTTGATAAATCTCTAGGTGTTAAAAGTTGAATAAATTTGAATGCATCAGGCCCTGTTATTTCTACTTGTCTTTCAACAGCGACATCACATAAAATAGATTTTTCAATTAAGTTCCAAAAATTTTGTTCAGGGCTTCCAAAGTCTCTAGGAATATACATGTGATTGTATACAGAAAACCCTGTTGCTCCCCATTTTACAGTTGAATCGAAGTAAGGTGATTTTCTTATTTGTGTACCAAAACCAAAGTTTTTATCGCTCATTTTTGATATTTAACAGCGTCATTAAAGGTTTTCAAATGAAAAAATAGCCCAATGAAGGGCTATTTAAAAATTAGAGGGAATCTATTTTTTATTTAAAATTGTTCAGATTCAGTTGAACCTGCCATAGCAGTTGTAGAACTTTTACCACTGCTAATAGTATTAGAAACTGCATCAAAATAAGAGGTACCAACCTCTCTTTGATGTTTAACACTAGTATAACCATCTTTTTCTCTAGAAAATTCTTGTTGTTGTATTCTAGAATATGCAGTCATACCTTCTTTTTTATATTTTTCAGCTAATTCAAAGATTGCAATATTTTGAGTATGAAACCCGGCTAGAGTTATAAACTGAAACTTATAACCCATTTTTGCAATTTCTTGTTGGAATGATGCAATTTCATCATCACTTAAATGTTTTTTCCAATTAAATGAAGGAGAACAATTGTATGCCAATAGTTTTCCAGGAAATTTTTCATGTATTGCATCAGCAAATTTTTTAGCTTCAGCAAGATTTGGTGTAGCTGTTTCACACCAGATTAAATCTGCATAAGGAGCATAAGCAAGTCCTCTTGATATAGCTTGTTCAATCCCATCTTTTACATAAAAGAAACCTTCAGGTGATCTTTCACCAGTTAAAAATTGTTTATCATTTTCATCAAAATCATTTGTAATTAATTTTGCAGCGTTTGCATCTGTTCTAGCTAATATAATTAATGGCACTTGAGCAATATCTGCTGCAAGTCTTGCTGATTTTAGGTTTTTAACCATCGTACCAGTTGGAACCAAAACTTTACCACCCATGTGGCCACATTTTTTTTCACTAGCTAACTGATCTTCAAAGTGAACACCAGCAGCACCTGCTCTTATAAATTTTTTAGTCAATTCAAATACGTTTAATGGTCCACCAAATCCAGCTTCACCATCTGCAATAATAGGCAGCATATAGTCAGTTGTATTTTCTTTTTTCATGTCACCATCTTGAACTTCCATGTGTTGAATTTGATCAGCTCTAATTAAAGAGTTATTCATTGTTTCAACTAATTTTGGTGCACTATCATATGGGTATAAAGATTGATCAGGATACATTTCTCCTGCAGTATTAGCGTCAGCTGCTACTTGCCAGCCACTTAAATAAATTGCTTTTAATCCAGCTTTTGCATGCTGTACAGCTTGATTACCAGATAATGATCCAAGCGTATTAACATACGTTTCAGTATTTAATAAATTCCATAATTTTTGAGATTGATTTTTGCACATTGAGTATTCAATTTTAATTGAACCTCTTAATCTTTCCACTTCATCATCTGTGTAATCACGTTTAATTCCAGCGAATCTTTTTAAGTCGTATGAGATGTTCTCTGCACTCATTATATTATTCCTATGATGTTAGTGTGGATTATTTAAGAAAATTGAATTAGTTAGAATGGGTTAATTATTATCGTCTAAAGACTTAATAAGGTCACTCATTCCACTAGAACCCCAATCACAATGATCATCTCTCATGTAGATACCTCTACTATTATGTTGATCATAGTCTTCTTTTCTTATGATTTGAGCTTCATTTTCAGTGTTATTTAGTTTTTTGTTCATATAGATGTTATAATTTACAAAATTTACAAATGCTATAAAATTCCTAATAAAGCTTGTAAATCAACAAAAAAAATTGTAAATTTAAATTTACAAAATTTACAAATAGTAAACATGAGTCAAATAGATTTAAAAATAGGGCCTAAAATCAAAGCTTTTAGAAGACAGCTCGGTCTTCAAGCTAACAAATTAGCTGAAGAATTAAATATTTCACCAAGTTACCTAAACCTAATTGAGAGTGGTAAAAGAAAAATAGATGGAGATTTGCTCTTAAAAGTATGTGAAAAACTTAATATTGAGTTATCAGATCTAACATCAAAAACTGATATTAATTTACAAAATACAATTTCTGAAATTTTAGATGATAATTTATTTGAAGACCTAGATATTTTAGGACCAGAAGTTAAAGATTTAGTTAGCACCAATCCAAAAATAGGAAAAGCAATTGTAAGACTTGGAGATATTTTAAAAAAAAAAGACCATGAGTTATTTGATAAGATTGAAAAAATTTCTGGAAAGATAGTTGATAATAGAAAAAATTCTTTTCCAGGAGAAGTCATCTCTGATTTTTTACAAGAAAATAAAAACTATTTTCCAAAATTAGAACAGTTTGCAAATAAAGTTTTTGATAAGATTCAAAAAAATAATAGAACAAGATATATTGCACTATGTGAATATCTTAAATCTGAATACTCAATAAAAGTAATAGATGTAATACCAGAGGAAAATAAACCTTTTTCAAAAATTTTTAATAAAAATAAAAAAGAACTTTTGTTAAGTGACTATAGTTCTTTGGAGACAAAAAAACTTCATGCTGCAGCACAAATAGCACAAGAGGGTGCAAGTAAAGAAATTGATCAATGTTTATCAAAATTTAGTTTTCCTTCTGAAGAATCTAAAACATTAACCAAAGTTGCTTTATTAAATTATTGTGGTGCCGCTATATTAATGCCTTACAAACTTTTTCATGCAGAGTGTAAAAAACTTAAATATGATTTAGAGTTATTACAAAATACGTTTGCGACTTCATTTGAGCAAGTTACACATAGAGTTACATGTTTACAAGATCCAAAGCTTCCAGGAATTCCATTTCATTTTTTAAGAGTTGATATGGCTGGAAATATTTCAAAACGATTTTCACTTTCTGGAATTGATATTCCAAGATATGGAGGTGCATGTCCACGATGGAATGTTTATTCAGCTCTAACTAGGCCGGGTGTTATCCAGGCGGCAGTTAGCAAAATGACTAATGGTGAAAAATACGTTTGTATTGCTAGAACTGTTGAAAAAGGGATTGGCCGATTTGGCCAGGCTAAGAGTATTTTATCTATAGGTCTTGGTTGCGATGCAAAATATGCTAAAGATTTTATTTATACGGAAAATATAAATATCAATGACAAATCTACAGAAATTCCAATTGGTGTTTCATGTAGAACATGTGACAGACTTGATTGTTCCCAAAGAGCATTTCCTCCTCTACATAAAAAGTTTGATATTGATATTAACACAAGAGGAGTGTCAGTTTATGTTACTGATAAAAATCCCCAATAATTGTTCAAAGTAAATAACTAAAGATATGAATCACGAATTAGTTGAAAATGATGGTGTTTTTACACTAAAAAATCAAAATACTACAATTGGATTTGTACGTTTTAATGATCTTGGTGAAATCGAATATATTTTTGTAAATCCTATTTTTAGAAAACAGGGATTGGCAAAAAAATTGCTTAAATTAGTAAAGGAAAAAACAGGAAAAGATCTAGTTTTACAAGAACCTATTAGTCCACTTGGAGAAAAATTATTAAAATCAATTGAAAAATGGAAATAAATTTAATTTTTTTATCAACTGTTGTTCCAGCTATTTTATTATACGGGATTGCAAAATCTGGTTTAGGTGGATCTATATCATTAATTTCAGTTCCGTTAATGACGATAGTAATGCCTTTAAGTCAAGCATTGGCAATTATTTTACCAATTCTTATTTTTTCAGATTTAATTGCAGTATATAGATTTAGAAAAGAATTTGATTTAAACACTTTAAAGTTAATTGTTCCATTTGCAGGCATCGGAATTTTTATTGGATCCTTAAGTTTTTCATATTTTTCAGAAGATTTGTTAAAGATAATTGTTGGGGTAATGGGATTTTTATTTGCTGGTCATTATTTTTTATTTAAAAAAAATAAAGAAGAAAAATCAAAAAAAAATCTATTAAAGGGTGGAATTTGCTCAATGATTGCAGGTTTTACAAGTTTTTGTGTACACGCAGGAGGCACACCCACAAGTATATATTTGTTACCACTTAGAATGAAAAAAGAAATTTACGTTGGAACAAGAGTGATATTTTTTACTTTTGTAAATTTAATAAAGCTTCCATTTTATATAAAACTATCAATGGTAAATTTTGAGACATTTAAGCAGTCAGTTATACTTTTTCCTTTAGCAATAATTGGAATTTTTATTGGTTATCGAATACTTAAGATAATTGATGAAAAATTATTTTATAATATTATTTATGTATTAATTTTGATCTCAAGTTCAAAATTGATATATGATTTTTTTATAAAATTTATATAATTGAATTATGATCAAAATTCTTAAAAAAAAATTTAAACCTCGTATAAAAGCAAGGATTAGAAAAAATAAACAAATCATATCAAAAAATATTGATAATTTATTTGGGTGGGTCAAGGGAGCTGAGTTAATTGAACTTAAGGAATGTAATACTCAAGAGGATCCAGTAAGACCTGAGTTAGATAATAATTTTCGCACAGGTTATGGACGTAAGATTTTTGGCGTTCAATATAAAGGTGAAATTCATGCTGTTATGTGTTTTGCCTATACTAATAAAATCCCAACTAGTGTTGAAGAATTAGAAAAATTAAGCACTGATGCTTTTTTACAAAGTGCCATGAGAGATCAAAATATTGGTCAAATTGCAATTGCATACACTGTCTGGTCTAAAAAAAAAGGTGGAGGAAAATTAATTGTTAAAGAAGTATTTAAAAAAATCAAAAAATCCAACCATCTAAATAGATTGGTTACACTTTCGCCACTTACGGACATGGCTACAAAGTTTCATTCTAGAAATGGTGCAAAATTAGTTCAAGTTAATGAAACTACACAAAATTTCGAATATAAAGTTGAATAATATGAATTTAAAAAAATTTTTACTTATTTTTTTTTGCACATTTTTTTCTTTTTTGTATCATGGTGCCATGGCTACTGAAGAAGCAAATTATGAGGTAATAAATAAAAATGATATCTATGAGATAAGAAAATACTCAGATCGATTAGCAGTTGAGACTTTTTCAGATGGTCAGAATAGTAATTTTAGAAAACTATTTAATTATATTTCTGGAAACAATAAAACTAGTGAAGAAATCAAAATGACTACGCCGGTAACTCGTATTGAAAGAGAAGGTAATATGACAATGCAATTTTATTTACCTTCAAAATATAACTCAAGCAATGTACCAAATCCAAATAGAGAAGACGTAAGAATAATCACTATAGCAGGAGGTTATTATGCTGCTTTGAGATATTCGGGAAGAGCTTCAGATAAAAACTTTATTAAACATAAAGAAATTTTAGAAAAAGAACTAAATGATAATAATATCAATATTATAAGTTTACCAATAAGAGCAACCTACGATAGTCCTTTCACTCTTCCTATGAACAGAAGAAACGAAGCAATGTTTAAAGTAAACATCAATTAACGAAATTAGATTTAATATCTTTGCAAAGTAAGATTACTATATTTTAGTTACTGGTTCCTTATTAGCGGATAAACCTTAGGATTTAAATATTTAAGATTTGTTAACATAATTAAAAGCAATGTCACCAAGCCAATAGAAAGACCAAGATAAATTAATGTTTTAAAATCAAAAGCCCAGGCTAATTCAAAAATGTTTTCTAATATAAATTTAGAAGCAATTACTGCAAAGAGTATTGCAATTAATATTACTGAGATAAAAATTATTATAAATTCTATTAGAGAAGATAAAATTACTTCCTTTCTAGAAAATCCTAAAATTTTAAAAACTAAATTTTGATATTCCTTTACTTTTCCCTGTACAATAATAGCGCTAGAAATTACAATTAATCCAATAATAATAGTTACTGCTGAAATAAGGGTTACTGCAATAAATACTTTATTTAAAACATCAGTTACTTTTTTTAAATAATCTGCAATCTTAATCATGGATAAACTTGGTAATACATCTAGCATTAAAGTTTCATCAAACTTTTCAATTGTTTCAAATTTGGCAGTTGCTAAATATTCATGAGGAATATTATTTGCAAATTGAGGATTAAATAACATGGCAAAATTAATACTAAGATCACGATAATCGACAGCTCTAAAATTTATTATCTCACCATCAATTTCTCTACCATATATATTAAGTGTAAACACATCACCTAAGTTAATATTTAAATTTTTTGCAACTTCAGCATCCAAGGAAATTTGAAGTTGATCAGGTTTTGTAAGATCCCACCATTCACCTTCAGTTAATGGATTATCTTCTGGAACTTCATCTACCCATGAAGACCTTCTATCACTGCCAATTACCCAATAGCTATCATTGTCAGGCTTAATATAAGTATTTGGATTAATTCCGTTAATTTTAATAATTCCAGATGACACCATCGGTACCACTTCAATTTTCGCATTAGCATCCATATTTAATATATTTTTTTCAAATATTTCTTTTTCTCCTTTTTGAATTCCAACAAAAAAATAGTCAGGAGCGATATCAGGTATGGATTTTGCAATTTCTCTTTGAAAATTAGTCCCAACTAACGCAAGTGTAAGCAGCAAAGTAACCCCTAAACCTAGTGACATAATTGTAATTGGAGTAATACTTTTGGTTTGTGTTATGTTTTTAATGGATACTTTCAAAGATATATTGGAAGTAGATTTAAATTTTTTTAAGAAATAAATAATTATTTTTGAAAGTAAAAAAAATACAATTAAACAAACAAAAAAAGCCACAAAATATCCAAGGCTATAAATAGGTCTTTCAGATCCAAAACTGAATAATAATACCAAAATAGATAATAATATTAGACTTAAAACTGTAGATTTTTTTGAATAATAAAATTCTAAATTTTGAAATACATTTCTAAATAAATTAGATGCTCTTACTTGATCAATTGAGCTTATGGTTGGTATTGAAAATATTACTAGCACTAATAATCCAACTAAAAATATCTTAATAAAGTTTAAAATTGAAAATACTGGAGAAACATTAAGACCTAATCCATCTGATAAATATTGATCTACAATAGGAACAATTAAAAAACTTGAGCCATAAGCAAAAGTTGTGATCACTAAAAGTAAGATTAATAATTGAAGATAATAGAGAGTTTTGATATTTCCTGAATAAAATCCAACTGCCTTTCTAACTGCAATTGACATATTGTTTTGATTTATAAAAGAAAGAAGAGTATTTGCTATTCCAATTCCTGCAATCAACATCGCACTAATAGAGACTAATGATAAAAACTGAGAAAAATTATTAATAATTCTCTTTAATCCACTTGCAGAATTTTCTGGATATCTAAGTTTAACTTTTTGATCATCCTTAAATATATTTTCAATTCTTTCTTCTAGATTTCTGGCATCATCATTTTCATTAAATTTCACTTTATATTCATAATTTAAAAAACTACCAATTCCATTTAGTTTTAATATTTCTAATGTTTGATCACCTGCTAGTGCCCAATCACCAAATGCAACAAAGCCACTGACATCAGGGACAGATTTTACAATTCCTATAATTGTAAACAATTGATTTTGAACTTTAATTTTTTCATTAATCTTGAGATTTAAATTTTTTGATAAACTTTCATTTATTAATAAAGTATTGGGTTCGTTATGCATTCTATCAAATGCGCCGGCTGGTTCATAATCAACTGAACCATACAAAGGATATTTAGTATCTACAGTTTTAATTCTTGTAAAAAGAGATTTGTTTTTTTCTCTATCAATTGTTGAGACCATTGTACTGAACTCAATCATCTGAGAAATAGTTGCAAATTCTTTTACTTGATTAACTAACTTAATGTTTCCTTCATTACGATTATAATCAATCTCAAGATCACCTCCCAATAGAGATCTCGCATTATCATTAAGTTCTTTTTTTAAGCTATCTTCAATTGTAAAGATGGCGCTTAAGATGAAAAGACTAATAAAAAGAGTTACGATAATACTGGATAATTTTTTATAATTTCTGCTTAAATCCTTTAAAGCATATTTAATAATTAAATTAAATTCTGATGGATTATTTGATTTTTCCATCTTTAATCTTAATCTTTCGTTTTGCTTTATTAGCTAATTTAGGATCATGAGTTACCATAATTAGTGATGAACCTTCTTCTTTAACATAGTTAAATAATATATCAGATATCATTACCGAATTTTCAGTATCTAGATTTCCTGTTGGCTCATCGGCTAAGATTAATTCTGGTTTCATTGCAATGGCTCTTGCTATAGCAACTCTTTGTTGTTCTCCTCCTGATAGTTGGCTTGGTAAATTATTAAATCGATGACTAAGTCCAAATCTATCTAATAACAGTTTTGCTTCTTTTTCAGGGTTTTTGAATTTATTCAATTCAAGAGTTAATGCTACATTTTCAACCGCTGTATAATTTGGGATTAAATAAAATGACTGAAATATAATTCCAATATTTTTTCTTCTAATTTTTGAGACTTCATCTTCGCTTAATTTTGTAATTTCATGATTTTGAAAAAAAATTTTTCCAGAGGTAGCTTTTTCCAACCCTCCAATTAACATTATAAGACTAGTTTTTCCTGATCCACTTTCTCCAACAATAGAAATTGTCTCTTTTTTCTTGGTAGTTAAGTTAATATCTTTTAAAACTCTGATATTATCTTTACCAGTTTGGTATTTAAGGTTTACTTTATTTAATTTAAGAAGAATGCTCATGAATAAAAGTTTTATTATTAAAATAATCGTACTCTGTCTAGTCACCATAAAGGTAAGTGCAATAGAAAAAGTGATATTGTTTGGAGATAGTTTGATGGCAGGTTATGGATTACCAAATGAGCAACATTTATCAGTAGTTTTGCAAAAAAGCTTAGAGTTAGATGGACACAATATAGAAATTATTAATGGCAGTGTTTCAGGTAGTACTTCTGCAGGAGGACTAAATATAGCTGAGTGGACTTTATCAGAAAATAATATTGATCTTATGATCCTATGTCTTGGAGCTAACGATATGCTTAGAGGCATTAACCCTAATGAGACAAAAAAAAACTTAGAAGAAATAATTAAAATTGCAAAAACAAAAAATATCAAAGTGATTATAGCTGGAATGATCGCACCAACATCTTATGGTTTTGGTTACAAAAAATCCTTCGATAAAATTTTCTCTGATTTATCTAAAAAATATAAATTACAATTAATCCCATTTCTACTTGAGGGTGTAGCGCAAAAAGCTGAATTTAATTTAAGTGATGGCATGCATCCAAATGACCAAGGTACAATTATCATTGGTAGCACTCTAAAAAAAGCCATCTTAGAAAATCTATAAAGACTTAATATAATTTTTTTGTTATCTTTTTCTATGAAGAAGATTCTATCAATTATTATTTTATTTCTTTCAACTGCAACTTTAAGTGCAAACGACAGAGATGTTGAGTTGGATAAATTATTCTTAGAATTAAAAAAAAATATTCCATCTTTGTCATCAGGGATAGCACAACAAATTTGGATGTTATGGAGCACTCATCCTACAAATCAAAAATTGACATCCATTTTAGACGAGGGCTCAAGGTTGGTTCAAGATCAGCAATTAAATAGAGCAATTAATGTCTTTAGTGAAGCAATTGAATTAGACCCCACTTGGGCAGAGGCTTGGAATAAAAGAGCAACTGTATTTTATATGGTTGGAGAATTTCAAAAATCGCAAGAGGATATTGATAAAGTGCTAGAATTAGAAGAAAGACATTTTGGAGCTTTAGCAGGCCAAGGTATGGTAAATATACAATTAAAGAATTACGACAAAGCAAAGAGAAGCTACCAAAAAGCACAAGAAATTTACCCTGCAATGAAATCATCAAAGGTAATGATTGAACAAATTGAAGAGTTAATTAAAAGACAATCAATTTAATTAATTAAATAGTTTAAAATCAATCACTAGATGAAAAAAACCACACCTCCGTCAAAAGCAATGTTGACACTTGCTAAGTCTTTAAGTTTTAATGCTCAGAACTATATTCCAAAAGGTGGGGTATCATTTTCTTTATTTAAAGTAGAAATTTTATCAGGATTAACGGTTGCTTTAGCATTAGTTCCAGAAGCAATTGCTTTTGCTTTTGTAGCAGGTGTTGCTCCTTTATCTGGTTTGTATGCAGCATTTATTGTTGGATTAATTACAGCTGTATTCGGTGGAAGACCTGGAATGATATCAGGTGCAACAGGAGCCCTTGCAGTTGTAATGGTTTCATTAGTAACCGAGCATGGTGCTGAATACTTATTTGCAACTGTTGTTTTAATGGGAATTTTACAATTACTAGCTGGAGTTTTTAAGCTAGGTAAATTTATAAGAATGGTGCCTGAACCTGTGATGTTGGGATTTGTTAATGGGCTAGCAATCGTAATTGGTATTTCTCAATTAAGTCAGTTTAAAACTATAAATGATCTAGGACAATCGGTTTGGATATCAGGAGATATATTACTTTATTCTATTGTTTTTGTTTTACTCACTATGTTTATTATTTGGTTTTTACCCAAACTTACAAAAGTAGTTCCATCAACTTTAGTTGCAATACTTTTGACTACAGTATTAGTTCTGGCCCTTAAAATTGATATTCCAAGTGTTGGAGATTTAGCGAGCGTTAAAGGAGGTTTACCTAATTTTTTAATTCCAAATGTTCCATTAAATTTTGAGACATTAAAAATTATTTTCCCCTACGCATTTATCCTGGCTTCGATTGGATTAATAGAGAGTTTGTTAACTTTAAATTTAGTAGGAGAGATTACTAATAAAAGAGGAGGAGCTAGCCAAGAGTGCTTAGCCCAAGGATTTGCAAATTCAGTAACTGGTTTTTTTGGAGGAATGGGTGGTTGTGCCATGATCGGTCAATCAATGATTAATGTAAGATCTGGTGGTAGAACGCGTTTAGCAGGTATTGCTGCAGCAGTATTTTTATTAATTTTTATTTTATATACTTCAAACTATATAGAGATGATCCCTATTGCCGCTTTAGTAGGTGTAATGTTTATGGTGGTGATTGGAACTTTTGCTTGGAATTCAATTAAGTTTTTAATGATGGTTCCAAAAAGTGATGCACTAGTTACTGTTCTTGTTACAGTTGTAACTGTTTTAGAAGATTTAGCTGTTGCAGTAATTGTTGGTGTTATAGTTTCAGCTTTAGTATACGCGTGGAAAACAGCTTCAAGAATTAGAGCAACTGAAAGACCTTCAAAAACAGATAAGGGTGCTAAAGTTTATGAAATTGAAGGACCTTTATTTTTTAGTTCAGCCAATAGTTTTTTAGAAATTTTCAATCCTGAACAAGATCCAAAGTTGGTGATCATTGATTTTGCAAAATCTAGAGTGATTGATCAGTCTGCATTAAAGGCGATTGAAGATATCGCACATAAATACAATAGTTTTGGTAAAAAAATTAAACTTAGACACTTAACTAAAGACTGCCATAAACTACTGAGTAAAACAGGTCAGTTGGTTGTTGATAGTGATGATGATCCTGATTACAGTTTAGCTGTAGATTATGGGGTTAAATTAAAAATATTTGGTAAATAAATCTCACTACTAATTATGAGTATTCAATACGATGTAATTATAATAGGAGCAGGTGCAGCTGGCATGATGAGTGCTATCGAAGCTGGCAAACGTGGTCGTAAAGTCTTGCTCGTTGATCATTATAAAAAGATAGGTGAAAAAATTAGAATTTCTGGTGGAGGTAGATGTAATTTTACTAATATCAACACAAATCCTAATAAATTTCTTTCACAAAATCCTAAATTTGTAAAATCAGCTTTAAGTCAATACACACAAAATGACTTTATAAATTTAATTAATAAGTACGAAATTAAATTTCATGAAAAAAAGTTAGGACAATTATTCTGCGATCATAGTGCTCAACAAATTGTTGAAATGCTACTTAAAGAATGTGAGTTAGCAAATGTTACTATTTTAAAAGAATTTATTATAAAGAATGTTGATAAAGATAATGATCAATATCTTGTATCAACTCAAACAGATAAATATTCATCACAATCTTTAATTATTGCAACAGGAGGATTGTCAGTTCCAAAAATTGGTGCAACTTCATTTGGTTATGAGATCGCTAAAAAATTTGATCATAATATCATTGAAACTTTACCTGCATTAGTACCACTGACGTTTAGTGAAAAGATATTAGAAATGTGTAAAGAATTAACAGGTTTATCAGTTGAAGCTATGGTGTCTTTTAATAAAGTTTTGTTTCAAGAAGGAATGTTGTTTACACACCGTGGTTTAAGTGGTCCTTCAATATTACAAATTTCATCCTATTGGAAGCAAGGAGATAATATTAAAGTTAATCTGTCACCAAAATTAAATGTTTATCAATTATTAGAAGAAAAAAGAAAGTTAAATCCTAAATTTGATATTTTAAATATTGTAAGTGAAATTTTACCTAAAAGGTTAGCTCAAATTATTTGTAATGAAAATAAAGTAAGTGGAAATATTTCTGAATTGTCTAATAAAATATTAAAACAACTAAGTGAAAACATAAATTCTTGGTTAATCAATCCAACAGGATCTGAGGGATATAGAACTGCAGAGGTCACTTTAGGAGGAGTTAATACTAAAGAATTATCTTCAAAAACAATGATGTCCAACAAGCATAAAAATTTATTTTTTATTGGTGAAGTTGTTGATGTAACAGGACATTTAGGTGGATATAATTTTCAATGGGCTTGGTCTTCTGGTTATGTTGCGGGCCAATATGCATAAAACCATCGTATCGACTTAATCAATTCTATTTGCTAAAATAAAATCATGTGTGGAAGATATGTTGTTAAAAATCCGGTTACTAAAACTAGTAAGTTAGTAAAATCTGCCATTCAAGTTGAAGATACTGAAAACTATAATGCACATCCGTATCAAAAACTTCCAGTTATCAAAAAGTATAAAAATGGAAACACATTAGAGGCTCTTAAATGGGGCTTAATCCCAGGTTGGGCTAAAGATAAAGATTTTAAAGCTTTAATTAATGCAAGATTGGAAACCATTGACGAGAAAGTTTCTTTTAAAAAACTAATCAAGAACAACAGATGTGTTGCTGTAGCCGATGGTTTTTATGAATGGAAGAGAGAAGAGAAAGAAAAAATACCACATTATTTTACCAGAAAAGATACGAACCCAATATTCTTTGCTGGAATTTATGAAGGAGATCAGTTTTGTTTAATTACTGAAGAAGCTAAAGATAACATCAGCGAAATTCACCACCGTCAACCTGTTATTATTAATCAAACAGATGTTAATCGATATTTAAACATAGAGTTACAAGGTTCAGCTTTTTTAAAAGAGTGTAATAAACCTGATCTTATATTCCATGAAGTATCAAAGGATGTAAACAAACCTACAAACAATAGCGCATCCTTAATTCAAAAAGTATGAGAGTAATATTTATTATTTTTTTTTTAAGTTTGTTTAATAATTTTGCAAACGCAAATGATGAAGATTGGATATTTCTAAGATGTGTAAAAAGCTCTGATAACATTAAGTACTTTGAAGTATCTGTATCAAAAGAAATGATGATTGAGCGTAATGGCTATCAATTTACTTTTACTCGCTTAACACCTTTTTTAATTCAAGCAGAATTAAAAGAATTAGCTAAAATCTCTTTACACCGTCATCTAGGAACTATGGCTTATACTGTATTAAACTCTGATGGATCTAGCCAATCCAATACAGTGTTTCAATGTGATAGTGTTCCAAGATTACTTTAATTAATGAATAATATTTATCACTCAGATATTTATCAATTTAATACTCCAGTAAGTAGTTATTGGGAAGATACTTCAAGTGAAAATTTAAATTTAGAAAAACTCACAAAAGATATTAATTCTGAAATTGTAGTCATCGGTGGTGGATATACAGGTTTATTATGTGCAATTAATTTAATAGAAAATCATAACTTGGATGTCATTTTAGTTGAAGCTGGAAAAATAGGCTGGGGTGCATCGTCAAGAAACGCTGGATTTAATTGTTTACCTCCAAGCAAGATGTCATTTAAAAAAATGCAATCCATATATGGAGTGGAGGAGACAAAAAAGTTTTTTAAAAATTCAGTAGAAGGCTCAAACCACACTAAAGATATCATTAAAGAATATAATATTGATTGTGATGTAACAGGGGATAATAATTTTGTAGTTGCTCATCATAAAAATAAATTTGAGCAAATTAAAGAACAAGCTGAGGTTT